>ERZ834798.2635-NODE-2635-length-12710-cov-4.636270_pt1 | contig 12710 bp, 10 predicted proteins | sample MGYA00519689_ERZ834798 | MGnify/ENA primary metagenome ERZ834798 (study PRJEB31850, sample SAMEA3708761) | human gut metagenome | biome: human gut; feature: human-associated habitat; material: faeces | place: China | collected 2014 ...
AAAAAAGGCACCCACCCCGGAGGGCAGGTGCCTGTGCAGCTGTGCTCAGTTGGAAAGGATCATGCGGTCGTTGGCAAACTCACCGCCGCTGGCGATCTGGAACTTGGCCAGCAGGTCGCTGACGTGCAGGTTCTTTTTCTCTTCCCCGGACACGTCGTAGATGATGTGGCCCTCATACATCATGATCAGGCGGTTGCCATACTTGATGGCATCCTTCATGTTGTGGGTGATCATCATGGTGGTCAGATGGTTTTCCTCCACGATCTTAGCGGAGAGGGTCAGCACCTTGAGCGCGGTCTTGGGGTCCAGTGCTGCCGTGTGCTCGTCCAGCAGCAGGAGCTTCGGCTTATTCATGGTAGCCATAAGCAGGGTCAGCGCCTGTCGCTGACCGCCGGAAAGCAGGCCCACACGGGCGGTCAGCCGGTCCTCCAGTCCCAGGTCCAGCGTCTTGAGCAGCTCACGGTACTGTTCCCGCTCGGCCTTGGTGATGCCGATGCGCAGGGTGCGCCGCTTGCCGCGCCGGGCAGCCAGCGCCAGGTTCTCTTCGATCTGCATCGTGGCGGCAGTGCCGGTCATGGGGTCCTGGAACACGCGGCCGATGTAGGCAGCGCGCTGATGCTCGCTCAGGCGGGTGACGTCCACGCCGTCAATGAGGATCTTGCCCTCGTCCACCGGCCACACACCGGCCACAGCGTTCAGCATCGTGGACTTGCCCGCGCCGTTGCCGCCGATAACCGTGACAAAGTCACCTTCGTTCAGCTTCAGGTTCAGGCCATTCAGCGCCATTTTCTGGTTGACCGTGCCTGCGTTAAAGGTTTTGGAAACATTCTGGATCTCAAGCATTTTTTGCATCCTCCTTCTGTGCCTTTTTGACCGGCTTCGAGAAGTATTTGCTCTTCCAGTACGGCACGGCCAGGAACACGGCCACCACAGAAGCGCTGAGCAGCTTGAGCAGGTTTGCGTCAAAGCCAAGGGTCAGCACCAACTGGATGACAACATAGTAGATGATGGCACCGATGGAGACCGACACCAGCTTGAGGGCAAAGTTGTGGAAAATGCGGCTAAATACGGCTTCGCCAATGATGACGGCGGCCAGACCGATGACGATGGCACCGCGGCCCATGCCCACATCCGCAAAGCCCTGATACTGGCTCAGCAGAGCACCGGACAGGGCCACCAGTGCGTTGGACACGGCCAGACCCAGCACGATGTTGAAGTTGGTGTTGATGCCCTGTGCACGGGACATGGCGGGGTTGGAACCGGTGGCACGGATGGCACAGCCCAGCTCGGTGCCGAAGAACCAGTACAGCACACCGATGACCACCACCGTAACCAGAATGATCATAATGATGGGGTTGTGCAGGGCAAATTCCTTGACCCAGCGCAGGGAGATGAGCAGGCCGTACTTGTCCACGTTGATGGACTGGTTGGCCTTGCCCATGATCTTCAGGTTGATGGAGTAGAGGGCCAGCTGGGTCAGAATACCAGCCAGAATGGCCGGGATGCCCATAAAGGTGTGGAGCAGACCGGTGACAAGGCCGGTGGCCAGACCGGCCAGCAGGGCGATGAAGAGCGATGCCCAGACGTTCATGCCGGAGAGCAGGCACATAACGCAGACCGCGCCGCCGGTGCCAAAGGAACCGTCCACGGTCAGGTCAGCCACATCCAGGATGCGGTAGGTCAGGTACACGCCAATGGCCATGATGCCCCAGATGAGGCCCTGCGCACAGGCACCGGGCAAGGCACCGGGCAGGTTGGCAAGTCTTGCAAGAATATCCAAAATGTTTTCCTCCTGTAACTACACTTTTTTCTGATACGGGAAAGCGGAGAAGAGTCAAAATTCGCTCTTCTCCGCTGATTTTATTGTAAAGTCTCTTCGTTACTGCAGCGCGGACCCGGCTTCCCTGTCAGGGGGAGTTTTCTGCAAAACAGACAGAGCGCCTGTTATTCCTCAATGGCCTCGTAACCCTCGGGAACGGTCATGCCCAGATCATCGCAGATGGTCTTGTTGTACTTCTTGGTCACGTTGGTGTACTCGACGGGCATGGTGGAGATATCGGCCTCACCGGTCAGAACCTTGGCGGCCATCTCACCGGTGGTGTAGCCCAGATCGTAGTAGCTGATGGACAGGGTCGCCACGCCGCAGCCGGAGCAGATGCCCTCCTCACCGGCGAACACGGGCTTCTTGGCCGGGCGGCAGATGCCATCGATGATGCCGGTGTTGGCGGCGCAGGTGTTATCGGTGGGGACATACACTGCGTCGTTCTCGTCGGCAGCCTTCTGGCAGACAGAGGCCAGATCGTTGGAATCAGAGAAAGCGTACTGGGTAGCGGTAACGCCCTTGGTCTCAAGGTACTTCTGGACCTCGTCTACCTGATACTGACTGTTTGCCTCGGCAGAGCAGTAGAGCAGGCCCACCTTGGTGGCCTCGGGCAGCCACTCGGTGATCATATCTGCCTGCTGATCCAGCGGAGCCAGATCAGAGGTGCCGGAGACATTGCCGCCCACGGTGCCATCGAAATCGGTCAGGCCCAGAGCCACACCATACTCGGTAACGGAGGTGCCCAGAATGGGGATGCTGTCGGTGGCAGCCTGTGCGGCCTGCAGGGCGGGGGTAGCGTTTGCCATGATCAGGTCAACGCCTGCGGAAACAAAGCCGTTGGCGATGGTGGCGCAGGTTGCGGAATCGTTCTGGGCGTTCTGGAAGTCAAAGGTGACATTCTCGCCGAACTGTGCGGTCAGAGCATCCTCAAAGCCCTGGGTGGCAGCGTCCAGAGCGGCGTGCTCCACCAGCTGGCAGATGCCAACGGTATACTTCTGGCCGGCAGCCGCTGCGGAAGAAGCCGCAGCAGAGGAAGCGGTGGAAGAAGCAGCCGTGGAGCTGGAGGAACCGCCGCAGGCAGTCAGGGCAGCAGCTGCGCCGCACACAGCGGCGGCAGACAGGAACGAACGACGAGAAATTTTACGCATGATATTACTCCCTCAATTCTACTTTCGCGGCAACAGGACACCGCATGAAAGTCAGTATTCAAGCGGCCTGTCGCATCGCACTGCCGCTTTACACTCGTGAAGTATATCACACTTTCCGCTCTAAAACAACCGGGGAACAGCCCGAATTATCAATCAAAGTAATTTTATCTATCACTTTTTTCGATGGTTTTGTGCCGCATCTGCATTCCTTCGAGCTTTTTCAGCTCACTGTCCAGCCAGAGCAGATTTTCTTCCAGCTGGGGGCGGTACTCTTTTGCAAAGTCGTACCGGTAATACAGCGCCTGCCACAGCTTTTCCTGCATCCGCCGGGCAAACACCGGCTCAAACAGAGCGTCCAGCCGCTCCACGGTATCTTCCAGCGCCATGCACACCTGCGCCCAGCGCACATCGGTGGCCTCCCGGGCGGGCACATCGTAACGGGCCAGATAATCCCCCACCCTTGCCGCAATGACCTGCCCGCCGCACTGGGTGGGCTGCAAAAAGTAGGATACCTGCCCGTCCTTCGTGATCTCCTGCGCCAGCGGGTAAAGGGCGCAGACCAGCGGCTCGGCATCGTGGATGGCGCAGTGGTTCCCGGTGAGGAAGGGGCAGTTGCCGCGCTCCTCCTTCAGCGGGGCCAGCCGCAGCACCGGCAGGCGGCTGACCCGCCCGATGCTTCCCCGGCAGAACGCCCGGGCCACGGTGCGGGGCGGCAGGCGCAGGCGGGCCGCGATGCGCCACAGGTCAAAGCCCGACAGCACGATATCCTCCCGTCCCCTGCAGCAGCCGCCGCAGCCCGCGCAGGCAAATGAAAACGCCTCGTCCCGGGCAAGCAGGGGCGCGGTGCGGGTAAAATCGGTGCGGCCGCAGAGATCGACCTGTGAATCCTTGAGCATGATGGTTCTCCTGTTCTGTGAATGGTTTTGCTCCATTGTACCACAAAGCCGGGCACAGAAAAAGGGAGCGCATCCGCTCCCCTGTTCAGGCCCCCCGGCTCACACGGCGATAGACCGTTACGGCATCCTCAATGTGGTAGGGCGCGGTGCTGTGGTTTCCCCCTGCCCCGGCCGTGACCAGAATGTATTCCCTGCCCTTCACCTCGGCCAGACTGGCAAGGCAGAGCCCTGCTTCCCCGGTGTAACCGGTCTTACCGCCCAGAATCCGGCCACGGTGCAGCTCTGTGCCGTCCAGCTGGCTCAGCAGGGTGCTGTGCATCGTGAACCCCTGCGGGTGGCAGTTGGTGGCCGGAACGGTATACCGTTCCGTGGTAAACAGCTTGCGGAAGGTCTCGTTCTGCAGGGCTGCTTCTGTCAGCCGGGCCATGTCCCGCACGGTGGAAACATGCTCTGGGTCGTGCAGGCCCGTGGGGTTGCAGAAATGTGTGCCGGTCATCCCCAGCTCTGCCGCTTTCTGGTTCATCCGGGCCACAAAGGCTTCCTCGCTGCCGCTCACCTCCCGGGCCAGCGTCTCGCAGCATTCTGCCCCCGAGGGCAGCATGGCCCCGTACAGCAGATCCCGCACCGTGGCTGTTTCCCCGGCCTGAAACCCCGCCAGCGAGGCATTCTGGGCCTGCAGAGCCGGAAAGATCTCCTCGGGCAGGGTCACGGGCGTGTCGAGGTCCGGGTTTGCTTCTATGGCCAGCAGAGCCGTCATCATCTTGGTCATGGAAGCCGGATAGATCGTGCTGTCGGCATCCTTTTCGGCCAGCACCTCCCCGCTGTCGGCCTGCAGTAAAATGGCATGGGGACTGTTCAGCCCATCCAGCGTGAGCCGCCGGGGCCACAGCAGCAGAAGCAGGGTTGCCAGCACCAGCAGCCAGAACAGCCGCCGGAAGGCTCTGCGCCGGTGCTTTCGGCGGCGCGGTGAAGTTTTCATTCTCGTTCTCATCCCTTTCTGCAAAATCAAAAGCGCTTTCATCCCCTAATACGAGACAAGAGCGCCTTTTTCTGCAAAAAGTGGGGCCACCCCACAAAAATTTGTGCAGCGGCCCCAAGCCAGTTTAATATTTTACCTTTTTACGTCATCTACAAGAACGTGTTCAGTGCTGTGCCTTATGGAACATGCCCTTGCGCTTACGCTCCAGCAGATAACCGGCAGCCAGCAGAACACCGCCTGCACGCACCAGAACATCTGCCACCCAGTTGGTGGTACCGGTCTGGATCAGCTTGCCGCTCTCCGGGGCGGGCGTGGTCTTAGCGACTGCCTGCTCCACGGTGGGAGTGGTGGGCCGTGCATTCTGCACAGCCGAGGTAGTCGGCGTAGTGGAAGCCGGAGGAGTAGGATCGGAGTCCTTGGGCGTTTCCGGAACCGGAGGAGTAGGATCGGAGTCCTCGGGCGTTTCCGGAGCCGGAGGAGTAGGATCGGGGTCCTTGGGCGTTTCCGGTTTCGGGTTCGTGGGGATCACAGGGTCGGTCACTTCCCGCAGAGCGCCGTAAATGGTCACAGTGTACTGTGCGGAGTCGGTGCCGTCGACGGTTTCACCGGTGACCTTCACGTTGGAATCCGGGCCAAAGGCATCCAGTACGCCCGCTGCTGCGGTGGTGTTGGGGTTGTTCTGGCTCTCATAGCCCCAGACGATGGTATAGGTCTTGCCCTCATACTCGTACTCGGTGCCATAGACCATATCATAGGCGCTGGGCGCACCTTCTGCCTGCTTTTCGTAGTTGCCCCAGATGAGCTTGGTGTTGCCCTCTGCATCGGTGGTCTTGGTGAAGTTCAGGCTCTTACCGTTCACCACCATATCCCGCAGAATAACGACCTGATCGCCATTCTCAGCGGTCTGATAGGCAGTGTCGAAATTGTATCCGGCCTGCTTCAGCTCTTCCAGCGCCTTGCCGATGATCTCCGGGTCATGGGAACCGTCCACATCCAGCATATAGTTCAGTGCGGCGGCGGGCACCCACACGGAGAGATACTGTTTCCCGGTCTCTTTTTTCAGGTCAGAGAGGTAGGTATAGGTCTGGCCTTTATAGGAAAGAGCATCGAAGTTTGCGTGGGTATCATCCTTGGTCAGCAGGAAATTGGTCAGCTTGTCGCCCTGCTCGTTCACCGGCCACAGGGTGTTGTCGGCGCTATAATCATAGGTCAGCGTGCCGCCGGTAACGACGAGCTTCTGACCGGGGTAGTACGTGTTCCCTACAATGGTGGGAGCTTCCACATGGGCGTTATTCTTGATAGAAATCTTGGAGTAGGGGCCGTCGATGTAGATGCCGCTGTGGTTATAATCGCCCTTTACAAGGACGGTGCCGTCATCCACAGTCAGGGTGCAACGCATGCCCAGACTGATGCCGGAATACGAATTGTGCAGGTCCATGGACAGAACGCCGCCCTTGTCCACCAGAATATCGTGGTAGGCATAATAAGCAAGAAGGTTATAGTTATCGTGAGAACCATCGGTCATGTTGTAGACGCTGCCATCCGTGATATGCAGCTTGGTTCCCTTGCTGTTGCGGAGCTGGATGGCCATATCCCGCGTGGTGGAATCGACCGTGCTGTTGCCCGAAATGAGTACATTCCGGTAACCGGCAACGATGCCGTAGTTCGCCTGTAGTTTGAGCTTGCTGCCATTTTTGACGATCAGGCTGCCGTTTTCACCCGAATCCTCGCAGTAAATGGCATATCTTCCGACGTTCTCCTCCTTGGTCAGTTCTGCCGAAACGGCGGCAGTGGTATGATCAAACGTGACGGTCGTATTGCTGTTGTTGCCGGTCTCAATGCCTAAGCTCTTGCCCTCGATGGTAACGTCCGAATCCTTGAAGGTGATGTCACCGGCGGCTTCCAGCTTGGAGCCATCCTTAGCCGTACCGCTGCCTTCGTAGCGGATGCCGGCATCGCTGTTGGTGATGTTGAGGGTGCTGTTCTCGGTAGTCAGGCTGGTGCTGGCACCCTGATGGCCGTAAATGCCGGTCTGGGTGTTCTTGATGTTCAGCTTGCTCTTGGCCTTGACGATGATGTCGTTCCAGCTGGCAATGCCAATACCGCCGTTCTCGTGCGTTTTACCGTCTTCCCCTACATGCGAACCGTCGATGGTCAGGGAAGAACCACCGTCCAGCGTGAGATCACCGTGCTGGGTGACGCCACGGCCGCTCTGGGTGGAGCCGGAAACATGGGTGTCCTGGATGGTGACGTCCGCGCCGTCCGTGATGGTGACGCTGGAATCCTCCTCGTCAGAGCCGCCTGCGATCACCATACCGGTGGTGGTGCCCTTGATGGTCAGGCTGCCGCCGGTGGTCTCTTCGGTGGTGTCGGAAGTCTCTTCCTTGTCGCCCTTGATGGTCAGGTGGGCGTCCTTTTCGGCGCCCGAGAAGTCGGAAGCCACTTCGCCGCCCACGCGGATGCCTTCCACGTTAATGTTGCTATCCGTGAGCTTCTTGCCTTCTTTGGTGGCACTGTCGATGGCTGCAGAGCCGTCGATGACGTTGTCGCCCTTGAGGGTCAGATTAACGTCCGAACCCTGCCGCACGTCCAGACCGGCGCTGTTCTGCTTGTTGGTCTGGTTGATGGTGGTACCTTCCAAGGTCAGGTCCACCTTGGTGTCCTTATTTTCGTCGGTGCCGTCCAGATCCTTGCCGATGTCGATGCCGTTGCCGCCGGTGGTCAGGATGGAATTCTTGACGGTCAGGTCAACGTTTGCGCCCTCGCCGACGGTCACGGTGGACTCGCCGGTCTTGCTGGTGTCAGCGTTCACGCCGTCGATCACGATATCCACGTCGCGGCTTTCGGAGCCGTCGGCGTTATCGGTCTTTTTGACGTCCTCTTGCACGGTGACGGTGTTCTCAGTGGGGGTATCCTTATCATCCTGCTTGATGATGATCTTGCCGTCGTCCTTTTTGTCCTCGTTGACGTAGGTGCGGTTCTCCTTTTTGTCCTCGCCCTGATAGCTGAACGCGCCGCGGTCGGCGTCCTGATCAATGGTGACGTCGCCTTTGGCCAGATCATAGCTCACGGCAGAAGCGCTGGCGCTGATGGTGCTCACGGCAATGGCAGTGGCCAGTGTGACAGCAACGACCTTTTTCTGTTTACGCAATCTCATGAGTAATACCTCCTCAAAAATGGGAACCTGATCTCCAGGCGGTTCCGACTCACACACAAAAAGATACCAGAAATTGGATCTATATGGGGATAAAACAGAGCAATAAACTCTGCTTATGATATACTATTTTCTGGCTGCACTGTCAATAAGATTACGAAAATACGCGGATAATTGGCAAAATGCAAAAAAATGCAGCAAGATTTTACGCAGAATGCAGAGAGAGGGGTACGCTATTGTTGCACTGTTGAAATGGTCTTGATACGCATTGGAATTTCTTGTTGTAGAACGCAGAAAAGCCGCTGCCCGGTGTGCCGGGCAGCGGCTTTGAAAAATGCAAAGAAGGTGCGGTGCAGTGTGGTCAGCGCAGCTGATCGTTCAGCCAGGCGGCAATGTCGGCAAACACTTCCTGCCGGTTGGTCTCCACCAGCAGTTCGTGCCGGGCGCCGGGGTACAGCTTGCAGCGGATGTTCTGCACGCCTGCGGCCTTCAGGCTCTGGATGGCGCGCAGCACGCCCTTGCCCCGGTCGCCCACCGGGTCGGCGGTACCAGCCAGGAACAGCAGGGGCAGGTCCTTGGGCATCCGGGCCAGAAAAGCCGGGTCGTGCAGGCGCAGGATGCCGCTGAACATGCTGTAGTAGGCGTTGAGCGTAAAGGTAAAGGTGCAGCGCTCGTCGGCCAGGTACTTGTCCACCTCGGCGGCGTCACGGTTGAGCCAGTCGTGGGTGGTGCGGCCCTCCAGCCCCTTGTTGTAGCCCATGAAGGACAGGTTGGCCACCAGCTTGCTGCGGTACTGCCAGCCGTGCACGGCCGCCAGCGCCCGGCAGGTGCTGCGGGCAAACTGCACCAGCGCTTTGGGCTGGTGGCCGGTGCCCATGATGATGGCACCGCTCAGTTCCTGCCCGTATTCGCACAGGTACTGCCGGGCATAGAACGAGCCCATGCTGTGCCCCAGCAGAAAGTACGGCACACCGGGGTAGCGCTCCTTGGTGCGCAGGGTCATGGCGTGCAGGTCGTCCAGCACGGCACGGTTGCCGTCCGGCTCGGCAAAGTAGCCGTAGTCGGCCTTGGTGCGGATGGACCCGCCGTGGCCCAGGTGGTCGTGGCCGACCACCACGATGCCCTGCCCGGCCAGATACTCCGCCAGCGGCTTGTACCGGTCGATGAACTCCACCATGCCGTGGGACAGCTGCAGCACCGCCCGCACTTCGCCCTCCGGCTCACAGCAGAACGCGTGCAGGGTGCGCCCGGGCACAGTGGAAGGGACAGTAAAATCGGTCATGCGGCTCATGGACGCAGGCCTCCTTTTGGTTCTGGTTTACAGCGCGCCGATCTTGCGGCGGCAGGCGGGGCAGATGCAGTACCCGGCAAACTGGATGGCGTTGGCGTCCACATCGCCGCAGAAGTCGCAGCTGCCGACGGGGCGGTGCTTCTTGAGCACGATGGCGTCGCCATCCACAAAGATCTCCAGCTTGGTGTCCCCGTCCAGATGCAGGGTGGTGCGCAGCTCCTTGGGCAGGACGATGCGGCCAAGCGAGTCGATGCCGCGGACGATCCCGGTGCTTTTCATAGGTATCATTCTCCTTCAACGTTTTCTCCATACAGGCAGGCAGCTGGCACAACAGGAAAATTGTGCCAGCACCGTTTGAAATTAGTATACAAAAAAATACAGCCTTCGTCAATGATTGCGGGCGATTTCGACAAAATGTCCCGCCTTGTGTCCCAAAAACCGCAGCTTCGCACAAAACACGTTCCTCCGTTGACAAATCGCATCAGAACAGGTAAACTAAGACGTAGCTATCCGCATTTTTTGCATGAGTATAAAAGGAGCGTTTTTCTATGCCGAGCAACAAAGTCCGCACCCGTTTTGCCCCCTCGCCCACTGGCTATATGCATGTGGGCAACCTGCGCACTGCGCTGTATACCTATTTAATGGCAAAGCACGAGGGTGGCACCTTCATCCTGCGCATTGAGGACACCGACCAGGGCCGCTATGTGGAAGGTGCTGTGGACGTGATCTACAACACCCTGCGCGAGACCGGCCTGCTGTGGGACGAGGGCCCGGACGTTGGCGGCCCTGTGGGCCCCTATGTGCAGAGCGAGCGCATGGGCATGTTCAAGCAGTATGCCGAGCAGCTGGTGGCTGAGGGCAAGGCATATTATTGCTTCTGCACCGAGGAGCGTCTGGAGGCCCTGCACGCCGAGCAGCGCGCCAACGGTGAGATGACCCACTACGACGGCTGCTGCCGCGACCTGCCCAAGGAGGAAGTGGAAAAGCGTCTGGCTGCCGGAGAGCCCTATGTCATCCGCCAGAAGATCCCCCGCGAGGGCGTGACCGGCTTTGACGATGTGGTCTACGGCCACATCGAGGTCGAGAACAGCGAGATGGACGACCAGATCCTCATCAAGACCGACGGAATGCCCACCTACAACTTTGCCAACGTTGTGGACGACCACCTGATGGGCATCACCCATGTCATCCGCGGCAGCGAGTATCTGTCCTCCACCCCCAAGTACAACCTGCTGTATCAGGCCTTTGGCTGGGAGATCCCCACCTATATCCACTGCCCGCCGGTCATGAAGGACGCCCAGAACAAGCTGTCCAAGCGCAACGGCGATGCAAGCTATCAGGATCTGCGCGCCAAGGGCTATCTGAGCGCTGCCATCCTGAACTATATCTGCCTGCTGGGCTGGAGCCCCAGGGGCGAGTACGCCGAGCAGGAGATCTTCTCCCTGCCGGAGCTGGTCAAGATCTGGTCCCCGGACGGCATCTCCAAGTCCCCCGCCATCTTTGACCCCCTCAAGCTGCGGGCCATCAACGCGGAGTACATCCGCCGCCTGAGCCCCGAGGAGTTCCAGAAGAAGGCCGAGCCCTGGATCGACAGCGCCGTGCACAGCCCCATCAACAAGCAGCTGCTGTGCGCAAACCTCCAGCCCCGGTGCGAGGTGCTGGGCGAGATCCCGGAGCAGCTGGATTTCTTTGACGCCATGCCCGACTACGATGTGAGCCTGTACGCCAACAAGAAGCAGAAGACCACCCCGGAGACCGCCAAAGAGGCACTGGAAGCCCTGCTGCCCGTGCTGAGCGACGAGGCACTGGACTTTGCGGACCGCGACAGCGTGTTCAACGCCTGCAAGGCCAAGGCTGAGGAGCTGGGCAAGAAGAACGGCTGGCTGCTGTACCCGCTGGGCATCGCCCTGTCCGGCAAGCAGCGCACCCCCGGCGGCGGCACCGACCTCGCCTGCATGATGGGCCGCGAAAAGACCCTCGGGCGGGTGAAGGCCGCTATCGAGAAGCTGAATGGCTGAAATACCTTATAATAAAAAGTGAGGAGGCAGTCTGTATGATGTATCCGTTTATGACGTTGGACGATAACACCGAGGTCGTCCATTCGGAGATGCTCCCGGATGGCCGCGTGAAGGTCTATTTTGAAAAGCCGGATGCAAAAGACTGCTTCCATTCTGCTGTCTGCTATCTTCCGGACTACAAATGGGAAGACATCAACGGCTTTACCCCGGAGGAAATTGCCCGGTATCAGGAGCTTGTGGAATCTACGGCTCATCTGATTCTGCAGTTCTCCAAAGAGGGAGGGGTCGAAAATGCCGCAGGTTTTTAAGATAGGCTCTTACTGGGTCTATTTCTGGGCCAATGAGAATGAGCCGCTGGAGCCTATCCATGTTCATGTGGCACAGGGCGCACCCAGCGCAAACGCCACCAAGATATGGATAACACGAGCCGGAAAGTGCTATCTGAGCAATAACAATTCGCAGATACCGCCCCGCATTCTGCGGAACATCATGGCCATCATTGAGGCGCGAAGTGCCGAGGTGGTCGCAAAATGGACGAGCTTTTTTGGCGAAGCGCACTACTTCTGCTGAGATTTTATCCCATCCCATCCCCCCGCCAAAAACTGCGCGCACTCTGCGCTACAGTATACGCAGAAGGCGCGGGAAACAGAACAGCACAGCGTGATATTGCAAAAGATCCCCGCCGGAAAGCGGGGATTTTTTCATGCAGGTATCTTTTCGGACGATACAGCTCACAGACGGGAAAAAGCGGGTGAACGGTGCGCTCCGGGCGCGGGCGGCAGTGCGGCCTGCCCTGCGGCAGGGGAGCGCGTTCCTGCTGGGGCTGGCCGGAGGCTGGGCCGTGCTGTACGGTGCGCTGATGCCTTTCGGGCTGGGGCTGACGCTGGGCTTTGCGGAGGACTGCTTCGCTGTGGGAGCCGCTGGGGCCGCACTGGGGGTGCTGGCCCGGAGTTTCGGAACGCTGACCGTGGAGAGCGTCTGCCTGCTCTGCGCACTGGGTGCGGCGGTAGCGGCACGGTGGCTCTGGCCCGGCCGATTCGTCCCGGCGGTGGCGGCTGGCTGCGGCACACTGGTGGGAAGCGCAGTCTGCTTCGCGGCGGGGGAGGAAAACGGCGTTCAGACCATCCTGTTCTGCGGCGGCGACGCTCTGCTGGCAGCAGCAATGGGGTATAGCCTGCGGCGCTTCCCGCCCGAAAAACCGGGCATGGGCAGCCTGATCTTGTCTGCCGCTGTGGCCGCCGCACTGGGCGGGATGAGCTTTGGCTTCTTCCTGCCCGGGGTGATGGCCTGTGCGGCGGCAGAGCTGGCCCTCTGCTGCAAAGGCCTGCCGCTGGAGGCATTGGCTTTCAGCGGGGTGACGGGTGCGGCTCTGGCCGCGTCAGACCCTGCCCTTGCGCCTGCC
>ERZ834798.2641-NODE-2641-length-12693-cov-4.717044_pt1 | contig 12693 bp, 8 predicted proteins | sample MGYA00519689_ERZ834798 | MGnify/ENA primary metagenome ERZ834798 (study PRJEB31850, sample SAMEA3708761) | human gut metagenome | biome: human gut; feature: human-associated habitat; material: faeces | place: China | collected 2014 ...
CCCGATGTCGGAATCCGAATTGGGAAGTGTTGTCAATACAGCAGTAATGGGGCAATTTATGAGAATTTATGCAAGGCAGAGCCAGATGGAGGCGGATGGAGGGAGTGGAAAAAAAAAGTAAATGAAATAGTTTCCCTGGATTATTTTCTGGGTATTGCCTTGGGGGAATTGGATATGCAGGTGATGGAGTTTTGGGAAATGCGCCTTAAGGATTTTTTTCTGAAACTTCACTACTACAATGAGAAGAAACAGCGGGAATTGGAAGTATATGCCAATCTGCTCAGAATGCAGACAGTTTCCCTGATTAATGTTCAGTTAGATAAAAAATCAAGGATTACGGATCCTAAAAAATTTTGGTTATTTCCCTGGGAGATTGAAAGTGTTCAGGAAAGTGGTGTACAGGATATCGGGAATGTAATAAAATTAAGCAAATTGCTATGAGTGTTATTTCTAAGTTAAAGGTCTGGATTGGTTCCGATACCTCTGATTTGCAGAAAGGACTAAAAAAAAGTAAAAAGGAAGTTTCTGCTTTCGGGACGGGAATAAAAAAGCTGAAGGGGATGATAGCCGGGGCTTTTGCTGTAAGTAGCATTGTGTCATTTGCTAAAGAATGCCTGGGTTTAAGTAAAGTTCAGGCAGAGGCAGAGAAAAAGTTAGGAGCGGTAATCAAGGCAACGGGGGCAGCTGCAGGCTTAACAGCCGATGAAATGAAAAAATATGCGTCGCAATTGCAGGATGTGACCAAATACGGCGATGAAGTGACTATAGATGCTATGGCCATTATGTCGACCTTTAAATCGATCAAGGGGGATGTATTTAAAGAGGCTATTGCTTCAGCTCAGGATATGGCGACGGTCTTGAATACCGATTTGAATGCAGCAGTCATGCAGATCGGTAAGGCTTTGGAATCGCCGGAAATTGGTCTGACAGCTTTGCGTCGTTCGGGTGTTTCTTTTTCCCAGGAACAGGTAAAACAAATCAAGCAACTGGTTGCCGAAGGGAAAAAGCAGGAAGCGCAGCTGATTATGTTAAAAGAACTCCAGAATGAATTTGGCGGAGCAGCCAAAGCTGCGGCTGGAGATGCCTATGGAGCTGCAACACAATTAAGTAATGCCTGGGGTGACTTGAAAGAGGTTATCGGTGCTGCTGTTACTCCTAGTGTGGAAAGTATAAATTCTCTTACAAATGCAACAAAAGAGGTTACTAATGTACTGAATGACGAGTCGATACCGGCATGGCGTAAGTGGCTGGGAATGATAATTCCTCCAACAGCATACGCTAATAAATGGCTGGCCGAACAGAATAGAATGATACGTGAGAATAATGAGGAAGTTATAAGGAGTTTAAAGCTTTCGGAATTGTCTTTGAATGATTTATTGGGAATACAGAATGTATATAAGACTTTAAATAAGGAGCGTGGTGATAATCGCTATCAGCAGACTCTTAAAGCAATTGCAGATGAGATAGATAAAAGAGCTTCAGGGATTGAAGCAGAGACAGAAGCACAAAGGAAAGCCCGTGAGGCAGCAGAAGAAAAAATAAATCTAGAAAAAAAGAAAAAGCAGGCGATTCAGGATACGATAGACATGGAGGAAAAAACTTCCGGAGCTATCGGAGAAAAAATAAAGGCTTTACAAAATCTGAAATCTGCAACCGATATAACCGATCAGGCAAGTCTGGATTATTATAACAAAGAGATAGCCCGTCTGAATTTACTTGTACAGAAAACGGACGAACTCAGCCGGAAACGGGTGCTCGATGCACAGAAAAAGATGGAAGGTGGCCCGATCAGCCAACCTGCTGTATTGTACGGGTTAGATGATGCTTTATTCGATATAAACGGTGAATTGCCGGTATTCGATGATCTGGCGCAATTGCCGGATAAATTAGAGCCTGTGCGGACCAAACTGCAGGAAATACAAAAAGACTGCATAGATGTGAGTGACGTTGTCAATGCAGCTTTTTCTGATTTGGCGGTTGGGTTCGGCGAGAATATCGGGGAGCTTATAGCGGGATCCGGAGATTTGCAGGGTTTCGCCACCCTTGTTGCGGGAACTTTTGCCGACATGGCCATAAATGTGGGAAAGACTGCGATATCGACAGGTATAGCCGTGGAAGGAATCAAGCTTGCATTGAAATCGCTGAATCCTTTTGCTGCCATTGCTGCCGGGGCTGCGTTGGTGGCTTTGGGTACTGCTGTAAAAAGCTCTTTGGGTAAGATTGCTGATGGAGGTAATGCTTCGGGAACATTTTCCGGGAATGCTTATAGCAATGAGGTGAATATCGGGAATACAAAAGATTATTCTTCCGGGATGGATTCCGGTAAAATTAATGTAATTGTAAGTGGTGAGTTGAAAGCAAAAGGCAGTAATCTGGTTGCTGCTATTAATTCTGAAAATATACGTAAAGGATTGACGACATGAGTTACGGTTTGAAATACAGGCTGTCGTTTGACAGCGTTTCGGATACACCATACGAGATAAATATTCTGGAGGCCGGATATGACGGGCCTGTAGAAAACCGGAATCTTGGCAGTGCCCCTGTTCTGAAAATGGATGATGGCGAGGCCGTGCGGGGTACCTCTCTGGAATTGAGCATAGAAACCTGTTTTGACGGCGATCTCCGGGAGTTTTACACGACGGACAGAAAGAAGTTCCGGGTAGAGGTGTACCGTTCGGGCGTATTGTTCTGGAGCGGACACATCCTTCCGGAGCTGTATTCGGAGCCTTACATTTCCGTTCCTTTCGATGTATCCGTTACGGCCTCCGACGGTCTGGGCTTACTGAAAAATATTCCTTTCGGTCTGAGCGGCAAGCGTTCCGTGTTTGATGTCATCAAATATTGCTGCGAGCAGACGGGACTGGTGCTTAACTATGTCTTTGCATCGAAACTACTTGCAACCGGTATGAGTGGTGTGGCGAGCGTGTACACCCAGGCGTTTGTAGACTGCAATGCATTTGACGATGCGGATTGCTATGAGGCCTTGGAGAAGGTACTGATCACTTTCGGATCCTATATCAAGCAGAAGGACTGCAAATGGCATGTGCTCCGGTATACGGACCAGGATACGGATCTGATGGAATATGATCCGTCGTGTAATTTTGCGGGCGGCTTCCGGCCTGTAATGAAAACACTGGGGGCTATCGGGGATGACACTTATCCTGTCGGGCAACTGGAATCTGAGATCGTCCCGGCCAGGAAGGATTTTACTATGGAACAGCCCTACGAGCTGTATCCGAGCCTTTTGAAAGACTATTGTTTTGCGGCGGTGGGAAGCTGGATACTTTCTCCCGGAGTACGGTTTATGCGTGTGGATGAAGAGACTTACTGTGAACTGAAACCGACAAAACTTCCCGAAAAACTCGAAGCCTACGTTATGCAGTCCATATCCGTAGAAGCCTGCAACCGGCCTTTCCGGATAGAGTTTCAGTTTTCGATATGTCTGATGTCAAACCGGGAGATCGGTTCGATCGACATGAGCACCGGCCGAAGTTTCCGGCTTGAGATTTTTATCACCGATTCCGGTGGCACCAGGCATTATCTGTCGGCTGAAGGCTGGGGGACAAAAGAGACATACATTGAAGTCCGCGGAGATGTACAGAACGGCAAACTCCGTATTACGGACGGAGTCAACTATGATTATATCCCTGCGAGTTTCGAAACGTTCAGAATCAATCTGGAGCGTATTCCCTATTCCGGAGAGATGGCTTTTCGCATTATAAATCCTTATAAGTATTATACGGTTCCCGGCACGCCTGCTTTTGACGATTACAACGATATGAACATTATCTGCCTTAAGGAGTTTGTATTCACCAGCGATGTCGACGGAAATCCGGACGTGAACGTTTTGCTGAACCCGGAAGCGTCGACGTCGGCCCCTTCGCTGAAGGTGGGTTTTGTGGATGCGCCGTTTACGGAGAACGCCCGGGGCATCTTCAAAAACATACTGATGACTTCCGGAGGTTTTACGTCGGAGTGGTATTGCCGGGGAAGCGGACTGGATTCTTTTGCCAATATCGCCCTGCAGGACATGTCGAGCCGTATCGGCGTGCCTTCGTTTTGCCTGCACGGGGTGATCCATGCGACGGATTTTGATCTGTTGTCTGACAAGTATTCCGGACGGAAACTTTATCTGAAGGAGTACAGCTACGACCTGATGGAAGAGGAGATCGACTGTACGTTGTGTGAGTTGTTGCCGTTCAATGCCGGTATTGACGGAGAGATTACGCAATCGCCGAGGAGTTCGAACAAGTCCAAGACTGAAACGAGGGCATCGGGCGAGACCGAATACCGGAGCTACGGCGGGACGATCAGTACCCCCAAGATGATCCGGGAGCTTGTTTCCATGCCGGATGACCAGCTGTCGGAGGGCTGCCTCCTGGAGGTAGACGACAGGATGTCCGTATCATCGAAGAGGGTGGCAGTCGGGGGGCTTACGGATTTGTCATACAAGCGGGTGCTGCAGTCAGGTGTGTTCTGGACCAAGGAGGAGATGAATTGTACGGACGGCTATCTGGAGGTACAGGGAGAGAAAATAAAGGCCGGGGACAGTGATAAGTGGAATGCGCATGAATTTGATGATTTTTTGGATCAACCCGTCAGGAAGACAGACAGCGTACAATTCAAACAAGTAACAGCGGATAAAATAACAACTGATGAAATAATATCCGATAATTTTGTTTCAGGCCCTTTAGGGGAAGGGATGAACCTTATAAGGCGCGATAGTAGCGGCAAATCCTATCTGGAAATAGATAAGATATTCGCACGTTATAAAGCAGTATTTGCAGCACTCGAGATCAGAAAACTGACTTATGCCGGAGGAAATTATATTTTCTCTCCGGCAGGTGCAACCTGTACCATGGTTGAAGATAAAGAAGGCTTTTACCGTTGTTATTTTACTGCCGATGACGGAGAAAAAGCTGTGGAAAATCTGTTCCGCACCGATGATTTTGTGCAATGCCGGGAATCGAATATAAAATCAGGAACTTACGAAAATATCAGTAACCGGTATTATTGGCGGAGATGTATAGCAACCGGAGATGATTACATTGACCTCTCTAAATCAGATTGTGATACAGATAGTGATATCCCTGCAATCGGCGATTCCATGGTTACGATCGGAAATAAAACCGTTTCCGCCAGGCAAAATGCGATAATAATTTCTGTATATGGTGAAGGATCACCTTCCTTTATTCAGTATAAAGGGATAAATACCTTTTCCCTGGAGGGTAAAGCAAAAATTATCATTTCCCCTGACCAGAATCGGTTTACAGGTAAATTTACATTCGAAACAGGTAAAGATGCAGAAGAGTCCATCGGAGACGTGCAGAGTAATCTGGACAACCTCCAAGTAGGAGAAACCAACCTTCTTGACAATAGTAACAAGGGATGGAAGAATACTGGTTATCCAATAGCGACCATTTACTTAGGAGACTATAAACCTAAGCAGGGAGAAGAATGTACAATTGTTATTAAAGGCAAATTAGGGGCGAATAAAACAAGCTGGGGTGTTTACAATTCTGGAGGGAATGTTGTATTGGCTAGTTTTTATCCTGGTGGTCCCGATACAGATTATATTGCTTTGAAAACTTTTAAATGGACGTTAGGGACGCCTGCTGTTGATAATACATTTATTCGGATATATCCAATGCCTAATAGTGTATCCGTTGAATCTGAAATAGAGTGGGTAAAACTAGTATTAGGCAATAAAACTTCGCTATTGTGGACCCCCTCTATCAACGATCAGAGGCAGATTGCAATAGATGAAGCGGGAAAGGTTGTTGATGGGATACAGATAGGAGGAGTAAATATATTAATCGGTAGTACAACCGGAACTGGGTGGACAGGATATACGGAACATAAAGATACAGAGTTTTCAATAAAGGACGCCTCTACGAGAGAAAGTTATATTCGTAGTGCGATGATAACAATACCTGGGAATAAAGAAATTGTTGTTTCTTTTTACGCAAAACATACAGGTCATCAAAATTATTTTGATTTTTATATTCTTCCTGCTTCTTATCCTGAAATTGATGCATTATTAACTAGTTCATATCAGTCAGGCACGGATTGGACATACAATGAATTTAAATTTACTACACCTTCGGACTGGGGAGAAGGGACACTAGTTTATTTAAGGATTGATCACAATGGTATGTCGGATGGTTCCGAATTTATTATCTCCGTAAAAGATGTACAAATTGAATATGGAAACAAAGCGACAACTTATTCTGTCCCTGAATCTGATAGAAAGGAAATAGCAAAACAGCAAGGGCTAGAAGGCGGACAGGAAGCAGTAAATGGATTACAGATCGGTTCCCAGAACCTTATATCCAAAAAAATGATGTTGAAGTGGAATGAGAAGAACAAGGATATTGCAGTTTGGGGGCAGGATGAAGATGGCATTTATTTAGCTGTAAGTCAAAAATTATTATACAATTCGATAGCAGAAGGAACTGAGCAAAAAGACATTTTTAACAGCGCAATCCAATTCAAACAAAATACACAGAATGTCCTATCTTTCGAATATAAATCGGGGAGAAAAATTATTTTTCCTGTTATCAGTTTCCGTATTTGTTATACAGATGGAAGTTACGAGAATGTAAATTTAAGTGGTTCCGATACTACAAAAACACGTACTGATTACATAACAGATTCTAGCAAAACGGTTGACAGGATATCTTTAAATAATTCCATTACGAATGAAAACGTATTGATCTACAACATCTCCCTAATCGAAGGCAATAAACCCCTGCAAGGCTTTCCAGTAGCAGAAGAAGATCAGACCGGAGCAAATAATGTGAATCTGGCAGATGGTACGAAGGAGTTTACTGTCACGGCAGCAACAGGAGATAATTCAGCTTATAAAGCATTACCTGCACGGATAAAACCCAACACGATATATTATGTACAGGCTAAAAATATAGAAAATTTAAATGGGAATCCGACGACATATTCTTTCCGGCTTTACAACGAAGCTTCGTTGGAACCTTTATCTTTAAGTATCAAAAATTTTGATAAAAATGGCGGAATTCTGATAACTAAAAATGATTTCGAAGAACAGGATGCCTCTTTATTGTGTTATGCTGGTGTTTATGGTTCAACTTCTGGTAACTCTGTAAAATTCACCGAAGTGATGCTAGTCGAAGGCTTTCTTCCCGCCCCTGTTTGGACTCCTTCTTTCTCCGAGCAGCAAGCAGAAATAAAAACGATAACGGAAACCCTGACCGAAATTAAAGCCGAAAACGGAGAAATAAGTTTAAGGGTTAACGAAGTTTCTGAGAGAGTGGAAGAGGCTAAACAAGAGGCAATTGATGAAGCAAAAGAATACACAACTATTCAAACATATCGTGAAACAGAGATCGACTTAAGGGCTGAAAAGTGGGATCAGGACACATATTATCCGGTAACTATTAAACTACCAATAAATGAGACAAGGATAGAAGTTACTACGGAATTGGGTGATGCAAAACCAAAATGGTCAACACATGAATATGGTTTTTCAATGAACTGTGTATGGCGTAGTAACGGGAGTGGATGGGGGGCAAATGTTGTTAATAGAATAATTGAGGTTTTCGAATATAGATTTACCAAGGAAATACCCGATACTACCCCAGTGCAATATATACTCCCTGCCGGCAGTATTGTGCAAATAATTAGTAGTAGCGAAGAACTTATTTATCTTCGTGGAGGTGGTAGGTACCTATTTAAAATCGGGAACAATTGTGTAGCAGTAGTACACGATAGTCGTTATACGGCTCCAGATGGGTCATCTGTTGCTCCTGCTGCTTCGGTAATCAGGCCTGTTCTTACGAATGCAACAAAGGAAGAACTTAATGCTGAAATAAATATAACAAAAGGATTGATCGAAAATAAAGTATCTCTAGATGTCTATAATGAAAATGATCAATTAATAAAATCAGATATTAGCAATTTACAAGTTAGTTACAACCAAATTTCTTCTACAGTATCTAAAATTATAAATGGTACCCAAGAAATATCTGGTGTTGTAACACAAAGTAATTTCGTTACAATTTTTTCTTCAAATAAAAATGCATTAGGGCAAGAAGTTATTGAATCTATTAATGTTGGCGGAGGAGGCGTTACAATTGATGCAAGTAGGATTAATCTTAATGGAGCTATTAGTGCAAACGGGAATGTTCAGATTACAACAGATGGAAAACTTATTGCAGTTAACGGAGAGTTTACAGGAAAAATTACAGCGACAGAAGGAGAAATTGCCGGACTGAAATTAAGCAATAATGGATTGAGATCATCTGATTTCAATGCGAGTTCAAAAATAGGCTCTTGTTATGCTAAAAATGGTTTTTCTGTATATGCATCAGGATCCGGCGTACTTGCCCCTTCAACAGGTATGTTACAAGCCGGAATAATAACAGCAACAGGAGATAACGCAGAAATAATCGGATTAGAGATAATAGCCAAAAATACTTCCAGTTATGCAACTTTAGCAAAAATAACAGCATTAAAATTAAGAGCCATAGACTATGTTGATGATAGTAAAAAGATGGCTCCAACTGCGGCTTTAATAGTTGAAGAGGGAGTATCGATATTTAACGGAGATGTTGAGGTAAATGGAAAATCTACATTTAACGGTGCTGTATATTTTAAAAATGTTCAAAACGTTAATGGTAAAAAAAATTATTACTTATGCATAGATAGATCAACAGGACAATTGTATTACAGATAAATTATAAAAAACATGGAAATTAACTATTTTATTTCAGCAAAAGCAACGGCAACGGTACAGAATATAAATGTATCGCTGAGTGCAGAGTATCAAAAAGAGCAAGCACCGGAAGTTATCTCCGTAGTAGCAAACGGATACTTGGACGACGGGAAGAAATTCATGAATGCAACCCTTAAATACAATCCTAAGTCCGAGGATTTCAATTCGATTAACGGATCAAATGTTGACTTGGGTATTATTCAGGAAATTGTTCCGCTAATTACGGAATTTTATAGAAAGATTACTGAAACATTCACTAACTACTAACAAAATGAAATATAGATTCGACGCAAAAAATGTATTTGCAATTGATTTATTGGGTAATAATTATATTCAATTGCTGGAAGAGAATCAAAATAAAGGCATTCATCAACTTGTCGGAAATGCCGTGTATGTGTGCACAAACACAATTGAAATGCATGAAATTGCCAAAAAGATATTCAACGGGGAAGCGGTGGATATGAATGAAAATGAGACAGAATTATTCAAAGCCTCAATAATGGATTCAACCTGGCATGTTTTTATTAAAAACGCTATTATCTCTGCAATCAGAAACAAATAAAAAAGAGGCCGCCCTCGCGACCTCAGTATTGAATTTCCCAAGCATAACATCCCAAGTCAATTAATTACAAGTTTATAGTAATTTTTATAAAACACAAAGAAAAATTGCAAATAAATACCTGGGAATAAAGGAGAAAAATATTATTACAGATAACAAAATATGGAACAGTATATATATAAATGGTTATTATTTTCTGCAGGTGCCATAACCGCTTATATGAGTGATATAATCGGAATTGTCATACTGTTTCTTATTCTGTTCATCGCCGATTTTGTTACTGGCTGTGTGGCCAGTTTCCTGACCGGCAATAAAATCGAATCCTACCGGCTACGCTGGAGTTTTGTCAAGACATTCTGCTATTTCGGGACATTTGTCTTCACGGTCATCTCCGGTCTGTGTCTCAACAAACTGCCGTTCTTCATTAACATCATGAAGCTGGAGGTGTATGTAGCCCTCTGGATTGAAGCAGTATCCATTACCGAAAACCTGATTAAGATTTTCCCGGGAGTGGTATTTCTTGAATATATGCACTTTATGGTCAGCTCAGAATGGGTGAAGAAGATATCCGGCCTGGCAAATTTTTTAAAAGAGAAAGGAGAAAAGAAATGAAACTGAAACTCGAACGGTTATACCTGAAACCGGATTATACAATCGGAAAATTGTACATAGATGGAAAATATTTTTGTGATACACTTGAAGATCAGGTCAGGGATCTGGCAAAAGAAAGGAAGATTCCGGGACGGACTGCCATCCCTGCCGGGGTCTATGAAGTGATTGTGAATATTTCGCCCAGGTTCCGCCGGAAACTTCCACGCCTTCTGGATGTACCGGGCTTCGACGGGATTCTGATCCACCGGGGCAATACGGCTGAAGACACTTCGGGGTGTATTCTGGTGGGTGAGAATCGGGAGCGGGGCAAGGTCATCAACTCGACCCGGTATGAAGTACAGCTTACCGGAATACTCGAAAGGGCACAGGAAAAAGGGAAAATAACCATTGAAATCATACAGTCATGACAAAGTATCTGCTATTTATGATCCTTGTTTTGGCCACTTTCCTGGCAGTTTCTGTAAAGAACTGCCAGGATATCCGGACGGACCGGAACCGATTATCGGATAATCAGCGTACATTACTTGCTGATATCGAATTTTACCGGACAAAGGATAGCCTGAGTGTTGCAAGTGTGGAACGTCTGACATTGACGAACCGGGAATTCCGGAAATACGCCGGCGAACTGAAGAAAACCGTAGAGGAACTTAATCTAAAGGTAAAACATCTCCAGTCTGCCAGCCAGTCCGCTACCGAAACCAAATACCTGGTAAAAACAGAAATCCGGGACAGCATAATCATTCGACCTGGTAAAACTGATACACTTAGCTGCATCAACTATCAGGATCCTTACCTTACTTTTTCCGGCAGTATCACCGGAAAGCAATTCTCCGGACTTATCCAGAGCCAGGACACCATTATCCAGCTGATCCACCGCGTTCCCCGTCGTTTTTGGTTTATCCGCTGGGGTACAAAAGCAATTCGGCAGGAAATAATAAGCCGGAATCCTTACAGCCGGATCGCTTACACGGAATATATCGAGCTGAAGAAATAATAAAACAGCGCTTTTTGCCATGGCGACAGTGAGCCGGATGAAAGAAGTCCGGATATGTCTTTTTCCGGAATGGCCAGCTTGCCGGACAGGCTTTTGACAGTTTCCCCCGTTTCCTGCATGCGCCTGATCAGCCAGCCGGGAGTAATGTCTTTAATTTCTGTTTTTTCTTCCTGTTCTGCAAAATAGCTGGTATTCTCCAGTTTGTCTATCGTATCGTTTACAGTAGCCTTTATGTATTTTTCGCATTGTTCCCTTTTGGTCCAGCCCCCGCAAAACATGATCAGCTCAATGGGCATTCCCGAGAGGTACATGTTTGTTGCTCCGGATCTTCTTGCGGTATGGCTTGTTATCGCCTCCCATTTTTCGCAGGTATATTGCTTCAGTTCCTGGCCTTCAGTCCGGTAATATACAATCTGATCCTTAATATCGGCCAGACGGCAGATTTCTTTTATGTGTTTGTTGATTTTCTGGTCTGATATTTTGTAGTTAAGGTCGAATCCGCTGTTTAAAATTTCTGCGACAATCCAGTGCATCGGAATTTCAACGGGTTCGGGTTTCCGTAGTGTCGACCCTTTTTGTGGCATGATCTTTATACATTTTCCCTGTATATTGTATTCGGATATCCGGTTAAAATCAGAGATCCTCATACAGCAGAGAGCTCCGATCAGAAATTTATTTTTTACAATATTGAGGGATTCTACTGCAGCCTGAATATTTTGTTTGCGGTGGTCTTTCCTTTGGCTCCTGATCAGGTCTTCTGTAATTTCAAGTTTATAGATACGGGTCAGTTCACTGATGTTCAGGTAGCATGTATCCGCAGTTTCTGATTCTACTTTAAACTTTTTGTATTCTGTGTTGTTGTGGAGTTTGTCAACCTCTTTCGATACTTCCATGAAACGCCGCAGATTCTTGAAAACAGCCCCTATGTAATTCCTTGAAAAATGTTTCTCTTCACCGTTTTTTACAAATGTTTTTTCTAGCAGCCACTTCCGGAATGCAGCTTCAAATTTTAAGGTGATATCTTCAAAATATAGCGTTATCCCTTTTTCTTTTTCGTATTCTTCCAGTTTATTTTTTGTTGTTGTGTAGCCGTTTGTGGTATGTTTTGACAGTCCGCAATCTTTGATATAATTTTCAATGTAGACAATCAGCTTCTGCTCTTGCCTTTTAATTTCAATTGCGTTACTGCCACTCAGGAACAGGCGGACTTTTTCACGAAATTCCGTTTTGGAGGGAACTTTAAAATTTTGCTTGTAATAAAGTATCGCATTTTTCATTGCAGTTTCCACTGCAATTAATTTGTTGTTTATTGCCGGAGCCTCGGGGGAAGCCTTGCAACGCTGATTCCGGAACATTTTTACTTTGACGGATTCTCCCGTAGGAAAATCATAACGCTGGCCAGAATAAGAGATATATCCACGGATAGTGGAAATTTCTCGTTTTGGATTATCTAATGAAAAGCAGACTTCCATATTTTTTGTTGGAATGAATGTTGGAACAAATGTTGGAATTTTTTATGAATATTCCAAATATTGGGGAAGTATCAAAATACAGTAAAACCACTGTATTTACAGTGGTTTTACAATTATAAAGATTTATATTTGTACTCGAGGCGGGAATTGAACCCGCACGGCCGCAATGGCCACAGGATTTTAAGTCCTGCGTGTCTACCGATTCCACCACTCGAGCATCCTCTTGCGAGAGAGCGAAAAACGGGACTCGAACCCGCGACCCCGACCTTGGCAAGGTCGTGCTCTACCAACTGAGCTATTTTCGCAT
>ERZ834798.2642-NODE-2642-length-12692-cov-9.252829_pt1 | contig 12692 bp, 9 predicted proteins | sample MGYA00519689_ERZ834798 | MGnify/ENA primary metagenome ERZ834798 (study PRJEB31850, sample SAMEA3708761) | human gut metagenome | biome: human gut; feature: human-associated habitat; material: faeces | place: China | collected 2014 ...
ACGGAACAATCCGTAGGCATCAAAGTCGGGGGCTTTTGACCCCGACATCATTTTAAATAGTATATCATAAATTATACATGAAGAAGGATTTTTATTTAAGAGCTGTTTTTCTCGATTGCTACAAGATATGTTGAAAAAACGCGGAAATTTGCTAAAGTATATGTATAAAAAATGCGGAAACAAGGAAAGTAATAGAATAAAAAAATGCGGAAAGGAGAAAGAAAATGTTTAAGCGAAAAATAAAAAGATTGCTAATGATATCCAAAACGAGTAAGATAGTAAGCAAGATAATAAGCAAGATGGAGTGACATAAATGGGAAAATATGAACCGCCATATACGATCTCAAATAAAATGTTGGAGCTTGTTTCTTCTATATCTGAAAAAGTAGGTAAAATAAGCAGTCACAGAGAATTAGAGGCAAGACCGCATTTAAGGAAAAACAACCGGATCCGATCCATTCATTCTTCCTTAAAAATAGAAGCAAATTCTTTGTCTCTGGCTGAAGTGAGAGATGTCATCAATGGTCATCTTGTATTGGGAGATCAAAAGGAAATACAAGAGGTGAAAAATGCATATGCTGCATATGAAAAAATCTCGGAAATAAATCCCAAAAGCATGTCAGATCTGATAAAAATCCATGGAATAATGACCTATAGAACAGTAGAGGAATCCGGCGTATTCAGAAAAGGGGAAGAGGGTGTCTTTTCCGGAGATCGGTGTATTTTTGTGGCACCGGCGCCGAATATGGTAAATGAACTGATGAAGGATTTATTTTCATGGGTTAAAAGCAGTGAAGGGACAATACATCCGCTTATTGTGTCAGCTGTTTTTCATTACGAATTTGTGTTTATACATCCTTTTGCAGACGGAAATGGAAGAATGGCCAGATTATGGCATACGGTAATGCTATATCGTTGGAGAAATGTGTTTGAATATATTCCGTTGGAAAGTCAGATTGAAAGATTCCAGGCAGAATATTATGATGCAATAGCAAAATGTCATGTGAATGGAAATTCAGATGTATTTATAGAATTTATGTTGAGTATGATAGATCAGGTATTAGATGAGGTTATCATACAGGTAAATAAGACAAATGAAAGTATGTCAGAATATGTAAAACGGATGCTGGAAGTAATGGAGTACGATGTCCCCTATACCGCTAATGCGATCATGGAGGCACTGCATCTGAAATCCAAGGAAACATTTCGAAAAAATTATATCAAGCCTGCCATAGAGTTGGGATTAGTAAAAATGACATTGCCGGAAAAGCCAAATAGTAAAAATCAGAGATATGTAAAACAATAATTCTTGATCTAAAGCTGGCTTTAGGTGTTACAATGTCTTCAGAGTGATTTTCAGCATTTTAAAAAGAAAAGGTGCCGATACCGAAAAGCATGGTGTCGGCACTTTTTGGGGTTTACTTTGCCAGATTCGTTAGATATGATAAAGATAGAAAATGTATTTACCGGCTATAGGGGAGGGCGTATGCACAAAAGAAAACTTCACAATAAAATAAGCAGCGGATTACTGGTATTGATTGCAGCACTTTCTCTGGCAGCCTGCGGCAGCACCGGGGACGCGTTGGAAATTCTGGATACGGAATCTGCCCAGACGGAACAAACAGGTCAGGAAACCGCTACAGCCACTCCGGCCACCTCACAGACAACCCCGGAGACGACAACGGAGCCTAAGCCTAAAAACCTTACTTATCAAACCGGACTATATCAGGAGAAAACCTTAGCGGATCAGGTCTCGGTGGATGCTGCCCGGAAACTGCCGGAAGGAGAGTATGGTGTGCTGTCATACTCCTATGATGAGACAGTCAGTGTCTGGGGCAACGGTGCAGAAGATTGCCTGGTGATTCATGACGGCGACGAGGAATACCGGGTGGAGATCCCCTGGCAAAACATGTATTCGGCACCACCTGCGGTAGAGGCCGCAGATTATGATGGGGATGGCAACAAGGAGTACTATATTTCTACCATACAGGGGACAGGAACCGGTGTCCATGTGGAAGGACTGTATTATGTAGATGTACAGAAAGGAACTCCGAAGGTCTCCGAATATACAAATGTGGTTGAAGATTTTGAAAGCCGGATACTTGCGGCGGATACGTTAGATGAACAGTTCCATACACTTCATGTGGATTTCCTGGATAAAAACGGGGAGTCAGATCCTGAGGAAAGTATAGATCTGAGTCTGGATTCCCTGCTACGGGAATATGAAGGAAATACTTATATGGGTACCGTTCTGGGAGACCAGATCCGGTTTGATTTCCGAGGAGGAACCCCTTTTGCAAGCGTAGTGGTGGGTATACAGCTGTATCAGATAGCAATTCCGCTATATGATTCCAGCTTTCGTGTAACGGCACCGGTGTCAATGCAAGAGAATGGGAAATTTTCTCTGGGCGATTTTTCGGTAAGGACCAACCCTTATGACGTGAACGTGGAGAACGCAGACGGGGAAGAACAGAATATGACAGAGGTCTATACCGGATATTATGATCTGACCCATAACGGTTACAAGGAAAAGATTGTAACGAAGGTCTATCTGGAGGAAGAAAATGATGAGCTCACGGAAGCATTGCGGAAGGCCGGAAACTGGGGAACAGTAGAGGTCTACGAATATCTGGGAGACGGACAATATGGAATCATCCCTCTGTGGTCACAGGAGTTCGCTATTGCCCATGCCGGGAACACGCAGATCTTCCTTACGCAAAAGGACGGCTACGATTATCTGGTGGTGACAAGCCTCTGGACGGGACAGGGGATCTGCTATTATGACTATAATGTACTGTCTCCGGTGGACTATTCCTTTGACAGATATCATAACGAGCTGAAAGGGGCAGAGCATTACGATCCGCAGTTTTTCACAGGGCTGGAAAACTGGTTGAAGGAGGATTCCCTCCTGCTTGTGGCAACGGATATTAACATGCCGCAGGGACAGGAAGCCATTCTGACGACCAATGAAGAGGTACACTATGCCAGAGAATATTTAACGGTAAAGAAAGAACAACAGCAGCGGATAGAGGAAATAGAGTAAGAACAGGATCAGTATTTCCAGAGAGATACAAAAGTGATAAAATAGGATCAATAAGGATTTTTTAGTATAAACTTTTCACGCGCAAATTGTGCCTGCACAGTGTACGGAAGTACAGGTTTAAAGGACCGGAAGGCTTGCATGCTACGGAAAGACAAGAGGGTTAAAGAGATGAACGAAATGATCAGAAAAAGAAATGAACAACTGGCAAAAACAGTCATCAAGGGTTTACAGTCCCGCAACATGTCGGGCTACTACGCAGAGGATAAAGAAGCCGCGCTGAAACAGGCACTGGAGCTGATCCCGGAGGGAAGCACCATTGCCATGGGCGGATGCATGAGCGCCGGAGAGATCGGACTGATCTCCGCTCTGGAAGCAGGCAATTACCACTATATCGACCGCTCTAAGATGGATGCCAGAGCAGGACTGATGGCAGCTTACGATGCGGATATCTTCCTCTCCAGTGCCAACGCCATCACCAGCGATGGGGTCATGGTCAATATCGACGGCAATTCCAACCGTGTCTCCTGCATAGCCCAGGGACCGAGGAAAGTAATCTTCATCGTCGGCATGAACAAGGTCTGCGCAGACTTAGACAGTGCCATGAAGCGTGCGAGAAACGTGGCTGCACCTATCAATGCCCAGAGATTCGACATCAAGACTCCCTGCAAAGAAACCGGAAAATGCTTCGACTGCAAATCTCCGGATACCATCTGCTGTCAGTTCCTGATCACAAGATATTCCAGACATACGGACAGAATTCATGTGATTCTTGTAAATGACACCATCGGATATTAAACAGCAAAGGGGAAAGAACATGGCATTGGAATTACAAAAAGGAAGACCTGCAGATACGACCGGCAGACTGGACAAAGAGATCCGTACCTATGACCTGCTGGACAGGCTCGGGGTGGAATATGACCGTGTGGATCACGCTCCGGCGATGACCATGGAGGACTGTAAGGAAGTGGATGAGATCCTGGAGTCCATGGTCTGTAAGAATCTGTTTCTGTGCAACCGTCAGGAGACGGCCTTTTATCTGCTGATGATCCCGGATACCAAGGTGTTCCATACCAAGGATCTGTCGGCACAGATCGGCTCGGCGAGGCTTTCTTTTGCCAAGCCGGAATACATGGAGAAATTCCTGGATATCACCCCCGGCTCTGTCAGTGTACTCGGTCTGATGAACGATAAGGAACATCAGGTGAAGCTGTTGATCGATGAAGAGGTGCTGGACAGCGAATATTTCGGATGCCACCCCTGCATCAATACCTCCAGCCTCCGCATGCGGACGGCGGATCTGATCGAAAAGGTGCTTCCCGCCATGGAACATGATTTTGTAAAAGTAAAGCTGTAAAAAGTAATAATATAAGCAGATCTGCCCGCCGCCGGAATCCCGGCAGCGAGGATCTGTAAGCCTGGTTTTGCATGGCTCTGAATAGTTACAAGATATTAAAATACCTGTTCGCACTCTTCACACATCAGCAGGAAGGCGCCGACCCCGTGCAGGTCGTTGGCGGATACGGGACGGTGGATATAGTGGTCATAATCACCGACACCGGTTCCGATGCAGACATTACCGATAATGAGGTCATCACCTTCCCAGGTCAGGGAGCGGATCACACCCTCATAACCCTTGCGGGCATATTCCAGATAAGATGCATCCAGCAGACCTCTGCGGATCGCTTTGCACAGGGCGGCAACATACAGGCAGCTGCAGGAATTCTCCAGCCAGTTGGCAGGATCATCGCCCCGGTTGACTACCTGATACCATCTGCCGTCTTCAGACTGGAATGCGAGCAGAGACTTTAACAGATCCACTGCCATTTTTTCCAGTTTTGCTCTGTCCGGATGATCGGCGGGAATGAAATCCAGTTCGTCCAGGAGGGCTACAGGCACCCATCCCATGGCTCTGCCCCAGAATTCGGGGGAGCAGCCGGTCTCCTTATCAGCCCATTCTACTTTCCTGTCATAGGACCATGCATGATACAGCAGACCGGTCTTGGGGTCACGGGTATGTTTCTGCATGGTCAGAGCCTGGAAGATAACCTCATCAAAATATTCGGGGTGATGGAATTCTGCGCCATACTGCGCACGCAGCGGACCTTCCATGTACAGACCGTCCAGCCACATTTCTTCCGGCAGATCAGCCTTGTGGAAATAGCCGCCCTCGGGAGTGGTGGGATAACGATCAATGGCAGCCATCAGAGAATCCAGGGCTTTCTTATATCTGGCATCACCGGTACAATGATAGAGGGGATATAACAGAATACCCGGCTGCATATCGTCGAACTGCCCCATATCAGCCTGTTTGATCACACCGTCTTCGGTGATGACGGCATCCACCCAGGATTTGATGTAATCAAAATATTTTTCCTCTTTGCAAAGTTCATAGCTTTTGTACATTCCGGACAGGAATACTCCCTGATGATAATGGAATCTTCCTTCGGGCGGAAGCTTGGGGGCTTCCCATTTGCGCATCATGGTATCCATGGATGCTTTTGCATAGTCTAAAGGTCTTTTCTCCATAAGTTATCTCCTTCCAATATACTTCACATGACACAAGATTTATTATATAATCCCATTATAATCTTTTATTTTTAAGATTGTTTAACATATCTTGCGGTAATAAAAAGCAATCGAATGAATCTTGCCGGAATGATTCCGGGAAAGGAAAACTATGCTTCGTACGATTTTTGACCCTTATTCCGATCTGTTTCTGGAATACATAGAGACAACCAAAAAAAATGATATGCAGACCAATCATTATCACGATACTTACGAACTTTTTTTTGTGGTGAAGGGGATACGATACATCTTCCTGGATGGTGTCTGTCATGTGCTGAATCCGGGAGACATTATCCTGATCAAACCCTACCAGACCCATTATATGCAGAGTCTGTCCTCGGATTTCTATGCCCGGTATGTCTTGAATTTTGCACCGGATTATCTGGATGGAATGTTGAAACCTGCGGAGAAGCAGCGGTTCCTGGAGGTTCTGCAGAATGATATTCTGCATCTGACAACGGAACAGTCCGGAGAACTGGTAGAGATCTTCGAACGGCTGCGGAAATATTATAACCGCCACGATGCTGTGGCCGAGAAATTAAAGCAAAACTATTGTCTGGAACTGCTGCTACTGTGCAGAGACTACTATACGAGGCAGGAGCGGATACAGATGCCGGAGCTCTCCGCAGCTCCCAGACAGGAGATCCTGGATGCCATCGCCTATATCAATGCCCATTATGCGGAAAAAATAGATCTGGAGACCATCGCATCCCAGATCCATTTAAGTAAATACTATTTTTGCCGTATTTTCCGCGAGGTGACCGGAGCCACCGTTCTGGAATACCTTACCAATGTCCGGCTGACCAGAGCCGGAAGACTTCTGGTGGAATCTTCTCTGGCGATCCAGGAGATCGCGCAGAAGACCGGATTTGCGTCATTGGTGCATTTTTCCAGAACCTACCGCAATGCTTATGGTGTCAGTCCCAGTGATACCAGACGCCGGCGAAAGGCGTAGAAGCTACTGAATCCCACAGGCGAGACATGCTGACATTTGTGACGCAAAAAGTCAAATCATTCACAAATTGATTTCTCGTTGAGAGTCTTATATAATAAAGTCGAGGTCAAAGGCCCCCGGCTTTGATGCCTACGTGCTACGCACTCCCACAATCCTACCCTCTATTCGCATATCGGGGTGGGTCATATAACAGAAATGGTTTATACCGTAAAAAATGTATGGTAAGAATACGAAAGAGAGAAGAAAATGGTACTACAGATATTAACATATACACATCATACAACGACAATGCTGTTTGGAATCTTCCTGTCGGCATTTTTTCTGGGAGTGAAGCAGGATAAGAAAAATATATTGCAATTGTTGTCATTGGCGGTTGTTTCAGGAATTCTATATGTTCTGTGTGTACTTCTCTTTGGAACAGAAACAGTAGATCAGATTTATCCACTGATCGTGCATGCCCCATTGTTATTTGTACTGGTTTTGCATTATAAATTCCGTATTCTTCCTTCCCTGATTTCTATTTTCACGGCATATCTATGTTGTCAGTGCAGTAACTGGATGGGACTGTTTGCTTTGGCTCTGACAGGACAGGAATGGTGCTATTATGTCTGTCGTATTCTGGTGACGGTGGGAGCTTTCATCCTTTTATGCCGGTATGTATGCCAGACCACAGCCATGCTGTTTGCCAAAACGGACCGGGAACTTCTGATCATTGGAAGCCTGCCGATCATTTATTACATTTTTGACTATGCCACGACCAAATTTTCCAGTCTGTTGTATTCCGGCAATAAGGCGGTGCCGGAGTTCCTGGGCTTTGCCATGTGTCTGACGTATCTGCTCTTTTTACTGGTATATTTCCGGGAGTACGAGATGAAGAACAAGGCAGAGCAGTACAATGAACTGATCCAGATGCAGCTGAATTCATTCCAGACAGAAATGACCAATACGAGAAAAAGCGAGAAAAAGATGTCCATTTTACGGCATGATACGAGGCATCATCTGTCGGTGCTGCGAACACTGATCCAACAGGGAGAAACCGACAAGGCGCTGGAATATTTGAATGAGGTCAGCCAGACTTATGATGATACAGTGATCAAGACCTATTGTAGAAATGAGATGGTGAATTCCGTACTGTCCATCTATAATATGCGGTTTGAGGAGCAGAGGATCCGATGGGAGATACAGGTCAGCATTGGAGAGAAACTTCCCTGCTCTGAAATGATGTTCTGTGCGATCCTGTCAAACGTACTGGAAAATGCCATGCATGCCGTACAGGAACTGCCGGAGGATAAACGATACATAGAATTGTCTCTGTCGGAAAAGGCGGGGCATCTTCTTCTGATGGAGAAAAATACAGTGCGTAGTGTTCCCACATTTGCGGATGGCGTTCCGGTGACAGAACGTTCGGGACACGGGCTGGGAGCCAGAAGCATCGTATATTATGTAGAAAAACTTAGCGGACAATATCAGTTTTTTATGGAGGATGGGGATTTTGTGGTTCGGATCATCTTGTAAAATCAATAAAATGTTTTTGAGGCTCTTTCTGTCAGAGAAAGAGCTTTTCTTGTGGATGTATTGGGAAATTAATGCTATTATTAGGATAAAAGATACAGAAATATAGATATAACAGGAAGGGAGCAGACAGATATATGAAATATACATTGGATTATGAGAAATATGCGGAACTGGCAAGACGTGTGGCGGCGGAGGGAAGCGTACTGCTTCGAAATGAAGACGGTGTGCTGCCTCTGCAAAAAGGGCAGAAAGTGTCGATCTTCGGCAGAACCCAGTTCGAGCATTATAAGAGCGGTACGGGTTCCGGAGGTATGGTCAATGCTCCATATGTGACCAATATTACAGACAGTCTCAAGGAAGACGGCACCGTACAGGTGAATGAGGTACTGGAGGCACAGTACCGGGAATGGCTGAAGGATCATCCTTTTGATATAGGAGAGGGATGGGCTATGGAGCCCTGGAACCAGGAAGAAATGCCCGTCAGCGAAGAACTGACGAGACAGGCGGCGGAACAGTCGGATCTGGCGATTGTGGTTCTCGGCCGAACCGCAGGAGAAGACAAGGATAATAGTGCTGCGGAAGGCAGTTATCTGCTGACAGCTGCGGAGGAAGAAATTCTTCGTAATGTCTGCAATGCATTTGCCAGGACGATCGTTGTGCTGAATGTGGGTAATATCATGGATATGAAGTGGGTCGACCGGTATCAGCCACAGGCTGTGCTCTATGTATGGCAGGGCGGCCAGGAGGGCGGCAGAGCTACAGTAGATGTCCTGACAGGAAAAGTGAATCCCGGTGGTAAGCTCAGCGATACTATTGCGGAAGATATTGAGGATTATCCTTCCACGGAGAATTTCGGGGATCCGGTGGAGAATTTTTATACCGAGGACATCTATGTAGGTTATCGCTATTTTGAGACCTTTGCCAGAGACAAGGTAAAATATCCCTTTGGCTTTGGACTGTCCTATACCCGGTTCCAGACAGAGAGCATGGGACTGGCAGTGCAGGGTACCGAGGCAACTGTCATTGAGAAAGTGACAAATGTTGGCGGTATGTCCGGCAGAGAGACCATACAGGTCTATGTGGAGGCTCCTCAGGGAAAGCTGGGAAAGCCGCTGCGTCAGCTGGCAGCTTATGCCAAGACGGAAGAACTGAAGCCCGGAGCAAGTGAAGAACTGATCCTGAAAGCAGAACTGACGGAGCTTGCGTCCTATGATGACAGTGGTGTCACTGGACATAAATCCTGCTATGTATTGGAAGCAGGAGACTATATCTTCTATGTGGGCACAGATGTGCGGAGTGCAAGAGAAGTCGGAAGAGTGACATTAGCGGAGCTGCAGGTCGTACGGACAGCTACAGAAGCATTGGCACCGGTGCAGGCATTTAAGCGCCTGAGACCGTTTTTCTTCGGAGAGAATGACCATGCCATCGCCAACTGGGAGGATGTGCCCTTACGGACCATAGATCTGACGGAACGTATTTTGCGGGAAAGACCCACCCAGAGCGAATATGTGGGAGATCAGGGCTGGAAACTGGCGGATGTTTACGACAAAAAAATCACGCCGGAGCAGTTCCTGACACAGCTGTCAGACGAAGATCTGATCTGCATGACCAGAGGAGAAGGCATGTGTTCCCCGAAAGTTACCCCCGGAACAGCAGCAGCTTTCGGCGGTGTGACGGATGGACTGCAGCAATTCGGTATTCCGGTGGCCTGCTGTTCTGATGGTCCTTCCGGCATCCGTATGGACTGCGGTACCATGGCCTATGCACTGCCGAACGGTACGTTGCTGGCATGTACCTTTGATCCGGAGTTGGTGGAAGAACTGTATGAGATGGAGGGCATGGAGCTTCGCAAGAACAAGATCGACAGTCTTTTGGGTCCCGGTATTAATATTCACAGGAATCCGTTGAACGGACGTAATTTTGAGTATTTTTCCGAAGATCCGTACCTCACCGGCACCATGGCGGCAGCACAGCTGAAAGGTATGGGAAAATACGGAGTTACCGGTACCATCAAGCATTTTGCATGTAATAATCAGGAATTCAAACGGCATGATGCCAATGCTATTGTATCCGAGAGGGCGTTGCGGGAGATTTATCTGAAAGGATTTGAGATCGCCGTAAAACAGGGCGGAGCCTACAGCATCATGTCCACCTATGGCCCGGTGAACGGACTGTGGACCGCAGGCAGCTATGATCTTCTGACAACCATTCTCCGTAAGGAATGGGGCTATCGGGGTATTGTCATGACCGACTGGTGGGCAAAGATCAATGAGGAAGGTGAGCCAGGCTCCGGGAAACAGACGATTCCCATGGTACGGGCGCAGAATGATATTTACATGGTGACCGCAGACGCAGCATCCAATTCTAATAAGGACAACACTGCGGAAGGACTGGCAGACGGCAGGCTGACCAGAGCGCAGCTTATGCGGAATGCTGCAAACATCTGCTGCTTCCTGTTACGTTCCGTTGCCATGGAGAGACTGCTTGGCAGAGAGGAAGAGGAGTGTACGGAGCTTCACAGTCCGGTAAGCACCGAAGGAGCCGGAGACAGCGGACAGGTGCTGGCCCGGCTGGAACTGCCGGAGCCGAAGACCGGCGAAGAGATTGAACTTCCGCTGGAGAAGCTGTCCACGAAGAAAGGTACTGGTGCGGTATACCAGCTGCGTTTCACGAAGATCGGACGGTACGAACTGGTATTCCGGATGAGTTCCACGTTGGGCCCGCTGGCGCAGCTGCCTATTTCCGTGTTCCTGAATAATACATTACAGCAGACCGTGACCATCAACGGCACAGAAGGAAAAATCGTGGAACAGACAGTGATTCTGGCAATCCGACAGGACGGCGAGAAGTACATGAAGTTGTATTTCGGAGAAAGCGGCATTGACATGAACCGGATGTTCTTACGTTATGTGGGAAAGAACGATATCGAAAGTTTTCGAAATGAATAAAACAATATAAGCAATAAAAAGGCTCCGAAAGATCGGTATGCAGGCAGGATCTTCCGGAGCTTTTTATGCGTCGCAATTTGTAAAAAAACCTTAACGGAATATTTATGCATAGAAACCAAAAGAAGAATTGACTTATGCCGATATTTCGGATAGAATCTACTCTTGTATGTTCTAAAGAAAAATTAGCAAGGAGGCAGGGAAAGTGGTAGCACAAATACTTGCAGTAATCATATTTCTGGCGATGTTTGTACTGATCGTCCTGGAAGTATGGGAGAGACACATTATCACATTAGGCTGCGGCCTGCTGACACTGGTACTGGTATTCGGACTGGGAATGCACAGTATGAGCGCAGTGTTGGAGACTTTGAACTTAGGCAGCTTTTTCACAAGTCATTTCTGGTACACGGCGGGACAGTCCGCAGAGGCTTCCAGTGGTATCAACTGGGAGACCATCGTGTTCGTAGCAGGAATGATGATCATGGTAGAGGGAATGGCCCGGGTGGGATTCTTCCGCTGGCTGTGCATGCGCCTTGCCAAGATGGTCAAGTATAAGGTTGTACCGCTGTTTGTCACCTTTATGGTATTATCCGGTATTCTGGCAATGTTCATTGACAGTATTACCGTAATCCTGTTCCTGGCAGCCGTTACCATTGAATTGTCACAACTGTTGAAATTCAATCCGGTGCCTATGATTCTGGCAGAAGTGTTCTGTGCGAATCTGGGAGGATCCGCTACCATGTGCGGAGATCCCCCCAATATCATCATCGGTACTTCCCTGGGATATTCCTTCACGGATTTCCTGACCAATACCGGTGTGATCGCAGGCGTTTCCCTGGTTGTGGTCGTACTGTATTTCTATCTGGTATTCCACAAGGAACTGCGTGCCAGTGAGGCAGCTGCAGCAGGCAGCAACCAGACCTACCCAGATCCTTCCGAAGCCATTACCGATAAAAAAGGATTTATTATCAGCACTATTATTTTCCTGTGTGCGGTAGTTCTGCTGGTGACCCACGCACAAACCGGTCTGACCGTATCCTGTATTGGTGTATTCATTTCTATCGTGACTTTAATTGCAGCAGGCAAGGACGCACTGAAACTGATCAAACAGATCGATTACAAGACCCTGTTGTTCTTCATCGGACTGTTCATGGTAGTGGGCGGCCTGGAGCAGACCGGCATCCTGAAAGTTATGGCGAATTTCATCGGAGACATCAGCAACGGCAATCTGATGCTGATGATCGCTATTATCCTGTGGATCTCTGCGATTGCCAGCGCCTTCGTGGATAATATTCCTTTTGCGGCTACCATGATCCCTATTATCAGCAGTCTGTCCGCTACCCAGGGTGTGGACCTGTCCATTCTGGCATGGGCACTGGCTATGGGAACCGATATTGGAGGAAGCGCAACTCCCATCGGAGCTTCTGCCAACGTAGTAGGTATCGCCACCGCAGCGAAAGCCGGTCATATGATTAAGTGGGGAAAATATTGCAAAGTTATGGCACCTGCGACTATAATAGTAGTAGGGATCTCTATGCTGATGATCTATGCAAGATATCTGTAAGATGTATTTGCAGAATACGAGTTTAAAAAATTTTGGAAATACATCCAGCCATAAGGAGGGCAGACCCATGAGTGAACAACTGATTATCTCCGTCAGCCGTGAATA
>ERZ834798.2650-NODE-2650-length-12670-cov-3.569877_pt1 | contig 12670 bp, 10 predicted proteins | sample MGYA00519689_ERZ834798 | MGnify/ENA primary metagenome ERZ834798 (study PRJEB31850, sample SAMEA3708761) | human gut metagenome | biome: human gut; feature: human-associated habitat; material: faeces | place: China | collected 2014 ...
TTCTCCATCATCTCCGCCATCGCTGCCACCACCAGGCTTGTTATTCGGATCATCAACCGATCCGCCGTCACCAGGTGCGGAGACCAGCTTGTCATAGCGGGCACACTTGGCACCCGTCACCATAGAACGGGTAGCGGTGGTACGGTCCAAATTCTTCGTCGTGGTAGGCTGGAAGCGGACGGTAAGCGTAGCCTGTGCAGCACTCACCTCATCGGCGGTCTCAACACCCCGGCCACGGGCACTCATCACCATGCGGAACGTTCCCAAGCCATCCACACTGACGCTTTCGGACGACTGAAGATGCTGCGCCATCACCGTCACCAGATTGTCAAGCGTATTTTTTACATCACCCGGAGAAAGGGAAGAATATGCGGCAATCTCTTTGGAAAGCTGTGCGGAATTGATATTTCCTGTACGAACTACATGGGGATAAAACAGTTTCTTCCCACTTTTCTTATCTTCCAGATTAGACTGGAAAGGTTTATATAATACTGGCATAATTGTAATAGTTTTTAGTTATTAATCTTTTTGTTAGTTTCTGTCGTTAAGCTTATTGACACTGCAAATATAAGGGCTTATTCTCAGCTATACAAGCGATTTCGGAAATGTGCGTTAATAAGTTAGTTAATATAAGAAATAAGCATATAACATATTGATATACATATATTTATCAAATTTATATTATTTATTCAGCACACTCAGCAAATAATGTCCCGGCAGTTTAATCTTCCCACCGCTTCCACGAATGACGCTAAAGCCTTTCCATATATCACCACCGATTTCACCGTAATTACTTTTCAGCACTATAGCATACTGTTCAGCAGGAGGAACACGAAAGAGTCGGAGGTTCTCCAGCAGACCGGAAAAATTGCGGGGACATCCGTCCGGGGGAACCTGCATCCGGTCGACATCTTCCTGCGTCAGATTCCGTTTCTTCTTGGCAGACCGTTGATCGCATTCCTCTCTCATCCCGCCTCCGGCTCCTTCAGCTACTTTCTCTCCTTCACTCCCTTCTTCTTCATCCCCTCCTTTTGCGAAAGGAGGGTTAGGGAGGATGTTTTCTTTCTTTTCCTTTTCTTTTCTTTTTATGAGAGCTGTTTTTGTTGCAGTATCCCGGGATGCTGTTGCAATATCCGGGGATACTGTAACATTTTCCCCTGTTGCGGCAACAGTATCTGGCTGCTCATCCGTTGTTTTCTCTTCCGGCAGCAGACAATAATCCGGACAGATATGGTGCCGGCTGCGACGCTTGGTGATAAAGAGATACTGCCGCTGGACATCCTCAGAAGTCAGAATACTGTAACGCTCATAAAGCGCAGAGTCAAAAAGCCCGTACTCAAGAAACAGGCGGATGACACGGCGGACGGTATCGTTGTCCGTACTGAAAAGCTGATCGGAAAGTTCGTCACAGAAATCGGTGTCGGCACGGACATAGTAGCCCTCGCCCGAATAAAGATAAGACATAATATAGATTAAAACGGTGAAAGCGGAATCGCCCTCACGCTTCATGACACGACGAACGATACGGTCGTGCATGAAGTCGGTGCTCAGGGGAAAGTAGTCCAGTCCCTGTTTGATTCTTCCCATAGTTGTATTGTTTTTATAAATAGTTTATCAGTCAGTTTTTTTCATTTTGTTAATCATTCAGTTCCGCTTCCACTTCACAAAGTTTCTGCTTTTTCCGCTTGATACTTGCCCTTACAGTCTGCAGGGCGGACAGAATCAGTTTCTGACGAAGATCGGGGTCTTTCGTAGAGGTGATAACGGGATAAGGTTCACGGTCATCACGTGCCAGCGTGCGCTTCTCGGTCTTCCTGTATTTCCGGCTGGCGGATTTGCGGCATTCCTTGCAGTAGTTGCTTGGAAGGCCGGTTCTCTTATCTACGTAAAAGGCTTCTGAAGGAAGCGTGTGTTTGCAACAGCCGCAAACGTAAAGTGTTTGTTTTTGTAATGTTTCCATTCCGGTTATTCTTTTTGATATACTTGATATGTTTTCAGATAAAAGGTAAGGCAGCCTGCACACAGGAGGTTCACATCCTACACAATGATTATTGGCAACTTGCCCGTCAGATGTTAACAGCCATCACGTCAGCTGTTAATACCCAATATGACAACTGTTAACTCCTGACAAATCAACTATTAACAGCTGACAGCTCTCTTTTCGGAGGGGGAGAATGCGGTTTTTGAAAGTATTTCGCATCTTTTTCTTGTTTTCTCATGGTTTATCTAATTTTTATTTCTAATTTTGAAATCAAATATTCATTTCGAATACCACAAAGGTATAGTAAGTCGCATATATAAAACAAATAATTTTAGATATTAACGCTGAATTATTTTACAAAAGACTGTATATGAGGCGATAAGGCAAGAATAAATATTAACATATAAAAAAGTAAGCAAAAACATGAATGAGAAACAAGCGGATACACTGCTGAATGTACCGGAAATCGTAAAGCGGGCGAAAATAGCGTTGAATCTGAAACGGGATAGTGAACTTGCATCCTATTTAGGAGTAGCCAGAGCGACACTTTCCAACTGGTGCGCGCGAAACAGCATAGACTTTCCTTTACTGCTGAATAAGCTGCGTCATGTGGACTACAACTGGCTGCTGACCGGAAAGGGAAGTCCGCTGCACGACCCAAAGTCTTTTGACAACGGAAAGATACGGGGAGAAGTAGAGACTATTCACAATTCAAAAACCACAGAAGCCATAGACGACCGAAGTGTGACGCTCTATGACATCACAGCCGCCGCCAATTTAAGGACCCTGCTTTCCGACAAGCGCCAATATGCGCTGGGCAAAATACTGATTCCGAGCATACCCGCGTGTGACGGAGCCATCTTTGTCAACGGAGACAGTATGTATCCCATTCTCAAATCGGGAGATATCGTAGGGTTCAAGGGGATCAACAATTTCAGCAACGTCATTTACGGAGAAATGTACATCGTGGCGTTCCACCTCGACGGAGACCAGTATCTGACGGTGAAATACGTCAACCGCTCAGAGAAGGAAGGGTACGTCAAACTCGTCAGCTACAATCCGCACCACGAGCCGATGGACTTGCCTGTAGACACCATTCAGGATATGGCAATAGTGAAGTTCTCCATCAGAAAGAATATGATGATGTAAAACGGCACAGGCTAAACAAGCCTTTTCCACAGATTTCCTGTCACATTTCTTCCTGAAATCTGTGGAAAGCATTATCTTTGCACGTTGCAAACCGTATCTTTGCACATTGCAAGCAGTAAAATCATAAAATCACTCTATATCAATGGAAAAGAAATTCAAGAGAACCACCGTCACATCGGCACTGCCGTATGCGAACGGACCTGTACACATCGGTCACCTGGCCGGCGTATATGTACCGGCAGATATCTATGTGCGCTATCTGCGACTGAAGAAAGAAGATGTATTGTTTATCGGAGGTTCGGACGAACACGGAGTACCTATCACGATTCGTGCAAAGAAAGAAGGAGTCACTCCGCAGGATGTAGTAGACCGTTACCACTATCTGATCAAGAAATCGTTCGAAGAATTCGGCGTTTCGTTCGATGTATACAGCCGCACCACTTCGAAGACGCATCATGAGCTGGCTTCGGATTTCTTTAAGACGCTATACAACAAAGGAGAGTTTATCGAAAAAACATCCGAACAATACTATGACGAAGAAGCGAAAACATTCCTCGCCGACCGCTACATCACCGGTGAGTGTCCTCACTGCCATTCGGAAGGTGCCTATGGCGACCAATGCGAGAAATGCGGAACCTCCCTGTCGCCCACCGATCTGATCAACCCGAAGAGCGCCATCAGCGGCAGCAAACCTGTGATGAAGGAGACCAAGCATTGGTATCTCCCCCTCGACAAACACGAAGGATGGTTGCGCCAATGGATTCTGGAAGACCACAAGGAATGGCGCCCCAACGTATACGGACAGTGCAAGAGCTGGCTCGACATGGGATTGCAGCCGCGTGCCGTCAGCCGTGACCTCGACTGGGGTATCCCTGTGCCCGTAGAAGGTGCGGAAGGAAAGGTGCTGTACGTGTGGTTCGATGCCCCTATCGGATACATTTCCAATACCAAGGAATTGCTTCCCGACAGTTGGGAGACATGGTGGAAAGACCCCGAAACGCGTCTGCTCCACTTCATCGGAAAGGACAATATCGTATTCCACTGCATCGTATTCCCCGCCATGCTGAAAGCGGAAGGAAGCTATATCCTGCCGGACAACGTGCCGAGCAACGAATTCCTGAATCTGGAAGGAGACAAGATTTCGACTTCCCGCAACTGGGCGGTATGGCTGCACGAATATCTGGAAGACTTCCCCGGCAAGCAGGACGTACTCCGCTACGTACTAACCGCCAATGCTCCGGAAACGAAGGACAACGACTTTACCTGGAAAGACTTCCAGGCACGCAACAACAATGAGCTGGTAGCCGTATACGGTAACTTCGTGAACCGTGCAATGGTGCTGACTCAGAAATACTTCGACAGCAAAGTACCCGCCTGCGCAGAACTGACGGATTACGACAAAGAAACCCTGAAAGAATTTGCCGACGTAAAGGCAGAAGTAGAAAAGCTGCTCGACGTATTCAAATTCCGTGACGCGCAGAAAGAGGCGATGAACCTGGCACGCATCGGCAACAAATACCTTGCCGACACCGAACCCTGGAAACTGGCAAAGACCGACATGGAACGTGTAGGCACCATCCTGAACATCTCTCTGCAACTGGTTGCCAACCTTGCCATCGCTTTCGAACCGTTCCTGCCTTTCAGCTCGGAGAAACTTCGCAAGATGCTGAACATGGAAAGCTTCGAATGGTCGGAACTGGGAAGGAACGATCTGCTCCCGGTAGGACATCAGCTGAACAAGCCGGAACTGCTGTTCGAAAAAATAGAAGACAGCGTAATCGAGGCACAGGTACAGAAGTTGCTCGACACGAAGAAGGCCAACGAAGAAGCCAACTATAAGGCAAACCCGATTCGTCCGAACATCGAATTTGATGATTTCACGAAACTCGATATCCGTGTTGGTACCATCCTTGAATGTCAGAAAGTGCCGAAAGCCGACAAGCTGCTGCAATTCAAGATTGACGACGGACTGGAAACACGTACCATCGTATCGGGCATCGCAAAGCACTACCAGCCGGAAGAACTGGTAGGCAAGCAGGTTTGCTTTATCGCCAATCTCGCACCGCGCAAGCTGAAAGGTATCGTCAGCGAAGGCATGATTCTGAGTGCCGAAGACAACGACGGTAGTCTGGCAGTTATCATGCCTCAGAAAGAGGTGAAGCCGGGCAGCGAAGTAAAATAAGTGATAAGCTAATGGATATTACACTCACATTAATACAGAGTAAGATATATGAAGTCCGAGGGCAGAAAGTAATGCTGGATTTTGATTTGGCCGAAATGTACCAAGTTGAGACACGTATCTTAAATCAATCGGTAAAGCGGAATCAGAGCCGCTTTCCCGAAGACTTTATGTTTCAACTAACAAATGAGGAATGGGAAGATATGTCATCACAATTTGTGATGACATCCCGTGCCAAACGTCCGAAATCTGCTCTTCCACTAGCATTTACCGAACACGGTGTTGTAATGCTCTCCAGTATACTCCGAAGTGATATTGCCATACAGACCAGTGTTCTGATTGTACGTGCATTTGTTGCCATACGGCAACTAATTGCCAAATTTCCTGTAGATAGAGTCGGCCAGTTAGAAAATCAGATGGAAGAACTGAAAAATTATATCGAAGAGGCCTTCACCGATTATAATGATATTAATGAGGATACCCGCACACAATTGGAGCTGATCAATCAAACACTGGCCGAACTGCAAGCGCAAAAAGCAATAGCGGATAAGCCACGTAATCCAATAGGATTCAGAAAGTGAAATATGGTATAATAATATGAGTGAAGAACAGTCACTGAAACAAAAAACAGCAAAAGGGCTATTTTGGGGAGGGCTCAGCAGCAGTGTGCAACAGCTGTTAGGACTTCTTTTCGGAGTAGTGTTGGGAAGATTACTGGACCCTGCCGATTACGGTATGATCGGTATGCTGGCTATCTTTCCGGCCATTGCTTCCGCCCTGCAGGAAAGCGGATTTGTCGCAGCACTCGCCAATCGCGAGAAAGTCAGCGATAAAGACTATAACGCTGTATTCTGGTTCAGTATCTCTTTTAGTGCTGTTCTTTATATTTTGCTCTATTCTTCAGCTCCGCTGATTGCTAAATTTTATGATACTCCGGAGTTAACGTCGCTTGCCCGTTTCTCTTTCCTCAGTTTCTTTATAGCCAGTTTCGGGATAGCTCCACGAGCTCTTCTCTTCCGTAATCTCAAAGTGAAGGAGAATACCATCATTTCTCTTTCAAGCCTGTTTCTATCCGGTATTGTGGGGATTATTCTTGCCGCAAACGGATTTGCCTATTGGGGTCTGGCTATACAGACAATGACCTTTGTCGTCATAGGCACGGCACTCAACTGGTACTTTGCCCACTGGAAGCCCAGCTTCCGCATTGACTTCTCTCCCATCAGGGAGATGTTCGGATTCAGCAGTAAAATGCTGATTACGCAAGTCTTTATTATCATCAACCAAAACCTGTTCTCCGTCCTGCTGGGTAAATTCTACACCAAACAGGAAGTCGGAGACTTCAGCCAAGCCAACAACTGGAACAATAAGGGACACGCCCTCATCACCGGAATGATCAACGGAGTCACCCAGCCCGTACTGGCAAGTGTGGCTAATGACCCGCAGCGTCAGGCGGCCGTATTTCATAAAATGCTGCGTTTCACGGCTTTTATTTCTTTTCCTGCCATGTTCGGGCTCAGTCTCATTTCCAGAGAGTTCATTCTGATTGCCATCACGGACAAATGGCTCGCTTCCGCACGGATCATGCAATTACTTTGTATATGGGGAGCCTTTATCCCGATCAATAATCTGTTCTCCTTATTGCTGGTCAGCCGCGGACGGTCTTCCATCTTTATGTTCAACAGTATCGCACTGAGCGTGTTGCAGCTGATCACTGCCTGTATCAGTTATCCATACGGCATCACCACCATGATTTATCTGTTTGTCGCTATCAATATCGGGTGGCTGTTTGTCTGGTACTGCTTTGCCCGGAGGGAGATTCCGCTGACGCTGTTCAGCATACTGAAAGATATCGCTCCTTATTTTCTGCTGGCAGCTTCGCTGACAATCGCAGCCCATTACATAACGTCGGGCATCACTAATCTGTATTTGTCACTTGCCATCAAAGTGTTTTTCGTGGCTTCTCTATATGCACTTGTTTTGTGGAAAATGCAATCAGTCATTTTCAAGGAATGTATTCAGTTCATTAAAAAGAAAAAGATATCATGACGACACCTACCAATTACATAGCGACTTGGTTCTACAAGGAATCCAAAGAAGATGCCAGTTTCTATCCGCAGGCAGGCAAACGGGGAGATTCCGCCCTCGTCCATTCCATCTATATGCAGATACAAGTGCCGTTCTTTACCACTTTCAGACATTATCATCCGGATGACAAGTTGCTTTTCTTCAGCAATCTGGATCAGTTTCCCGATTATCTGGAACGGTTATTCAAGGAGTTACGGATTGAGACTGTTACCCTGCCTTATCTCTGCATCCCTCCCAAAGGATGGTACGGGGCATGGAGAAATCAATTCTACCTGTATGATATCCTGCGCTATATGGAGAAAAGGATGCAAGCGGACGATACGTTGCTCATCTGCGATGCGGACTGTCTCTGTATGCGTCCGTTGGAGCAACTGTTCAGCGACACACGGAAATACGGTTCCGCCCTGTACGATGCATCCGACCGACCGGACCTCAGCGTGAACGGAATCACACTAAAGGAGATGACAGATATCTATAATGACTGTTACGTAGAAAAAGAGAAGAGAGAAAAAGAGAAGGAGGCAACGAAGAAAACAGAAGCGGAAAAGGAAGAAGCAGAGCAGCAAGATACGAAAAACGGAGTCACAAGAACAGAGCTTGTCCATTATTACGGGGGAGAATTTATCTCGCTGCGTGGTGATGTAGTAGCACGAATCAACGAAGCGTATCCTGCTTTATGGAATTATAATCTGGAACGTTTTGCCGCCAATCAGCCCAAACTGAACGAAGAAGCTCACTTCCTGAGCGTAGTGGCAACGAGGCTCAACATCCACAACAATATCGCCAATCAATACGTCAAACGCCTCTGGACCTACCCCAAATACAATACGGTAGAAAAAGGAGACGAACAACTGGCGGTATGGCATCTTCCTTACGAGAAGAAAAGAGGATTGTATCTGCTGTACAAACACTTTGTGAACCACCCCACTTTCGACGATGAAGAGGCCTTCCGCAAGAAAGCCTCCGCCTACACCGGTGTGCCGACCGTTACTTTCGGGAAACGTATCCGCGATTTCGTCACTATTCTTTCTCTAAAAATAAAAGACAAATGCACATACTGATACTTCCAATGTACTACCCTGAGAAGGACTCTTCCCCACACCGGGGATATATGTTCTTCGAGCAGGCTATGCAACTGGCTAAATCAGGCTGCAAGGTAGGACTTGCCTTCACGGAGCAAAGACCTCTTAAGAACTTCACATGGAAACGGTTCCGCAAAGAGAGTCATTTTCAGATATCGGCAGAAGATAACGGCAGTTTCGTCACCATGCGCCTGCACGCATGGAACCCAAAACTAAGCACCCGCGCGGGAGGAATCATCTGGTCTCTGCTGACCGTCTTGTTAGTACGGAAATATATCCGCACCTACGGTCGCCCCGACTTGATTCATGCGCACTTCGGCACATGGGCAGGGTATGCCGCCCGACTGGTTTATAAATGGTATAAGATTCCCTATGTCATCACAGAGCACGCCTCTTCCATCAACGGCAATCAGACGACACCGTCGCAGGCAGTGATACTAAAGAAGGCATACAGCGAGGCACGAAAGATTATCTGTGTCGGCACGAAACTAAAACGGAGCCTGTGCGCATACGTCAGTGACCCGGATAAAGTGACCGTCATACCGAACTTTGTAGATACGAATACCTTTGCATTCAGCCCTCACCGGACGGAGAAAGAGAAACATTTTACTTTCATCAGCATCGGAAACCTGAATAAGCGCAAAGGGTTCTGGGATTTGCTGACTGCTTTTCACTGGGCATTCAAGGATATGCCGCACGTCTCTTTGATCATTGCCGGAGACGGGGAAGAAATGCAGCCACTCAAAAAGTTAATTCAGTCTCTCCACCTGCAAGAGCAGGTAAAACTGACCGGCCGCCTGTCACGGGAAGAATTGTCCGGGTTGCTGGGTACTTGCGATGCTTTTGTACTGGCCTCCTTTGCGGAGACATTCGGCATCGTATTCATCGAAGCAATGGCAACAGGCTTGCCCGCCATCGGCACCATATGCGGAGGACCGGAGGACATCATCACTCCCGAAAGCGGCTTCCTCATCCGACCGGGAGATGTGGATGCGCTCGCCGCTAAGATGAAAACATTGTACGATACCTACGATTCGTTCGACAAAGAGAAAATCCGCCAGTCCATCGTCAGCCGTTTCGACTTTCAGTTGGCAGGGCAGAAGTTACGGCAAGTTTATTCAGAAGCATTAGAAATGTCCAAGCCCCCAAAAGCATCGGAATCATGAAAGTTACAGTCATAGATTGTTCAGTATCAGGCCATCGGGAAACGTATTATAAACAGTTTGCTCAGACATGGGCGGGCATGGGGCACGAAACGTCGCTCATCGCTCCCGATGGGAAAGGTGTACAGGAGACCGTTGCCTTTCAGCCTGTCTCAGCGCTTCCGCTGCTGCCGCTCCCTGCCGGAAAACCGTTGCAGAAAAAGCTGGTTGTACTGCGCAATGCAGTGATTCGGCTGCGAAATCTGTACAGGCTGCGCCGGAGTCTTCAACGGCTGAAACCTGATCTGGTCTTCTTCGCCTGCCTCGACGATATGCTGCCTACATTGGCTCCCTTATGGCTGTTCAATCTTTTGCTGCCCTATCAGTGGAGCGGCCTGCTGGTTCAGTCCGCCCTGCCGCCTTACCACCGAGGGATGCCCGATACACGCCCTTTCCTGCGAAGCAAGAACTGCGTAGGAGTAGGCATACTGAACGAATATTCAGCGAAAGACCTGGAAACATTTCAGCGCCACATTCTGCTGTTTCCCGACTTTGCCGATCTTTCGGCTCCCGCCACAAACTACCCGTTGCTGCGGAAACTGAAGGAGAAAGCCAGAGGAAGGAAAGTGATATCCCTGCTCGGTTCCATCAATTTCCGCAAGGGGATAAAGTTACTGCTAGAGAGTATCCCTTTATTGCCAAAGGATGAATATTTCTTCCTCATTGCGGGGAAATCTTCTCTCACCGCACAACAGGAAAACGACCTGCGGGCGTTCGGGGAGTCAAGGAATAACTGTCTGTTCTCATTGGAGAAGATTCCCGATGAAAGCTGTTTCAATGCCCTGATAGCGGAGAGCGACCTTATTTTTGCCGCATACAAGCAGTTCACCGGCAGCAGCAACCTCCTGACCAAAGCTGCCGCCTTCCGCAAACCGGTCATAGTCAGCCGCGGCCTCTGCATGGGCCGGAGGGTAGAACAATACGGAACTGGTCAAACCACCGGAGAAGACAACGCCGGAGAATGCAGCGCAGCTATCCGCTCGCTGTGTACCGAAACAAAGATGAACACTCAGGCTTTCGCCCGGTACGCCCACGAACACGAAGTGGAGAAACTAATCACATGTTTTAATCAAATCAGCAAGCATATACAATGAAAGTACTTTTTACATTCGGAGGAATCCCCCACTACCTGAATGCCATGCTCAACAGGCTACAGGCAAAAGGAGTAGAAATAACCGTTGTCAGTCCAAAGAAAGGGAATACGACCATAGGCAAAGGGGTGAAAATGGTAGAAGGAGGAATCTACAAGCATCTGACTACACCGGAGAAGAAGATGTTCTACGGAAAAAGCGCTTTCCCCGCCCTTCCCGAAATCATTGCGGAAGAAAAACCGGATATAGTGGTAATAGGATGGCCCTACTTCCTGCAAGTATTCTTCCAGCCCGCACTGAGAAAGGCTATGAAGTCCTGCAACGCCAAGCTGGTGATTCGTGAAATCCCCTTCCAGACTCCTCCCTACGGAAAGATCAAGGAATATTTCAAAGCCAATCCGATGCACGACGAAGGTATGCGCCTGCTCAGCAAGGGGACCGGATTCTATCTGCGCCAATGGATAACGGCAAGGATACGGAAGTACTGCTACGCCCAAGCTGCCGGAACGCTGAACTACTCGACAGCCGCCTACGACATCCTCCCCTCTTACGGAGTAAAGAAGGAGCAGATACACGTCACTTACAACTCGACCGATACGGAAGCGCTTCTCAAAGAAAAAGAATCCGTACTGGCTTCCCCCTCCATCCTTCCCCCGTGCGACCGTCGACTGCTGCACATCGGACGGCTCGTAAAATGGAAACGGGTAGATTTATTAATAGAGGCTTTCCGGAAGGTAGCTGCCGACTATCCGGAAGCGGAACTGGTGATCGTAGGAGACGGACCGGAACTGGACAACCTCAGACAACAGGCAAACGACCTGCAACTGACAGACAGCATCCGCTTTATCGGAGCCGTCTATGACCCGAAGACACTGGGCGCCTATATGAACGAATCGAGTATCTATGTGCTTGCCGGCATGGGAGGGCTTTCGATCAATGATGCCATGACGTATGGTATGCCCGTCCTTTGTGCCGTATGCGACAGTACGGAACGCGACCTGGTCATGGAAGGCAAGAACGGCTATTTCTTCAAAGACGGAGACGCCGATAGTCTGGCAGATAGAATCAGAGAGATGTTCGAATCTCCCGAACGTTGCAAGGAGATGGGAAAAGAGTCGGAACGGATGATCCGGGAAAAGATCAATATGGAGACGGTCAGCGAACGCTACCTGAAGGCTTTTCAAGAGATTCTTCGTCTCACTCATTCTTGCGATTCCGATAATTAGCCGGTGAAGTCCCCAAATGCATCTTTACGTACTTCCCGAAAAAGGACTGGTTGGGGAAATTGAACTCTTCCGCTATTTCCTTAACGGACTTGTCCGAACGTTTCAGCCGGTACTTGATATGTTCTATCGTCGTTTCATTGATCAAGTCCAACGGAGTCCTGCCACACGCTTGCTTGATGACTTTCGAAAAATGCTTCGGAGTGTAGCAGAGCGCATCCGCATAATAACTCACAGAACGGTGCATACCCTTGTCCTTCGATAATAGCTCCACGAATTTCCGCAGGGTATAATCCGCCTGTTTGATACCTTCTTTCGGGCTGTCCCCCTTATCGGGAGCATCAATTTCCTTGTGAAGCTGTCCCAGCATCTCACAAAAGAGAGCGGAGAAGAGATGTTGCATCACTTCCTTGTGATAATAATGAGGTTCATCATTGATCTTCGCCACAATCAAATCCCGATAGAACCTGAAAACAGGTTCGTCCCCGCCTTCGCTGATAGACTTCACCGGATTGTTGTGAATATGAGCGGCGGTATTCCACGTTTTCTTCTCCATTTTAATAATGCGTTGCAGAAAACGGGTAGAAAATCCCGCCAGCCTTATCTTATATTTAGGGCTCAGCATCGTACGACTGATCAGTGTATTGGGAAGACCGAGCAGCAAGTCGCCCGCCTGCA
>ERZ834798.2653-NODE-2653-length-12662-cov-11.841279_pt1 | contig 12662 bp, 14 predicted proteins | sample MGYA00519689_ERZ834798 | MGnify/ENA primary metagenome ERZ834798 (study PRJEB31850, sample SAMEA3708761) | human gut metagenome | biome: human gut; feature: human-associated habitat; material: faeces | place: China | collected 2014 ...
GCCGCAAGTTGCTTAAAACACTCTATCGAAGGTGATTTCAACATGGTAAGCATGGACGAAGTGTTGAAATTAGCTGGTGGAGATGGTTCAGGCCGCGTTCAAAGATAAACCAATAATTTAGGTAGCAACAGATTACTATCATGTATTTATTTCTCCTATTCCAACAATATACTTACAATTAAAATATCCTAATCGTAGTCATCTGTTTCTATATAAAATAATGGATCGATATTCTATTTTCCCTATGAATATCGATTTTTTTAACCTAAAACCTCTTTATCCGTTACAATTCCTTTTATCGCAAATGCGATTTTAGATAGAATCTTACATCACGCTAAAATAATCTCAATCAGTGGAAAATCTTACAGATTGAAAAACCATTTAATAAAAGAGGTTATTAGAGCAATTCTATTTAGTGAAGAAACATTTATTTATTATTATCTATTCGATATCGATATGGAAAACAAAAAGTGTGTTATGATGTGCGAACCAATAAACATATCAAGACCATATTGTGTATTATATTCTGTTTATCTAAATGAAATACAAGATTATATTGGTCCATATCAGATAGTTGATGTACAAAGTCTAGGAATGCCCTATAAACAAGTTTTAAAAAGGCTACAAAAAGTAGAAGAAAGATTACTTACAATGTCTTATTAAACAAAAGACCACATCTTTACCATCTATTACAACAGGTATTGATGTGGTCAAAATTGTACATTTTTATATTGACATTTATACTATTTTTTAAACAGCTCAGAATGTGAACCAAGTCGATAAAGCATCAAAACAAGAACATCTCCACGAATCTCATAAATAAGCAGCCAGTCTGGTTCGATGTGACATTCACGCGTGCCTTTATAGTTGCCTGCAAGATCATGGTCTCTGTATTTTGCACCCAGCGTACCGCCATTCGCCAGAATATCGATTACCTCAAATAGTTTATCCAAATTCTTGTTCTGCTTCTTTGCAAGCTTCAAATCTTTCTTAAACTGATTGGTAAACTGCACATCATATTTCATACTTCAAGTGCTGCCTTTAGAGCATCCATACTGGAATATCTCGGAGCAGAAGGATCCTTCATCATTTTTCTGCCTTCCTCAATGGCAGTGGCTGTAGTATCATTCGGTACTTCCAGTTTTAATTCAAAAGGAATACCATGCTCACGGATAGCGGTTCTCAGGAACATATTTACAGCAGTTGTCATATTCAGACCAAGCTCATTGAAAATTTTTTCTGCCTGATCTTTGATGGCTTTATCTGTTCTGATATTCAAATTTGTTGTTGCCATATAGAACACCTCCATTCAAGCATAGTATATGAATAAATTCGGCTAATGTCAATACATTGTCATTATATTAAACGCGAATTTTCTATTAAAATGCATCCTTTTAAGATTAAAATTAGTTTGTTTATAATAGATCCATCCTTTGTGACTGCAATGGAAAAAAGTAGTAGCCATGGATGTTGCTGATGGTGAAAATTGAACAGTAAACACTGGGTGAACGTTTCTTAGAGCCAAGCTATCGAAGATTAAAAACTCCAGATAGTTAACTGCCTGTACTTTTGTACAGGCAATAAGATGGTACCGAGATTTTATAGTCGTCCTTGAATATTTAAGGGCGGCTTTTTTCATATCTTCAAAAGTCTGAAATTCAACATCAAAAACCTTAGCCAATCAGCTCATATAATCAGCAAATTCTGATCTATTGATACACATAATTTTGCCTGGATGCTAAGCAGGAACTACCTTTACATCAAATGTTTCATCAGCCTTAATGATTTTATGCCAATGTAAATTATTGATTGTACGTAATAAATTAACATTTGAGTTTTTAATTAAGTTCGATTACATTGTTTTTTTATTAAAAGTATTCTTTACAATATTCAATAAACTCCTTCTTAATTGAATGCAGTATTTTCCCCTTCTTATATACTAAAGCTATTGGATAATGTAAATCATCTGTTAAAGAAATCATTTTGATTTTTGGATTTTCAAATTCTTGATACACTTTTTTAAATGAAAGAGATATGCCTACATTTTCTTCCACAAAACTAAACATCGTACTTGTATGAGGCATTTCTATGGCTATGTTGGGTTCAAAACCAGCTTGTTTACATGCATCATAGAATATTTCATATCCACCTGAGCCTTTTTCAGGAAAGATAAATGCTTCATCTTTTATATCACTCAATTTTATTTCTGACTTTTTAGATAATGGATTTAATGATGATACAACTAAACATAGTTCATCATCAATTAATGGAGATATTACATAATCCAAATGATTATCTAATAAATCCGTTCGAATCAAAATAAAATCAAAATCATCAATATGATCAATGGCATACCTGGCATTACTTTCTTTAATATGAAATTCTAGATTTTGATGAGATAAAGAAAAGTCTCTTAACATTTTAGGAATGTGATACGGTGACAAAACACTCATACAGCCTAGGCGAATAGTATTGGGTTGTAGTTCAACTAATGCACGATCATACATTTTTAGTATGGACTTGGCATATTTATAAAATTTTTCACCTTCCACAGTTAAAACCGTTTCATGCATAGTACGATTAAACAATTGTACACCCAATTCATTTTCCATTTTTTTGATTTTCTTTGAAAGCGTACTTTGCGACATATTGCATTCATAGGCAGCTTCTGTAAATCTTTTTTTATCACTCAATACTACGAAGCACTTTAAATTTTCTATTTCCATCACAATCACCCTATTCCATTTTGGAATATCTTAACGCAAACATCGAATTGTTTGCAAGTACATGTCTTTATATAATGCATATATTGATTGGGGGTTAAACAATGCCAAATTATATGAGAAGAAAATTAATTGTTTATTTAACAGGAATTTTTACACTAGCTATTGGTTCCAACTTATTTTTAAATGCCGCTCTTGGTGTTGCCCCATCTTGCTCTTTAGCACTGACATTCACTTTTCTTCTTCCAGGTAGTTATGCACTCTTTAATTTTATTGTTAATACGGCCCTTTTAATATTAGAAGCGCTCATTGTACGTAAATTTGGAAAAACACAAATCATACAATTATTTATCACATTCATTTATTCATATTTAATTAGACTAACATCTACATTCTTAACACATATACAACCTCATTCTTTCTTAGAACAAGTTTTACTAGCTATTCTAGCATGCATTGTCTTAGCACTAGGCATCACATTAACTATTCATTCGAATCTTATAGTCATGCCTTACGAAGGATTTATTGGTGCACTTGCGATCCGTTTAAGAAAAGACTTTGGAAAACTAAGAGTAATTCTTGACGTAACATTTACTCTTGCATCCATCGTTATATCCTTAATATTATTACATAGCATTCAATCTGTTGGCTTAGGTACAATCATTGCGTCCTTCTTAACTGGTAGTGTTGTATCCTCTTTTGATACAATATTAACCACTAGGCTTAATCATTATCTTGGTATAGTTATTTTGAATCAATCATAAAAGGATTCGTCTAAATAATTTTGATTAATCTCAATATGTTCTCTCATTAATTGTTCAGCCATTTCTTCATCTCTTTCTTTAATCGCATTTGCGATTTTTTTGTGACTTAAAATCGTATATTCTTTTAAAACAGCATGCGTAACATCTATCAAAGATCGAATATTCGTATTTAGAATCGGTATTAAATTTTCTACTACTAGATTCCTACTAGAATTCGCAATTTTCGTATGAAATTCTACATCTAAATCACTATAATTTTCATCATTTAAAATGGCAGTTTCAATTTTTTTACTCAATTCAATAATTTCTAAAATCTCAGAATCTGTTGCATTTCGAGCAGCCCATCTAGCGATAGATGGCTCTAACAATAGTCTTACATCCATCGAATCTTTGACTAGCTTTTTTTTATTATCGATAAAAGAAAAACCTAATGGATCTTCTACAACTCCAGTATTTTTTGCAACAAATGTGCCAACACCACGTCTAATTTCAACAATATTTCGCGAAACTAAAGATTTAATAGCTTCACGAATTGTTCCTCTTCCAACATTCAATTCTTTCATCAATTCTTGTTCACTAGGCAATTTTTCACCCGGAAGTAATTCTTTTGATTCAATTAAATCAATTATTTTATCCGCAATTATTTGCGGCAGTGGTCTTTTATCTAACATATTCTTACCATATTTGCTTTATTTATATAACATAAATATCATCTTTCCCCTTCTATTATATACGGAAATCTTGAGTGAAATATTAAAATTTGCATATGAATATAGTTTGAGTTTGATTTAAAAACACTTTATTATTCCAAACTATAATATACTCACAATTCATTTATCACCTATTACCATACATAAAAAGGATCGATATTCTGCTTTTCCCACTGAATATCAATCCTTCTAATTTGTTTTAAAACTGATAGAGCCATACAAAAAATGGCACGGTTAATATGCACAACATAGTTGTAATAAAGTAATAGGCACTTGCATATTCTGAATCCGCATCATATATTTGTGCAATTTGTGTTACTGAGGCTGCCGTTGGAGCTACTGAAGCTAATAAACTAATCAGTAAAATCATATCTCCATTTTTTGCCATTGATGATAAATTTGTGAATTTAAATAAGATAACCGCAAATAATGGAAATACAATCATCTTTAAAAAAGTTATTACATATAGCCGCTTATTCTTTAAACAATCTTTGACATTCATACCTGCAATCAACATACCTGCAACAATCATACAAATTGGTGCAATAGTTGCACTCATTGAATCCATAGTTTCCGTAATTAAAGATGGCAATTGTATTTTAAGTGCAAACATTAATATTCCTATTACAGATGCGATTACATTCACATTTTTCAATAAGTCCTTAACATTAAAACCTTTTTCTTCACATATCAACATTCTTCCATGTGTCCAAATAAACACAGTCGTCACAAGAATATATCCTGTTGTATACACAACCCATTCTTTTCCTAACAAAGCTTGTACTAAAGGAATGATCAAATTTCCGGCATTCGTATAAATAATAGTAGCTTTTTCAACTCCATTTAATGTATATACTTTTCCAAGTATTCTTGCTCCAACAATATAGATAACATGAACAATTATAGCCGCAAGAAACGAGAGTATAATTCCATTTTTTACATCTTGTGAATATTGAACTTGAAATGAATTTATAATAACGCATGGAGTGACTATGTATAATGCAACAGTCGATAATACTTTACTGTCATGTTTAGTTAATAAACTAGATTTTACTAGGATAAATCCTAGTAAAATCATTATAAACAATTCCGCAATCTGTTTAGTTAATAGTAGCGTCATTATTCAAATGTCGCAATGACACTTTCTTTAGCCTGTACAGGTTGATCTAATACAAATTTTACATTCTTTGCATTACCTGGATTTAATAAAACTAACATAATAACATCTTCATAATTCATTGCCTTTAATTTGTCATGATCAAAAGTTAGTAATACTTGTCCTTGTTTTACTTTTTGTTCTTTTGTTACTTTACAACTAAAAACTTTCTCTGTTAAATTCACTGTATCTAATCCACAATGAATCAAAATTTCCATTCCGTTATCTAGTGTCAACCCTACCGCATGTTCTGTGCTATCAAATATGGCGGTAACTTTTCCATCACAAGGAGCATATACTTCATTTCCCTTTGGTTTAATGGCAATACCATCTCCCATCATTTTCTGCGAAAACACATCATCGTTCACTTGATCAATTGAAATCAAGTCGCCACTTATATACGCTTTCAAATCATTACTATTTTTTCTTTTCTTAAATAAAAACATATTTTACACCTCCAAAAAAAACTTTATAATTATAAAAGAAGAAAGGATGTTTCCCTTGAAATTAAATTTAAATATTCCTCTAAATTCTTTATCGAATAAAGAACTTAAAATTTTACAATATATTCATGATAACGAAGATAGAATCAGTACCATGAGCATTCAAACATTCGCAAAAGAAATTAACTATTCTACATCTACCGTTTTACGCTTTTGTCGAAAACTTGGCTTCAGTGGATTTCCAGAATTAAAATTTTTCTTGCATCGTCAAGATGAAGAATCTTCTAAAAATGTTGCTAATTATTCCATTCAATCGATAAAAAAATCCATTATCACAGACTTAGAAGGCACAACCAGCTTAATGAATACCGAAGACCTTTTTCAAATTGCCAAATTACTATCGAGTAATGCCCCTGTTTATATTCATTCACCCGCTGGTTTAACAGATATTTCTGTTAATCATCTAGAAAGCATGTTGTTTATATCAGGTTGCCAAAATATATACAAATCGGATGCAGCTAAAATGACACATCACTACATTCAAACTCTTGATAAAGGTAATATTTTTATCTTTATTTCTAGCTCAGGTAAGTTTGAATCTACACTAAATTTAGCCAAAGAAGCAAAATTACATGGAATGATTGTCATTTCAATTTCTTCTATTGAAAATAATGATTTAGCTGAAATATCTAACTACAATATCCGCTTTTTTTCTAAAAAAGCCGAAAATGAAGGTGCCGATTTTACCTCAAGATTCTGTACTTTCTTTGTATTAAGTGCATTCATTGAATTTTTCAATGAATACAAGAAAGGAATAGAACATGAAATCATTTCTTGATACAGTCGATGTTAACATTTTAACTTCTAGTGAACAAATTATTTATCAATATTTTAAAGATCATTTAAACAATATTGTTTATTTATCTTTAAGCGATATTTGTAAAGAGTTATATGTATCCAACGCAACCGTTATTCGCTTTTGTCAAAAGCTAGGTTTCAAAGGATTCAATGAACTTAAATTTCAATTAAAAAATGAGCTTAATCTTACAAATAAATCTACAAACGCATGGGATACCATCCCTCATCGTACCTCTATTTTAAAAGATTTTATTGATAACATTGACGATAAAATAATCGAACAAATTTGTTCTGAAATCAAAAATCATAAATCCATATATATCTATGGCAGAAATATGTCGAGTTTGCCAGCTAAATATTTACAATCCATGTTAAATACAATGGATATTCCATGCATTTACATAGATTGGATTGATTTTTTGTCTGCACTTTCTAAATCATTTCCAGATGATGCCGTCCTTTTCATTTTCACCAATTATGGAGATAAATCTATATATGAACCAATTGTAAAGCAATGTCATGAACGACAGGTGAAAATCATTTGGATTTCTAGTACAGATTTAGATTCTTCTTTACTAAATAAGAATGATATCTATATATCAACTCATGAAGTGGAATTAGAATCACCTCCACTATTAACAAAGTTAACATCTTTTCTATTAGTGCAATTTATCATTGAATATTTGCGTCATAATATAGATAAGCAGGAAGCTTAAAATACTTCCTGCATTTTTAGTTTAATATTTTAATACTTCACGAACAGCATCTGCAATTTTTTCAACTTTAGGTCCATAAATAACCTGAATATGAGTATCACTTGGTTTAACAATACCCATTGATCCTGTTTTCTTTAACATATCCTCATTTACAGCTGCCATATCTTTAACATCCACACGAAGTCTAGAAATACAGTTATTAACAACAACGATGTTATCTCTTCCACCAAGTCCTTCAATAATTGTATTTACTGTATTAACCATTTTTTCATCTAATGACATATTACTAGAAGCATCATCATCTTCATCTGATACATCAATTGAAATATTTTTCTTTGATAAATACCATTTAAATACAGAATAGTAAATGACTGCATAGAATACACCAACAACAATAACCCAATACCAATTAGATCCTGGTTGGAATACACCCCAGATAAAGAAGTCAATAATTCCTCCACCTGTATTACCAATGATTACATTTAAAACTGTCATCAACATGAATGAAATACCACCCATAATTGAATGGAATACAAATAATGCTGGTGCAATGAACATAAATGAGAATTCAAGTGGTTCTGTAATACCTGAAACAAAACTTGCAGCAACTCCGGCAATCATCAATGCTTTTACTTTAGATTTCTTTTCTTCTGGTGAAGTTTGATAAATAGCTAAAGCAGCCGCAGGTAAACCAAACATCATGAATGGCATTTTACCTTGTCCTAAGAATTGAGTATATGGTTGTAAATCTTTTAAAGGAACTTTATCAACAAATTGTAAGAAGATATTTAGACAACCTTCTACTCCTTGGAATGTTCCACCTAATGGAGTTGTTCTGAATAGTGAATTTAACACGTGGTGAAGTCCAGTTGGAATCAATAATCGTTCTAAAGTACCGAAAATAAACACTCCAAATGCTCCTGCAGAATGAATCAGATCTCCTAAACCATTAATTCCTACAGAAATAGGTTCCCAAATTAATGGCATAACCAATCCAATACCAGCCATTGTTACAATTACAACTAATGCTACAAATCGTTTTCCTCCATAGAAGGCAATAGCAGCAGGAAATTGTACCTTATGATATTTATTATGCAACCATGCTGTTACTAAACCTGCCATGATACCTGCAGTGGCTCCCATATCTACAGTATCAACACCCAAAATATTAGAAATTTTCATTGCACTAAAGTCCATGACTCCAGTCTGAATCACACAACTAGAAGCTACTAAGAATGAATAATATCCTAAGAATCCGGCAAAAGCAGCTACACCTTTATCTTCTTTAGCTAGACCTAACGCAATAGAAATTGAGAATAAGACTGGCATTAAAGTAAATACAATACCTGATACCTTATTTAAAGTTGAGATAATAAATAAAGGCACACTAGCAGCTAAGAAAGGTAAAACTTCCTGTACTTGTGGTTTCATTAATGCACTTGATAAACCTAATACGATACCACAAGCAGCTAGTGCAGCAATTGGCATCATTAAACTTCTTCCTAAATCAGAGAAGAATCCCATTATTTTATTTTTCATATACTTTCTCCAAAATTATCTTTCCTGTTTCAAAATAAGACTCTCATAAACTGCAAATTCTATATTATATATCATGAGAGTCTTAAATAATCAGTTATATTATTTCAATTCAGGCCATTGATCTCCATTAGCTTCAATCAATGCATCCAAAATCTTTCTTGCTTCTTTTGCATCATTAATCAATCGGTTCAATGTGAATGCTTCAAATGCCTTTTGGTATGAATGTTCATAATATGCATCTACTAATAGCTTTTCACTTGATACTTGTTGTACCAATAATCCCAAATAGAATTGTGGAATATTTCCTACTCGCATTGGTCTTGGTCCATTGATTCCTAATTCACATACTACTTCTACCATTGCATCATCTTGCATGTTCGCAATTGCTCCATTGTTTTCTACAATCAAAATGAATCTTCCTAATGTATTGAATGCGATAGCTTCTGCTACTTTGATCATCATTTCTGCATGTGCATCACTGATTGCGTGGAATTTATCTCCTAGTTTTCCTGCTTTAATGATTTCTTCACATTCTTTGAATACTCTTGTTTCACGTCCATCAATAACTTCGTCTGCACGTGTATAGTTTGGATTTAAATGACTTGCCTTATATTCTGGATATAGATAGTATCCATCATATGTATTTGGCAAGTAGTCTGGGAAATCTTCCATCATTGTTTGTACAAATCCATATGTTTCCAACCATGATTTATCACGTTGTTCTGCATCTTGTGGTAAGAATCCTTTTTCTTTTACAATCTGACGGATTTTTGGTAATAAGTCTTCACCTGTTTTACGATCATACATATGTGTAAACCATCCATAGTGGTTCAATCCAAAGTATACTGGATCCAAATCATTCCAATCACATCCTAATAATCTTGATGTTGAACGTACGACGTTTTCTGGTTGGTCACAGATATTCAAGATTTTCTTGTCATCTGGGAATTCTCTTCTTAAGCATTCTGCAACAATAGCTGCTGGGTTTGAGTAGTTTAAGATCCATGCTTCTGGTGAATATTCACGAATTTGGTGAATAGCTTCTACCATGTCTACACATGAACGTAATCCGTAACTCATTCCTCCTGCTCCACAAGTTTCTTGTCCAATTTTTCCAAAACTCAATGGAATGTGTTCATCTTTTTGACGCATGTGAAGTCCACCTGCACGCATCTGCATAAAGATGAAGTCCATGTCTTTATAAGCTTCAGCAGGATCTGTTGTATAAGAGAAATCCAATTCTGGATATCTTTCTTTAAACATGATTTCTCCATATTGTCCAATTGGTTTTTGTCTTTCTCCATCGATATCGAACAATACAAGTTTATTTAATGGGAATTCTTCTTGCATACGAGCAAATGATTTCAAAAATCCTAATGTGTAAGTACTTCCTCCACCTACGATACATACGTTATATTTTTTCATTTTAATTTCTCCCCATATTATTTAGAGCACTGTCGAAAACTCTCGAAGCTGATAAACAGTGCTCTTTTTTATTAGCTTCATTTTTATTTCCCTCCACTTTTTTTGCTTGACTTTTTCTCACTTTTCGTGGCTCGCTTTGCTTTCATTCTAAGAAGGTGAAGGGAGGTCAACTCTATACTTAACCATATTTCTACTATTTGAAAGTATCGCGATTTCTTGACTATTCACAAATCTAATCTTGATATTTCCAAGTTAAAATTTCTTAAGTCTAAATATCGTCCTACTTTATCTAAATTGCGCAAACTTGATATTTCTCTTGCCTCCGATATCTTGTTCTCTTTATTCTCATACAGGCAGACCTGCTATTTATCCTGCTGTTTTAGTTCGTTCTTTTGTCTTGATGAATCATCTTAAATATTCTTCAATCAATCTTTGGTGTGATGATTTTGCCAATGATTCTTTGCTTCAATATCTCATCGGCTCTTTTAATCCACCTAATTCTTCTTCTCATTATGACTTTATCATTCGCCTTACTGGCTATGATCCTCATTTGTCAGACCTTGCTCCTCAATCTTTCATTACTAAGAAAAAATTTAAGAATAAGCCTGCCAAAGGTGAAAAACTTATTAATTTTACCAAAGATGACACTTCTTCTATTTGCGTTAAATACAGAAATGGTGCAGAGTTCGACAGAGACTGCTTGTTGTATACCATGCAATCTCTTTTTAACGCTATTGCCGTTATTCCTTCTCTTGATATGGGCCTGATCGAACCTGCCAATTCGACTCTTTCTGGTGATGGCTCATGTCTTCATGTTCACGCTTCCTGTTATGGACATAAAGTTCAAGATGCTCTTGATCCTGACAATAGCTATCGGTTCTCTGCACCGGATGCGGATATAGGTTGGGACAGTGATCTGCCTGTTTTTATCTCTCTGGAAAAAGCATCTCGACATGATGCTTTGACATGTGTTTTGGCTACGGCTCAGATGCTGGATATCAACCCGGATCTGAAACCTAAATATATGTGTCTAGACTCCGCGTCTGACAGTAACTCAATTTATCAGTTTTTTCAAGAGAAGAATATCATTCCTTTGAATGATCATAATAAACGAAGAAAATCGATTGAATCTAAAACCGGTGAATCTATCAATTCGGATGGTATACCTGTCTGCAGTTGCAATCACACCATGACTTATGATGGATATGACCATACTCGTTACAGAAAGAAATACCGCTGTCCTTTGAAAACTGGCCTCATCGATTCCTATCCTTTTCACAAACATACTCTAATTTTGACTATGGAAGAGTTGTTTATGTTAAGGACAAAGATAATGAGCCTAGATTTAAAGGGCCTATTTCCTATGGTTCACCTAAATGGAAATCTATATACAAAGATCGTACCTGCACTGAAAGAATCAACAATGCAGTATTAAATACTTACGGCTTACACAAGATGCATTTACGCAACGGAGCAAAGAACGGATTCTTCACTATCATTGCAGGAATCAACCTACACCTTGATGCGTGGTTGAAAGCAAAGATTTAAGAATTGAAATTTTTAAAAAATAAGTGATTTTTATCTATTTTTAGTGCGCCTTGTTTTCCATTCATAGCTTCATAAAACTATTATTTATCTATTACCAAGACTTTTCTTTTTTTACTTCCTACTTTTCGACTCTACTCCAATACTTTTGCACAATATGTAGCATAATTAATGATTGTCACATCATCCTTGACATATTTTTTTTAATCCTGCAGCCATACGTTTTTGCATAGAAGCATCTTGACTTAGAATCATACTTTTAAACGAAATATTATTTTCTTCTAATAAATCCAAAAGATACGTTATATTATTTCCACAATTTGTAGACTTTGTTTCCAGATAATCCGCCTTGCATCCAGATACATATTTAAGGTATTTTTGAAAGATTTCAGCCTCTGATAAATCGGTTGTCTCAATATCTTTATATTCCAAATGAACTCTTTGACGAAGTGTTTCCGTTGTATGTCCTGTACCACCAACAACAATATATTTTTTTGCGACACTATTTTTAATGGCATCCACCAAAACATCGCCACCTTCAAGAATACTACCACCAAATAGAACCATGACATCCACCTGATGAATTCCATGCCGTTTAAATAATTCTTCTTGATTCAACTCATCAATATCCCGAGTTCCCAAGAATTCTGCGAGTGTATTTATATTATCTGAAACTTTAGAATCCATATCTAAACTTCCTTTCAAAACGACCAACAATGACAAACTCTAATTTGACTTGCCTATTTTCTTAAAATCTCATGTGGAGCTTCTATTTCATTTGCC
>ERZ834798.2661-NODE-2661-length-12646-cov-13.834167_pt1 | contig 12646 bp, 8 predicted proteins | sample MGYA00519689_ERZ834798 | MGnify/ENA primary metagenome ERZ834798 (study PRJEB31850, sample SAMEA3708761) | human gut metagenome | biome: human gut; feature: human-associated habitat; material: faeces | place: China | collected 2014 ...
CGGCGCTGCTGCGCGAACGGGGATACGAAATCGGGAATGTCGATTGTACGATCCGGATGCAGCGGCCCAAGCTCCGGCCCCATATCGACGCGATGCGCGCCGCAATGGCCGGTGCAATGGGCGTAGGCGATGACCGGGTGTCGGTCAAAGCTACGACCACAGAGCATCTCGGTTTCGAAGGGCGCGAGGAGGGAGTTTCCGTCTCGGCCGTGGCATTGATCTACAAAAGCTGAGCCAAAACGGCTTGGCGAATAAAAAAACGGAGCGGCTTTTCGGGGCCGCTCCGCCTGTTCCGGGATTTTCCGCCGGCGTCAGTCTATCCGCCGGAACTTCGGATCGCCCATCCGCTTGTTCCACAGCCAGCCGACGTAACGCATCGTAACGTCGGGCGTCAGCAGCGTCAGCACCGTCTCGCCGGTAGCCGTCGAAACGGCAAATTCGGCGTGATAGACCCTATTGCCGTCGGCGACATCGAACGAGATGCACCACCCCCACTGCAAGCGCGCGGCCTGATAACTGCGGATCGACATCGAGTCGAAATTGAGCATTTCGACGTATTGCGTAACGCCCCGTTCGGTAGGCAGGTGGATTTCGACGTGATCGACGAACATGCCGAAAAAGAAGTAGTCGGCATAGATGCTGCGGATAAGGCCGCCGGGAATCTCCTGCATGCTGTTCGGAAAGAACATGTAGTCGCGCGACTGCACCAGCGAGTCGATCTTCTGCGCATAGAGTCTAGCCCGGTAGGCCCGGCGTTCGGGGCGAGTCATGCCGCGGGCTGGGTCTTCATAGACCGTCGTGTGCTCGACGAGCTGCACGGGCTGCTGCTGGACGGGAACCACGGTCGTCTGCGGCACGCTGTCCACGGCCGAAGTGCCCAGCGAAAACTGCGGGGAGGACGGAACCTGCGGAGAGGATGAAGCTTGCGGAGATTGGGTGGCCGCTTGCGGAGACGGTGCAGCCGCTTGCGGAGACTGGGCGGCGACCGGCATCAGCCAGAAAAGAGCCGCCGCGCAGAGGAGCGCCCGGCCTGTTTTCAACCGCCGCAGGACAAAAGCCCCCGCCGAAGCGGGGGGTTCTGACTGCGGACTGCATTCCTGCGGTTCCGGCACAGCGTCCGGCGTGCGGTCTTCCGCAGGATGCCGCCGGAAACGTTCTGAATGACGAGCTTTCCTTCCACAAGTTTGACCTTGTAATACATGTCAACGGTGGAGTTCATTTCCTTCGTAGGCTCACTGTTGATCTGATACTTCACGGTCTCGCCGGTCAGGCTGTCCACACGGGCCAGCGGGGTGGGGGTCAGGCGGAGGAAGTTCTCCAGGAACGGCTCAACGCCGAAGTTGGTCAGCGCAGAGCCGAAGAAGACGGGGCTGAGCTCGCCGCGCAGCACCTTGTCCAGATCAAATTCCTCGGCGGCACCGTCCAGCAGCTCGATCTCATCGGAGAGCTGCTGGTGCAGATAGGGGGTCAGCAGCTCGTCCAGTGCGGGATCGCCCAGCTCGGCCTCGGTCTCCTCGACCTTCTTGACGCCGTTGGCGCGGCCGTCGCTGGAGAAGGCCAGCACCTTGCGGGTGTTGCGGTCGAACACGCCCTTGAACTCCTTGCCGCAGCCGATGGGCCAGTTCATGGGGTAGGTCTTGATGCCCAGGATCTCTTCGATGTTCTCCATCAGCTCAAAGGGGTCGCGGGCCTCGCGGTCCATCTTGTTGATGAAGGTGAAGATGGGGATGTGGCGCAGGGTGCAGACCTTGAACAGCTTGATGGTCTGGGCCTCAACGCCCTTGGCGGCGTCGATGACCATGACGGCAGAGTCCGCCGCCATCAGGGTGCGGTAGGTATCCTCCGAAAAGTCCTGATGGCCCGGCGTGTCCAGGATGTTGACGCACTTGCCCGCATAGTTGAACTGCAGCACCGAGGAGGTCACGGAAATACCGCGCTGCTTCTCGATGTCCATCCAGTCGGAAACGGCGTGCTTTGCGCTCTGCTTGCCCTTGACGGAACCCGCCTGGTTGATGGCTCCACCGTACAGCAGCAGCTTTTCGGTCAGCGTGGTCTTGCCGGCGTCGGGGTGGCTGATGATCGCAAACGTCCGACGGCGCTCGATTTCTTCACGATTTGTCATAGATTTATAAGTCTCCCAATTTCAAGTCAAAGGGGTTTGTTTCGGGTCCTTTCTTCGTCACATGGGTCGTTCTCCATCAATAGGCCTGCCCTCTCAGGCGCTTTGCGCCCGCTCCGCCAAAGGGAGAGGCGGCATCGCATCCGCGATGCCGAAGAGGGTCCGGCCGTCTAAAAATCAAACAGCATTTATTTTAGCAGAAATTCCACTTAGATGCAAGACTTTTCTCATTTTTTCAGAAGAAAGCAGGGCAGGGGTGCCGTTTCGGCCCAATTGGCGAAATCGCAGACGAGGACGGTGCAGCGCGTCAGGGGCAGTGTGCGCATCCAGTGCAGGATCTCCGTCTTCTCGTCCGACCCGATGACCCGGCCGCTGTAAAGGATGGCGCTGAGCACCCCGCCGGGCCGCAGCGCGTCGAGGGCCGCTTCCAGCGCAGGGATGCTGCTCTCCGCGTGGGAAAAGACCGTGTGGTCTGCCCCCGGCAGCCAGCCGAAGTTGAACATCACGGCATCCGCCGTGCCGGGCTGCACAGAATGCAGCAGCTCTGCGTGGCTGCCGCAGTACAGCTCGGCGGAAAGCCCGTTCGCGGCCAGATTCCGTCGGGTGGAGGCAATGGCTTCGGGCTGGATGTCAAAGCCCAGCACCCGGCCCGCCCCGCCCGCCAGACGGCACAGAAACGCCGTATCTCCGCCGTTGCCGCAGGTGGCATCCACCAGCAGCTGCGGGTTTTGCAGCCGGGCCGCAAGGAAGTCCTGCACGAACTTCACAGCGGTCAGGTCCGGCGTCCGGCGGCGGCAAAGCCGCCCGGCCTCCTCCCGGAAGCCAAACTTCGCCCAGAACGCTTCCTCCCCCGGCACAGCGGGCAGCGGGGCCGTGAAAACGGTGGCCGTCTCCCTGTCATATCCGCCAAAGCGGCGCAATATCTCTTTTAGCAGATAAGACCCATAGCCTTTCCGCCGCCATTCTGGTACAATGGTAAGGCAGGCAACGTCCGCCCCTGCCGCCGTCCGGGTCAGCTGACAGCAGCCCACCTCGGTCTTCTCTTTATACAATGCAAAGCCGCCGGGCCGTTCTTCCAGTTTCATACGCAGTCTCCTTTTCCCTTACAATACCAAGCTCCCGCGCCGCTGTCAAGGCCTGCGGCTACGACCGTATTTCACACATTCTTCACCCGCTCAGCGATTCGTTTTCACAATTGGCGGCTACAATAGAGCCAGTTCCAGAGAGGGACGGGCGAAGCGCCCCTCCCGAACCAGTCCCTTCGAGAAAGGAAGTTGTACCATGGAAAATGAAAACAAATGGGAATACGATTATTCCTCTGCAAATAGTTCGTCCGGCGATACCGGATACCCCAACGTCGGCTCCTCCGGCATGAACACCGCCAACACGGCGGGCACTTACAGTGACCCCGCCCCGGCCCGCCCGTCGGAAACTTCCACCGGCAATGGCGGCACCACGCCGCCCCCGGCAGGCCCGGAGCCTCAGGCAGAAGCCTCCAAGCCTCCGAAGAAGCGCCGCAAGCGCAGCGGCGGCCGCATCGTCCGCAGCGCCGCTGCGCTGGTGCTGGCCGCAGCCATGGGCTTTGCAGGCGGCTTCGTGGGCGCACGGGTCGGCAATGCAGGCAATAAGGTCGTCATCCAGCAGGTGGAGCGCACCGACAGCAGCGCGGCCTCCGGCACCGCCGTCTCGTCCAGCGGCATGACTACTTCGCAGGTCTCCGAGATGGTCAGCCCCAGCGTCGTAGTCATCACCACCGAACAGGTCGTCTACTCGCAGTGGTCCTGGTACGGCCAGAATCAGGTCGAGTCCGGCGCAGGCAGCGGCGTCATCATCAGCTCGGACGGCTATATCCTCACCTGTGCGCACGTGGTCTCCGGTGCATCGCAGATCACCGTGACCATCGGGGATACTGACTACACCGCCACCGTGGTGGGCGAGGACGACACCAGCGATGTCGCCGTGCTGAAGATCGACGCCACCGGCCTGACCCCTGCCACCGTCGGCGACAGCGACAGCCTGTCGGTCGGCGACAGCGTCCTGGCCGTCGGCAACCCGCTGGGTGAGCTGGGCGGCACCGTCACCAGCGGCATCGTCAGCGCACTGAACCGCAGCGTGACCATCCAGGGCACCAGCTCCACCAACACCATGTCCCTGATCCAGATGGATGCCTCCGTCAGCCCCGGCAACTCCGGCGGCGGTCTGTTCAACATGAACGGTGAGCTGATCGGTCTGGTCAACGCCAAGTCCTCCAGCTCGGACGCGGAGGGTCTGGGCTTCGCCATCCCCATCAACGACGCCATTCAGGTGGCGCAGGACCTGCTGGAGAACGGCTATGTCTCCGGCCGGCCGTATATGGGCATCACCTACATCGCCGTGACCGATGCCCAGACGGCGGCCCAGTTCAACGTCAACGCCTACGGCGTCTATGTCGTGGACGTCGTGCAGGGCGGCCCGGCCGACAAGGCCGGTCTGAAGGTTGGGGACCGCATCGTCAGCATCGACGGCACCGAGATCGCCCAGAAAGACGACCTTGGCACCCTGATGCAGCAGCACACGGCCGGTGACACCCTTTCCATCACCGTTGCCCGCGACGGCCAGATGCAGACCGTCTCGCTGACGCTGGGCGAAAAGAATGCGTCGAACACCGCCGCACAGCGTTCGGCCAACAACTGAGCCATTCTCCGCTGCAAGGCGTTATCAGGATTTGATTCCTTTCTTCTTCAAAAATCCCCCGACTGGCGGAGACCCGCTGGCCGGGGGATCGCTGTTTATACCAAGCCGAAGATGGTCGCACTGACCGGGGCCAGGACCGCTTCGCCGCTCAGGATGCGGCTGTCGCCCCGCCACAGGCTGGACGAGGTGCCGTCGCTCAGCAGCTTCCAGCGCCCGTCGGGCAGCCGGATGGGCTGTTCCTGCTCGGTGGGGTTGTAGTAGACGCAGAGCGCGCCCCACCACGCCCCATCGCCGGGCAGGGCAGGCAGACGCCAGCCCACCAGCGGCTGTTCCAAATCAAAAAATGCAATGGCGTTGGGGCTGGCCCTGTCCACCGCGCCCAGCCGCGGGAAGGCATTCCGCAGGCCGATGAGGCCCCGGTAGTAATCCACCAGCCCATGGAACTGCTCGGCTCGCTTCCAGTCCAGCCGGTTCAGCGCCGGGGAGGAGCGGTAGCTGTTGCCCTGCCCCTTTTTGGTGCGGGCGAACTCTTCGCCTGCCTGCCAGAAGGGCAGGCCCATGCAGGTGAGGTAGATGCCTGCCGCCAGCCGGTTCTGGGCCAGGGCGGCACGGTCCACCGCGCCGAACTCCGGGCGCTCGTACCGCACCAGAAGCAGTTTGTCCCACAGGGTGAAATTGTCGTGGGCGGACACATAGCTGACGATCTGCCCCGGCGTGTGGGGCGGGAACTTATCGCTGCGGCACCACGCCGCCACGGCCCCGCCGATGTCCCAGAAGCTGCCGGGCTTTCCCTCCACGTAGCCCGGCTCCCGTGCATTGAAGCAGCCGCCCTTGATGGCGTCGCGGGTGTCGTCGCAGAAGATGCCGATGCGGTCGTTCAGCATGGCCAGATTGTTCTTGTTCGCCTCGTACCGGTGCAGCGCACTGCTGCCGCCATGCCACGGCTCACCGTACATCAGGATGTCCCGCCCGCCGGGCAGCTTGTCCAGCTCAGCCCGCAGCAGGTTCATCGTCTCCACATCGTACAGGCCCATCAGGTCGAACCGGAAGCCGTCGATGTGGTACTCCTGCGCCCAGTAGAGCACCGAATCCAGAAAGTATTGCCGGGCCATGGGCCGCTCACTGGCAAACTCGTTGCCACAGCCGCTGCCGTTGGAAAGGCTGCCATCCTCGTTCTGGCGGAAATAATAGAGAGGGACCGCCCGGTTCAGCACGTTGTCGGAGCGGTACATGTGGTTGTACACCACATCCATCACCACACCGATGCCCGCCGCATGGAGGGCCTGGATCATCTGCTTGCACTCCCGCACCCGGACTTCGCCGCGGGCGGGGTCGGTGGAGTAGCTGCCCTCCGGGACGTTGTAGTTTGTGGGGTCGTAGCCCCAGTTGTACTGCCGGGTCAGCGGGCGGCTCTCGTCCACGCTGCCGAAATCAAAGATGGGCATGAGCTGGACATAGCGCACCCCCAGCCGCTTGAGGTAGTTCAGGCAGGTGGGGTGGACGCCGTCGCAGTTCAGGGTCGTGCCCTGCTGGGTAAAGGCCAGAAATTTGCCCCGCCACGCATTGCGCACCCCGCTGGCCGGGTCCTGCGAGAAATCCCGGACGTTGACCTCCCAGACGCTCCGCTTCGACGCCGGGATGACCGGCCGTTTGTCCTGTTCCCAGCCCGGCGGGTCGGTGCGGGCCAGATCCACGATCATGCTCCGCGCCCCGTTCACGCCCGCCGCGCGGGCATAGGGGTCAGCGGTGGTCACGCTGCCCCACTCGGTGGTCACGTTGAAATGATAATACTTCCCGTGCTGGTCGCCGGGCAGGTAAACGCCCCAGACGCCCTGCCCCCACGGGCTCAGCGGCAGACTGCCGATGCAGGCCCCGCCGTCGCCTTTCCGGTAAAGATCGACCCGGACCGACTGCGCCGTGGGTGCCCACAGCCGCAGGTGGGTGCCCGATGGGGAATACGCCGCGCCCAGCGGCCCCTGATAGCCGGTCTGGCGGGCAAACTCCTCGCTTTCGAACCATGCTTTCCATTGTGCAGGCGTTTTCATTGACTCTCATCCTTTATCCTAACATTCCCGCCCTCGCCAGAGGCAGGCCTTTTGAAATCAGTGTACCCGGCTTGCGCGGATTTTGCAAGAGTTTCCTTGCAAATGGGGCTGCGGTACACTATACTGAAAGAAATGAACCGATCACGGAGGCGATGACATGGCATATACAGATGATTGGGAGACCCTGATGAATGGAGTCTTCGGGCCGGGCGGCAGATTCAAGGCCGCCCCCGGCACCCCCGCCGAACCCCGGCAGCAGCCAAACAGCACTCTGAACGACCTGAACGCGGCGCTTCTGGAACAGCAGAAGAAGCTGGATGCGATGCTCAAGGCCCAGTCGGCCCAGCTGAAGACGCAGGACACCGCCGCCGAGGCTGCGCTGGCCGACAGCCGCCGGATGCTGCGGGACATGGAGAATGACGGTCTGCTGGCCAAAGGCACCACCGAGGTGAAATCCGAACATCTGGGCAACTTCGAGGGGCTGGCCGACGAAGTCCGGCAGACCGTGCTGGGGCAGGACGCCTTTGTGGACGCGGTCGTCCGCGCCATGCGCCGCCCCTTTGTGCTGGGCACCGAACCGCCCGCCGCCCGGAACGTCATCCTGCTGAGCGGCGGCACCGGCACCGGGCGGCACTTCGCGCTGGAGGAGACCGCCCGCTGCATGGCTGCGCGGGGCCTGCTGCAAAACGACCAGATCGCCGCGCTCGACCTGGCGCTTTACGCGAACCCCGCCGCCGAAAAGCTCTTTTTGCAGGACCTCTACGCCGCGCTCCACGCCCCCGGCGAGATCGTGGTCTTTGAGCACTACGAGAGCTGCTGCCCCAGCTTTCTGAAAACGCTGTCCGACCTGGCCGTCCGGGGCAGCGCCCCGCTCTCCAGCCGGTACATCGTCAACCGGGACGGCATTCTGGTGGACGCCGGAACGGCTCTGGCCCCCGGCGCGGTCAGCCGTCTCGACCCCTGCGGGAAGTACCTCATCTTCTTCTCGAACAAGGGCCGCGCCGCCATGGCGGACAAGTTCGGCGCAAGCATGATCTCGGCGCTGGGCGACGTCTGTGAGACGACCGCCTACCAGCGGGCAGACCTTGCAGCCCTCGCCGCCCAGCAGCTGAACGCGCTGGCCCAGAAGGTCACGGCCCGGCTGGGCCTGACCCTCGCCGCCGGGGCCGATGTGCGGGACTACGTCGCCGCCCAGTGCACCCCCCAGAAGGGCGCAGCCGGGCTGTCCGGCTGCTGCGACCGCATCTTCCGCGCTCTGAGCGAATACTGCCTGCAAACGGACAAGCCGCTCACCGGCACCGTGACCCTGACCGCCGCACCGGAGGGCCTGCTCTTCCGCCTGAACGATGCCGCCCCGGCCCCGCTGTTTGACCTGCTGCCCGCCGCCTACACCGGCGCGCTGGATGAGATCCGGGCGGAGATCTCGGAGCTGGTCGGTCTGGCCCCGGTCAAGGAATACGTGTTCGGTCTGGCCGACAATCTGCAGGTCCAGCAGCGCCGCGCCGCTGCGGGCATGAAGACGGCCAGCCTTTCGATGCACATGATCTTCACCGGAAACCCCGGCACCGGCAAGACCACCATCGCCCGGCTGGTGGCCAAGTACCTCAAGGCCATCGGGGCGCTCAAGGGCGGGCAGCTGGTGGAGGTGGGCCGCGGCGACCTCGTGGGCCGCTATACCGGCCACACCGCACCGCTGACCAACAGCGTCATCGAGAGCGCCCTCGGCGGCGTCCTCTTCATCGACGAGGCCTACAGCCTCTACCGCGGCGAGCAGGACAGCTTCGGCCTCGAAGCCATTGATACCCTCGTCAAAGGGATGGAAGACCACCGTGACGAGCTTGTGGTCATTCTGGCCGGATACACCAGAGAGATGGAGACCTTTCTCACCGCCAACAGTGGTCTGGCCAGCCGCTTCCCCAACAAGATCGAGTTCCCGGACTACACTGCCGACGAGCTGCTGCAGATCACCCACGTCCTTGCAAAAAACAAGGGCTACACCCTCTCGGAGGCCTGCGAAGAGCCGCTGCGGAACTACTACGCCCGCCGTCAGGCCGACGACGCCCGCACCGCCGGCAACGGCCGTCTGGCCCGCAACACCCTCGAAAAGGCCATCTTCCACCAGAGCCGCCGCCTCGTCGCCGAACCCGCCGCCGCGCTGGATGTGCTCCTGCCGAGCGATCTGGAATTGGACGAATAATTGCAGAACCACGCAAAAAACGGACCGCTGAAACGGTCCGTTTTTTTTTGTTCAGCGATGCTCTTCCGCCAGCTGTTCGGCCAGCGCCTGCATCCCGGTGCGGACGTCTTCGGGCGCAAGGACTTCCACCTTGCCGCCAAAGCCCGCCACCCAGCCGTAGAACGGCTCGCTGACACAGATGGGCACATCAAAGTGGAAGCGCTCGTCCTCCTCCGGCAGGAAGGTCGGCGAAGCGCCGAACCGCTCCCGCATGGCGCTTTCGAGGTCGGCTGTGCAGCGCAGGGTCACGCGCCGTTCGGGGCCGCCGTACATGCTGAAGTGCTTGCGCAGGTAGGCGGGCAGATCGAAATCAGCAAACTGCTCCCGGCCGCGGCGGGGCAGCTCCAGCACCCGGACGCCGGACATCCGGTCCACCCGGTAGTGGCGGATGCCCACCGGCTCCTTTTCGTCCTGATAGGCGATGAGGTAATAGCAGCCGTTCTCCCACGCCATCTGCCATGGGCTGATGACCCGCTTTTCGGGCCGGCCCACTTTTTTGTAGTGGAACTCCACCATCCGGCCGGTGTTGATGGCCTCGTGCAGTGCGTCGATGCTGTACAGCAGGCTCCTGCTGTCGGTCTTGGGGCGGCCGTCCACGTAGACCTGACGCTGCAGCTGGCTGCCCTCGTAATTGGAGCAGAGCTTTTCCAGCTTCCGGATCAGGCGGCGGCTCGTGGCGCTGGACACCACCCGGCTTGCCTGCACGGCGTCCACCAGCAGCTTCAGCTCGGCCAGGTCAAAGGTGCGGCTGGCCAGAAAATAGCCGCCGCCCCGGCCCCGCCGGAGCTGGATGTCGTACCCCAGTGTGTTCAGCGCGTCGATGTCGCTGTACACGCTCTTGCGCTCGCAGAGGATGCCCTGCTGTTCCAGCAGCCCCACCAGCTGGGGCACGTTCAGCAGGTGATTTTCGTCGGTCTGTGTCTCAAAGATGCGCAAAAGCGCCAACAGTTTGGATTTCTGGCCTTCCTGCTTGGGCATAGGTTCACCTCATTCGGGGAGCTTCTTGTCGAACGCCGCACGGCGCTGGGTGGAAAGGCGGAACATCTCTTCGAGCTTTTCGCGGTCGCCCGCCGCCAGCGCACTGCGCAGTGCGCCGAGCGCGGCGTCGAACTGGTCGATCTCCGAGATGAGGTTGTCCCTGTTCCAGAGAAACAGTTCTGCCCACATTTTGTCGTTGATGCGTGCGATGCGGGTCAGATCCCGGAAGGAGTCGCCCGTGTACTCGCACAGCGAGGTGTTGTCGTTGGCGCACATCAGGCTGACGGCGATGGCATGGCACAGCTGGCTGACATAGCCGACCATCCGGTCATGCTCCTGCACGGTCAGGGTGCAGATGTGTTTGAAGCCCAGCACCTCGGCCAGCTCTCGGACCCAGGCGATGGCCTCCGGGGTATTCTTCCCGGTCGGGGTGATGATGAAGTTCGCCGGGGCAAAATTCACCTCGGCGGCGTGTTCCACGCTGGAGGTCTCGCGGCCTGCCATCGGGTGGCTGGCGATGAACTCGACCCCCGCCGGGCAGAGGGCCTGCACCGGCTCCACCAGGCCGGTCTTGACGCCGGACACATCCGTGAAGATGCAGCCGGGCTTGAGGAGCGGGCCGTACGTCCGGAACCACTCGATGAGGGCCGTGGGGTAGAGACCGAAGATGATGTGGTCGGCCTCCCGGACAAGGTCTTCAAAATCGTGGGTTTTGCCCCGCTCGATGTAGCCATGGTCGAGCGCGAACTGCAAGTGGCCCTCGCTGCGGTTGATGCCGTCCACATGGAACCCGGCTTTGGAGAGTTCCAGCGCATATTTGCCGCCCAGCAGGCCAAGGCCCACCACGAGATAACGTTTCGTTTTATCCAACATCTTCTACCTCCGCGCCCAATGGCTTGATGGCTGTAAAGAAATTCGGCCAGCTCTTCGTGACGGCCTCGGCGCCGTCGATGGGCAGCCGCAGCCCCGCCGCCAGTGCCAGCACCGACAGGCTCATGACGACCCGGTGGTCGTTGTGGCCGGAGAGGACGCCCTCCGGCGCATGGAGCGCCCCGGCACAGCCCTCGATGGTGATGGTGCCGCCCGCGCTGGACAGCACCCCGCCGCATTTGCGCAGCTCTGTTTCCATGGCCTCGATGCGGTCGCTCTCCTTGATGCGGAGGCGTTCCGCGTTCCGGATGACCGTCTGCCCCTCGCAGAACAGGCCCAGCACCATCAGCACCGGGCCGAGGTCGGGGCAGTCGGCCAGGTCGATGTCCGTGCCGTGGAGCGGCGCTTTCCGGAAGACGATGCCCTGTTTGGTGCGGGAGAAGTCGGCCCCGCACCGGCGCAGGATGTCCAGAATGGCCGCGTCACCCTGCAAGGTCGGTTCGGCCAGACCGGTCAGCGTGATGCCGCCGGTGACAGCCCCCAGCACCGCCGGGAAGGCCGCCTGGCTGTAATCGCCCTCGACGGTGTAGTCACAGGGGCGGTATGCCTGCCCGCCGGGGATCTCCAGCGTCGTTTCGTCCACCCACCGGCTCGTGACGCCGAACGCCGCCTGAACGGACCGGGTCATGTCGATGTAGCTGCGGCTCTCCACCGGCGGGAGCAGGTGAAGGGTGCTGGTGCCGCCCAGCAGCGGCAGGGCGAACAGCAGCCCGCTGATGAACTGGCTGGACACATTGCCCGCCAGCCTATAGTCCCCGCTGGAGAGCGCCCCTTCCACGGTCAGGCCGGAAGGACTCTGCACAAAGCGGAGGCCCTGCTCCCGGTACAGCGCTTCATACACCGACTGGGGCCGCTCCATCAGCCGCCCGCGGCCCACAAAGGTCACTTCCTGACCGGTGAGGCTGGCCAGCGGGATGAGGAAGCGCAGGGTGCTGCCGCTCTCGCAGCAGTCCACCGGGGCTTTTACGGGCAGAAAGCGGCCCAGTCCCTCCACCACTGCATCGTTCCCGCCGGTGGTGACGCGGGCGCAGAGCTGGCCCGCCGCCGCGAGGGTGGCGGCGATATCCTTGCTGAACTCCAGATTCCGGATGTGTGAAGTGCCCTTTGCCAGCGCCGCACAGAGCACGGCCCGGTGCGCCATGCTCTTGCTGGGCGGAGCCATAATGATCCCATCAATGTTTCTGTCTGGTTGGATCGTGATCTGCATTTGCAGCCCTCCTTCTGCCCGTTCTGCCAAACGCTCTCCCTGCGGGAGAGCTGGGGCCTGAGAGGGTCACATCTCCCGCCCGATGGCCCATGCGACCTGGCGGCACTTGGCCATGGCCTGAGCAAAGCTGTCCGGGGTCAGGCACTGGGCACCGTCGCTCCATGCGTGGCGGGGGTCGTAGTGGACCTCCACTTCCAGACCGTCGGCACCGGCGGCCACCGCAGCGATCATCATCGGCTCCACGAGGTTGGCCTTGCCGGTGGCGTGGCTGGGGTCCACGATGACGGGCAGATGGGTCTTTTCGTGGATGATGGGCACGGCGGAAAGGTCCAGCGTGTTGCGGGTATACTTTTCAAACGTGCGGATGCCGCGCTCGCAGAGGATGACCTGCTCGTTGCCGCCGGCCATGATGTACTCGGCGCTCATGATCCACTCCTCGATGGTGTTGCACAGGCCGC
>ERZ834798.2674-NODE-2674-length-12567-cov-12.495924_pt1 | contig 12567 bp, 13 predicted proteins | sample MGYA00519689_ERZ834798 | MGnify/ENA primary metagenome ERZ834798 (study PRJEB31850, sample SAMEA3708761) | human gut metagenome | biome: human gut; feature: human-associated habitat; material: faeces | place: China | collected 2014 ...
CTGCTGTTTCCGCGATCGACAAGGCTCGCGCTAAGGGTGTCATCAAGAAGAACACCGCTTCTCGCAAGATCAGCCGTATGGCCAAGCGTGCAAACAAGAACGCCTGATTTACGACAGATCAAGTGATCGACTGACGAACAAAACCTCTGTATCGGGAACCCGATACGGGGGTTTTTGTTTTTCCAGTAGCTGTTCCGGGGGCAGAGGTGCGGGCTGCTCTGCCAGCGCCCAGAACGCCCAGCCTGCAGGCACGGCAGCCGCCAGCACCAGCCCGGGCCAGAGCACGGCGGGATATGTAAGGGCCTCGCTGCCGGGCAGGAACACCGCCGCCGTGCAGAGCACGAGGGCTGTCCAGCCCTCCCATAAGATCGTTGCAAGGGTCTCACGCATGACTATCATCTCCTTTTCTGGAAAAGTATACCATACGGAGAGCGCGAATCGGCGCAGAAAAGGACGATGCACGAAAAACGTGTATCGTCCCAGGAAGGGTCCTGCTTCAGTTCTGGTCGTGACTGCGGCCCACCAGTGAACAGACCACGCCGCAGACAAGGCTGGTGGTGATGCCTGCAGCAGCGGCAGTCAGCCCGCCGGTCAGGATGCCGATGGCTCCCTCTTCGGCAAGGGCAGTGCGCACGCCTTTGGCAAGCAGATGCCCGAAGCCCAGCAGGGGAACGGTGGCACCGCAGCCTGCAAACTCGGCCAGCGGCGCGTACCACCCAAGGGCCGAGAGCACCACGCCCGCCACCACATAGCCTGTCAGGATGCGGGCGGGGGTCAGGGCGGTCAGGTCGAGAAGGAGCTGGCCCACCACGCAGATGGCCCCGCCTGCAACGAATGCCCAGAAATAGTTCATGTGTTTCCTCCGTTCTGTTCCTCCGGAGCCGCCAGCTCCACCAGGTGTGAGATGGCCGGGATGCTCTCCTTCTGCAAAAAGGTGGTTTGGCTCATCAGCGCGCCTGTTGCCAGAAAGAGCACCCGGCGCTGCCCCCGCCGCTCCAGCCGGGGCAGGAGATGCCCGCAGAGCACTGCTGCACAGCATCCCGGCCCCGAAGCGCCGCTGTGCACCGACTGGCCCTCGGCATCATAGAGGAGGGAACCGCAGTCCACATGGTTCTTGAGGAGCAGGCCCTCAGCGGCCAGCAGCTCCCGGAACAGCTGACTGCCCACATGGCCCAGGTCGCCGGTGCAGATGGCATCGAACTCCTGCGGCTGGGTGTTGGTATCAGTGAGGTAGCGCAGGAGCGTTGCCGCCGCAGCCGGAGCCATGGCGGCCCCCATGTTGTTGATGTCCCGGATGCCCAGATCCTGCACCCGGCCAAAGGTCACGGCCCGGATGCCAACCCCCTGCCCGGCGGGGCGGAGCAGGCAGGCCCCTGCCGCCGTGGCAGTCCACTGGGCGGTGGGGGTGCGCACGGCTCCGTAGGAAAGCGGGGTGCGGAACTGCCGCTCGGCAGTGCAGAAGTGGCTGGAGGTCATGGCCAGCAGGCCGTCTGCCATTCCGGCGCTGCACAGGCAGGCCCCAACGCCCAGCGCCTCGGCCATGGTGCTGCAGGCCCCGAACAGCCCAGCAAAGGGCAGGCCCAGCGCCCGGGCCGCATAGCCCGAAGCCGTGCACTGGGCCTGCAGGTCTCCGGCCAGCAGGAGGCTCACATCCTTTTCGGTGGCGTGGGCTTTTTTCAGGCAGAGCCGCGCCGCCTGTAATTGCAGCTGCGTTTCAGCGGCCTCCCAGCTGGCCTGCCCGAGGCGGTTGTCGCTGTGCAGCTCATCGAACTCTGCCGCCAGCGGGCTTTCGCCCTCCTTTTTGCCGCCGATGCAGGCGTGTGCGGCGATGACAGGCGGTTTTGGAAAGATCAGGGTGTCACCCCGGCGGGTCGCCATGAAAAAATCCCCCTTTCAGGGCTGTTTTTCTTTGGGATTTGTGCTATAATAGCGCTCGTGCGATATTCTGCTCCATCCGCTCTGCCGGAAAACTGCAATTTTTGCATCCCGGCAGGCGTATTGTAGACAGAGCGGTCAGCCGCCCAGCAGCCAGAGCACCCCACCGTAGACCACAGCGGCCAGCGTGCCGTACACGATGACCGGCCCTGCAATGGTGAACATCTTGGCTCCGGTGCCGCAGACCCTGCCCTCGGGCTTGAACTCGATGGCGGCGCTGACCACGGCGTTGGCAAAGCCCGTGATGGGCACCAGCGAGCCTGCCCCGGCTTTGGCGGCAAGCTTCTGGTAGAGCCCCAGCGTGGTCAGCAGGGCCGACAGCACGATGAGGGTGCAGCTGGTCAGGGTGCCGGCAAGCTCGGCATCCAGCCCCATGCCAAGATACCACCCGCGCAGCACCTCGCCCAGCAGGCAGATGCCGCCGCCCACGCAGAAGGCCCACAGGCAGTCGGAGCCCAGAGGGGAGCGGGGGCCGACCTGTTTCACCCGCCGCGTGTATTCTTCCGCTGTCATCTTCATCGCTGTCACCTCGGGTTTAGGATGCCCCCGGAGAAACATAATATACAGAAAACGAACCGAGAAAGAAGGTCTCTTATGAATCAGCAGCAACCCATCCACCGCCGCCGCCTGACCCGGGCAGAGATCCGGCGGAGGCGACGCAACCGCGCCATCCGCCGCATCGCCGGGCTGACCCTTGTGGTCTGCGTGGCCGTGGGCGGTGTGTCCTTCCTGCTTTCCCGCCGCAAGGCCCCGGTGCCCACGGCAGATGCCGCCGGGAGCGCCGCCAATAGTGCGGCCAGCAGCCTGCCGTCGGCTGCACCGAGCAGCAAGGCGGAGAGCAGCACCGGGAGTGAAGCCGCCTCTGAGAGTGTGGAGAGCCGGGACAACCTGCTGGGCCTGACCGCCGCCGAGGCGAAGGCCATGCTGGCCGACCCGCTGATGATCCTTGTGAACCACACCAATAAGATGCCGGAAAACTACACCTTTGAGACCGCTGAGTGCGGTTCCAAGACCGCAGTGAACAAGACCCTGCAGACCGTGGCCTGCAATGCCTTTCTGGAGCTGCAGAAGGCTGCCGCTGCGGAGAACGTGACCGTCTGGATGCAGAGCGGCTACCGCAGCGTGTCCTACCAGACCAGTCTCTACGAGAAAAAGACCAACTATTATAAGCAGCAGGGCTATGACGATGCCAAGGCGAAAGAAATGGCTGCTGCCATCGTCAACCCGCCGGGATACTCCGAGCACAACTGCGGCCTGGCTGCAGACCTGAACAGCCCCGAGCACACCGGCCTGGACGAGGGCTTTGAGAACACCACGGCCTTCCGCTGGCTGTGCGAGCACGCGGCAGATTACGGGTTCATCCTGCGCTACCCCAAGGGGGCCGAGGCCCAGACCGAGATCACCTACGAGCCCTGGCACTGGCGCTATGTGGGCGTGGAAAATGCCCGGAAGATCAGCGCCAGCGGCCTGTGCTTCGAGGACTACATCGCCCAGCTGCACACCCTTGCGGGCTGAGCGGAAAAGCGCTGGCAAAGACCGGTGAAGAAACCGTAAAAATTTGCGCGAACCTTTGCATTTCCGGCAAGGGTATGGTAAGATAGCAATGGCCCGGCCAGCCGCGCCGGAAGGCACAGCGCCGGGCTTGAGTGTAATGAATGCAAAAGAAGGAATAATCTATGAAGATCCGTTCAAAACTGATACTGTCCGCTGTGGCTGCCACGCTGGGCTGCGCTCTGCTCGCAGGCTGCGGCGGCGCGGCTTCCTCTTCCACGGCTTCCTCGGCAAGCCCGGCGGCGTCCTCGGTGGTGCTGTCCCAGGCGGAGAGTGCCCTGCCCGACGACGGCACCAACAGCCCCGATGCGCTGGCCGACGAGGTGGATGCGCTGCTGGAAGCCAACCCCATCTCCAACCAGTTCGAGATCGCTGCCATGAACATCGAGTACGATTTCGGCCTGAAGGCGGAGGATGTGGCCAGCTATAAGGGCGTGAAGAGCAACGACAACGGCGACGCTGGTCTGGTGCTGGTCATCGAGCCGGCAGAGGGCAAGGCCGAAGAGATCGTGGAGGCCCTGAAGGCCTACCAGCAGGACCAGGTGGCCTTCTACGGCAACTATGCCGAGTTTGCTGCGGCACAGGCCAATGTGGAAAATGCCGTCATCGCCAACAGCGCCGACCGCGTGGTGATGGTCATTGCCTCCAACGCGTGCACGGAAGACCTGACCGACGCCGTCAACGACGTTCTGCTCAAGTAACAACGATCATCGTGGGCCGGTGCCTTGGCGGCATCGGCCCTTTTTCAAAGGAGGAACACCTTGGTTTTCAGCACCATCCTTTTTCTGTTCCGGTTTCTCCCCATCACGCTGGCGCTCTATTACCTTGCGCCCGCCAAACTCAAGAACACCGTGCTCTTTGTGTGCAGTCTGGTGTTCTACTGCTGGGGCGAAGTCCGGTTTTTCCCGGTCATGCTGGCCCTCATCCTCATCAACTACCTCTGCGGCCTGGGGCTGGAACGCATGGAGGACAAGCCTGCCGCCCGCACGGCGCTGCTGCTGGTGGCTCTGGCGGGGAGCCTGGGGATGCTGTTCTATTTTAAGTATGCGAACTTCGTCCTCTCCAGCCTGAACAGCCTGTTCGGCACCCAGTTCGCGGCCATCCAGGGCATCAGCACCCTGCCGCTGGGCATCAGCTTCTACACCTTCCAGACCCTTTCCTACACCATTGATGTCTACCGCCGGGATGTGAAGACCGAACACAACATCATTGATTTTGGTGCCTATGTGGTCATGTTCCCGCAGCTCATCGCAGGCCCCATCGTCAAATACCGCGATGTCTCGGCCCAGCTGCATGTCTACGAACATCGCTACAGCCTCCGGCAGATCGAGGAGGGCATGACCCTGTTCACCTTCGGTCTGGCGAAGAAAGTCCTGCTGGCGGATGCCGTGGGCGCGCTCTGGACCGACATCATCGGCATCCAGAACAGTCCCTCCACCACCTATGTGGGTCTGGGCAATGCCTCCACGGCGCTGGTCTGGCTGGGCGTCATCGCCTATTCCTTGCAGCTGTATTTCGACTTTTCCGGCTATTCCATGATGGCCATCGGCATGGGCAGGATGCTGGGCTTTGATTTCCCGCAGAACTTCAACTACCCCTATATCTCACGCTCCATCACGGAATTTTGGCGGCGCTGGCACATGACCCTGTCCGGCTGGTTCCGGGAGTACGTCTATATCCCGCTGGGCGGCAACCGCAAGGGCCTCAAGCGGCAGATCTTCAACCTCTTCGTCGTGGAGCTGCTCACCGGCATCTGGCATGGCGCGGACTGGAACTTCATCTGCTGGGGCCTGTACTACTTCATCCTGCTGGCCGTCGAGAAGCTGTTCCTACTGAAATACCTCGAAAAAGGCAAAGTCTGGCCGCATGTCTACACCCTCTTCCTCGTGGTGGTGGGCTGGGCCATGTTCGTGGGCAACGACTGGGGTGTCGGGTTCAACGATCTGTTCTATAAGCTCTTCGTGCCTGCGGGCGGCGTGTCGCCGGTGTATTTCCTGCGGAATTACGGTGTGCTGCTGGCGGTGTCGGTGGTCTGCTGCACCCCGCTCATCGAAAAGATCTGGGACCTGCTGAAAAAGCGCACCGCAACGCGGGTGGCCACGGTGCTGGTGCTGCTGGTGCTCTCCACGGCCTATGTCGTGGGCAGCACGAACAGCCCGTTCCTGTATTTCAATTTCTGAGGAGGACGTAAAGCATGGATCCGAAAAAGCGTGTTTCCTCCCTGAAGCAGTACCCGGTGCTGGCGGCCTTCACCCTGTTCTTCGCGGCGCTGTTCGTGCTGGACCTGGTGACGCCAGACCGCGCCTACAGCGAGCTGGAAAACACCACCCTCACCCAGCGGCCCAAACTGACGGCCGTGTCGGTGGATGGGCTGAACAACTATTTTACGAACTATACCAAATATGTGAAGGATCAGGTCTTCGGGCGGGACCAGTGGATCAGCCTGCAGAGCCTGGCCGAGACGACCCTGTTCCAGAAGACCCAGAGCGGCGGCATCCTGCTGGGGCGGGAGCACCGGATGTTTGCCCGGCGCTACCGCATTCTGCCCACCGAAGAGCGGGTCTGGAACAAGAATCTGGCGGCGGTGCAGTCGCTGGGCGAGCGTTACCCCGGCAAGGTGAGCTTCATGCTCGTGCCGTCGGCCTCCGTGCTCTACCCGGAAGACCTGCCCCTCGCTGCGCCCCAGATGGACGAGGAAGGGCGGATCGACGAAGCGCAGGCAGCGCTCCCGGCGGTGCAGTTTCTCCGCGTCACCGATGCGCTGCGGGCGCACAAGGACGAGTATCTGTACTATCGCACCGACCACCACTGGACGACGCTGGGGGCTTACTACGCCTACGAGCAGTTTTGCGAAGCGCAGGGCCTGACGCCCTTTGACCGCAGTGCGCATCCTGTGGATACGGCGGAAAACTTCTACGGCACCCACTACTCCAAGGCGCGCACCTGGAATGCCGAGCCGGACACCATCACCTGGTACGATCTGCAGAACCGGCTCACCATCTGGAACGTCACTGCGCCGGGCCAGCCCACCGAGGGCACACAGACCGGCCTGTACGATACGGGCAAGCTGGACGTTTACGACAAGTATGCCATGTTCCTCCACGGCAACAACGGCCTGAGCCGGGTGGAGGGCGACGGCACGGGCAAGATCCTCGTCATCAAGGACAGCTACGCCAACAGCTTCGTGCCGTATCTGACGGCAAACTATGCGGCCATCGACGTGGTGGACTTCCGCAATTACAACTACGGTCTGGACCAGCTCATCGCAGACAACGACTACGACGCCATCCTGGTGTTGTACAGCTATTCCAGCTTTACCAGCGACCCGTATCTCTACCGTGCGGGCGTGGCAGGCTGAGCTGTGAAAAAACGCAGTCCTTTTTCACAAACTTTTTGCGAAGTTTTCATGCGACTTTCCGATTTTTCATAGTTTTGCACAGAATCTATTGCAGAAAATCGACAGACGTAGTAAAATGAGCGTATAAAGAGTGCGTGAGGAATGCAGCAGGGTTGCTGGATGCGGCGGAGGAACAGAAACCGTCGAAATGAGGGAAAACGAAAGATGAAGAACGAACTGAAGATGCCCGCACACTGCGCCGTGGTGTCGGAAGATGAAATGACTTATGTCGAGGGCGGCGGCTATCTGGATGCGCTCTCGACGGCGGCAACGGTCGTAGGAGCTGTGGTGCTGGGTGCCAGCTATGTCTGGGGCATCGGAACGGCCCGCAGCTGGCTGAACCAGAAGGAGAACCGCAAGGGCAATGTCTTCACGGTGATCGGCCGTGCGCTGGATGATATCGGCGAGGACATGAGCCAGAGCCCGTCCAACTTCCTGCGGGATGTGGTCTCTACCGCTGCGGTGGTGGGTCTGGCCCCGGTCAGCGTGGTGCTGATGCTCATCTGAGCAGACAGCCCCGGATGCCTCTTGGAACCCCTTAGCATTTGTTTGGAAACCTGCAGTGCAGCGAATGCACTGCTTGGGATATTATTGCTTTTTCAAAGGAGTGTTATTATGGAAAACAAGATGAAGATGCCCGCGAACTACAACGTCATGAACGAAGAGGAAATGACCTATACGCAGGGCGGTAGTGTTGTTGGTGCTGTTTCTGCTCTGGCTGGCACTGCATTCAGCATCTGGAACCTGTACAACTACTACAAGGGCATGGTCGCTACCCGCAACTATGTCGCAGCGCACAAGGGCCAGGATACCGCAGCTCTGCTGGAGGGCGGCATGAACACCTATGTGAACTACCTGCAGAAGGATCTGGTGAGCGCATTCAAGGGTATCTGCGCTGGCGCAGCTGCTGTCGGCCTGTGGCCCATCACCGCTCTGGTCGTCATCACTGCCTAAAATATTGAGGCCAGACAGCCCGGAGTCCTCCAAAGAACAATGAAAAGCGGCGGCTCTCCCCAATCGGGGCGGGCCGCCGCTTTTTGTTGTGTTTTGGAGAAAAGTGTGCTATTCTAATACCGGAAGACGCTGTGTCCAGAACGCAGGCGGCAACTCCCTACCGGAAGGTCTTGTTATCAGCAAGGCGCCGGGAGGGCGACTTTTGTAGTTTTTGTCCCCCGGAGGCCTTGTGGCTGAAAGGGGGGATGTCAAATGACATTGACTGAGGTTCTTGCACTGTTGGCGCTCATCATCAGTTTCCTGGGATTGATCGTCACAGTTATCTACGACACGATCGATATCGTGCTTCGCATCAAAGAGTTTCAGACCAAAATTGGACAAAAGAAATGACCGCCCACGCTTGCCCAAGCCGACGGTCATTCTTTTGACGATATGCCGGTAAGGAGCTAGCCGTTTGTTGGGCCAGCGCCTTCCTTATTTGTAGTATATCCGGTTTTGGACGGATTGTCAAGATTTTGTGTGGCTGTTCCGTAAGTGCGGGCCGCCGCTTTTTGTTGTGTTTTGTGACCCGGTTACGGAAGCGGGGCGGCATTTGGGGTATACTAAGACCATCGAACAACAAACACACCCGCAGGAGGTAGAAGATATGGAACCCATTACGATCACGACCGAAAATTTTGACGCCGAGGTACTGCACAGCGAAAAGCCGGTGCTGCTGGACTTCTGGGCCAGCTGGTGCGGCCCCTGCCGGATGCTCTCGCCCATCGTGGACGAGGTGGCCGAGGAGCGCAGCGACGTCAAGGTGGGCAAGGTCAATGTGGACGAGCAGCCGGACCTCGCCGCCCAGTTCGGCGTCATGAGCATCCCCACGCTGCTGGTCTTCCAGAACGGTCGGCTCGTCAATCAGGCGGTCGGTGCCCGCCCGAAGAGCGGTGTGCTGGCCCTGCTGGATCGCTGAGCCGCCCCCCGAAGAATCGCGTTTTGCCCCGCTGTGCGCATCCTGCGCCCGGCGGGGCATTTTTGCGCTTTGGGGAGCGGTGCGTTTGCGGAACGCATCATCTGATTTGCCGGTACGATGAAACAATTTCGCGTTTCTGTACAAACGCACAGAAAAACGGTAAGATAAAAGAGAAAAGTTTGATACTTTCGTGCTTTACAACTTTATTGAGATAAAGTAAAATGAATTCAAGAAGGATTTCGCAGAGCAAATGGTGCGGACGATGCCGCGCACAGGGCAGGAAAGAGGAAAGGAAAACCAGCATGGGATTTGATCTGTCGGATCTGCAGCCGAAGGAGCGGGCCTCCTTTGCGCTGCGGGCACTGTATGAGGCGGCAGGCTGCCGCAAATACCACATGGGCCGCTTTGAGGAATACGGTCTGTATCAGGAGAACCGGAGCTTTCTGTCGTCGGAACAGGTCATCACCTTCACCGACCTGGACGGACGTCTGCTGGCGCTCAAGCCGGACGTGACCCTCTCCATTGCCAAGACGGCCCAGCCTGCCCCCGGCGAGACGCTGAAATACTACTACCACGAGAACGTCTACCGCCCCTCGGCAGAGAGCCACACCTTCAAGGAGATCGCGCAGATGGGCCTGGAGATGCTGGGCGCCGTGGGCGAAGCGCAGGTGCAACAGGCAGTCGGGCTGGCGGCAAAATCGCTGGAACAGCTGGGCGCGGCCTGGGTGCTGGAGCTGAGCCACATGGGGTATCTGTTCGGTCTGCTGGATGCGCTGTCAGTGCCCGAAACGGCCCGCCCCGCCCTGCTGGACCTGCTGCGCGAGAAGAACGCCCACGAGCTGCGGGCCGCCGCAAAGGCCGCCGGGCTGGACGATGCCGGGGCCGATACGCTGTGTGCGCTGCTGACCCTCTGCGGCGGCTGCGAAGAGACGCTGGCCCGCGCCGAGGCTTTCTGCAAAAACGACCGGATGCGGGCCGCTGCCGCCGAGCTGCGGGCGCTGACACGCTCTCTGAGCGCCGGGGGCGGGAGCGTCCGGCTGGACCTCTCGCTGGCGGGCGAGATGGAGTATTACAACGGGCTGGTCTTTCAGGGCTATTTGCAGGGCCTGCCCCGCCCGCTGCTCAAGGGCGGACGCTACGACCTGCTGATGCAGAAATTCACCCCCGGCGCGGACGCCATCGGGTTTGCGGTCTATCTGGATGAGCTGGACCGCCTGAGCGCCCCGCTGCCGCCGGTCCAGCAGCAGAAGACCGACCGGGTGATGCTGAATGTGGCCCTGCCGAAAGGCCGTCTGGGCGATAAGGTCTATGGCCTGCTGGCCCGCATCGGCTACGGCTGCGCCGAGGACTACAATGCTACCCGGAAGCTGGTGGTCGAGAACCCCGAAGCGGGCATCCGGTACTTCCTCGTCAAGCCCAGCGATGTGGCCATCTATGTCGAGCACGGCGCGGCGGATGTGGGCATCGTGGGGAAGGACATCCTCACCGAAGCCTCCGCTGACGTGTATGAGCTGCTGGACACCGGCCTCGGCAGATGCCGGATGTGCGTGGCAGCGCCGAACGACTATCAGGACGACCCCAGCCGCCCGGTGCGGGTCGCTACCAAATTCGTGAACATCGCCAAGAACTACTATGCGTCCATCGGGCGGGACATTGATATCATCAAGCTGAACGGTTCCATTGAGCTGGCCCCCATTCTGGGCCTTTCGGATGTCATCGTGGACATCGTGGAGACCGGCACGACCCTGCGGGAGAACGGCCTGAAGGTCGTGACCGAGTTTCTGCCCATCTCGGCCCGGTTCATCGCCAACAAGGCCAGCTACCAGTTCAAACACCGGGAAGTGGACCGAATGCTCGAACAACTGCGGGAGACCTTACAGGAGGCTGCAAAATGATCAAGCTGTACCAATTTGACGAACTGAGACCGGAAGAGATTTTGAACCGGGACATCCGCGCCGAAAAGAATGTGGAGGATGTCGTGGACGGCATCCTTGCCGACGTCCGCGCCCGCGGCGATGCGGCCCTGAAGGAATACGCCCTGAAATTCGATGGCGCGTCCATCGAAGAATTGCAGGTGACCCAGGCGGAGATCGACGAGGCCTTCGCGAACATGGACCCCTATTTCCTGGAGACGCTGAAAGAGGCCGCTGCCAACATCGAGGCCTTCCACCGCCAGCAGGTGCACAAGAATTTTGTGATGAACGACAAGCCCGGCGTGGTGCTGGGCCAGAAATACACCCCCATCGAAAAGGCGGGCGTCTATGTGCCCGGCGGTACGGCGGCTTATCCTTCTACGGTGCTGATGGACGTCATCCCGGCCAAGGTGGCCGGGGTGTCGGAGATCGTCATGACCACCCCCGCCGGAAAGGACGGCAGGGTGAATCCGGTCATCCTGGCCGCTGCCGCTACGGCGGGCGTGACGAAGATCTTCAAGACCGGCGGCGCACAGGCGGTGGCGGCGCTGGCCTACGGCACCGAGAGCATCCCGGCCGTGGATAAGATCGTCGGCCCCGGCAATATCTACGTGGCCACGGCCAAGCGGAAGGTCTTCGGCAAGGTGGGCATCGACATGATCGCCGGCCCCAGCGAGATCCTGGTGCTGGCAGACGGCGGGTGTGACCCGGCCTGGGTGGCGGCAGACCTGCTGAGCCAGGCCGAGCACGACAAGCTGGCCAGCCCTGTTCTTGTCACCGACAGTCCGGCGCTGGCCAGGGCCGTGCAGGCAGAGCTGGAGGTGCAGATCCCCCAGCTGCCCCGTGCCGCCATTGCCCGCGCCAGCGTGGACGACAACGGGAAGATCATCGTCTGCCGGGAGGGCAATGACGGCGTCAAGTCTTTGTTGATCCATCCCAATTGGACGGTTACTCCCGCACATGACGAGAAGTCGGGTGAGTATAATCGGTTCGCCGCTCGGTTTGAGGTAGCCAGTAAGGATGCTGTTGTTACTGGTGTGGTTTGGGATGATGCCGTCTCTGTATGTGCTGGTTATAGTCAGGATTCCGGGGGTAAGGATAAAGGTTCATGGCGGTTGCCGACTATTCGGGAGTTGAAGTTGATTTATGCTTTGCAATACGAGCTTACCGTTGGTTCCTTCTCCTCCTACTGGTCGGCTACCGCGCCCAGCCACCATACCAAGACTATATGGTATGTGTCCTTCGACAACGGGAAAGAGGACTGCAACTGGGATAAGGCCTACGGCGGCTTACATGTGCGTTGTGTCAGGGATCTGTAGCGGTCCTTTGGACCGCCTCAGCCCTTCAGCCCTGCCTCTTTTGGCGGCCTTTGTCTGACGCTGTGTGGTATGTTCTTCACGTCTTTCGGCTGTTACGTGCAGCGGATGTTCAGTGCGGAGTTTTACATGCGGTATGTCGACGATATGGTGACTATCCACCGCGACCGAAGTATGCTTGAAGCGATGATGCCTGCTATGGAGCGCTTTCCCGGCCGGGTGTTGGGATTGACGTTCCACCCTCGCAAGCGCAGTATGCAGAGCGGCTGCAAACGGTTGCGTGTCTCGCTCAACTCTTTCAGGGGATTGATGGTTTACATGGTCATCTACCGGTTGCGGCAGGCTTACTCCGTCAGGCAGTCTTTTTTCCGGTTCCGGAAGGTAATTATCGGGCGTCGATCGCCGGAAGTCCCTGCGCGAGCGGAACGGCAGGGTGCTGGACTTTCCCGGTGCGGGCAGTATGGTTGAAATCGTCGAAAGTGACGATCGCCCGGTGCCATGAGGGCATCCAGAGCGGTCATAAGTGAGAGTTACGATAGTGCG
>ERZ834798.2676-NODE-2676-length-12563-cov-2.523185_pt1 | contig 12563 bp, 10 predicted proteins | sample MGYA00519689_ERZ834798 | MGnify/ENA primary metagenome ERZ834798 (study PRJEB31850, sample SAMEA3708761) | human gut metagenome | biome: human gut; feature: human-associated habitat; material: faeces | place: China | collected 2014 ...
CCCGTGAACCCGCCCGTGTGCGTCGATAGCACGGCGGTCGGTATGACCGAAACCTCAATGCCCATGGCAGAGATTATCGGCAGGGCAACTGTCAGCGAGCATTTGCCGAAGCCCGAAATATCATGTATGGCAGCAGCCCTTTTGAGTCTCTCCACGTGTATCACTCGCTTTTCATTATGATGTCCGCAAGCTCGTCTGCGGTCAGATTCGGAATATATTTTTCAACCCGGGCTTCTTCGAGCGCCGATATTATTTCTTCGCGCCGGAACTCCGCCCCGCGAAGCCGCGCTTCGAGCTTTGAAATATCTCCGATGTTCATGAAATCGCCGAAAATGCGTATATCTTCTATCCGCCCGCAGGCGGCTTTCTTTTTTATATAAACCGTTCCGCAGCTAAGACGGGATCGTTCGGATTTTTGGAGCCGCTCGGCGTCGCAGTTCCATTCGTCGGTCGAATATTTGCTGTCCCGAAGCTTCTCAATAGCTTCTATATCGCTTTCGCCGAGTTCATATATTTCTCCGCCGCGCTCTGTCATATATCCAGCCAGCATCGCACCGATAATATCGGGGCTGACTTCTTCTTTCGTGTATTCGGACAGATTTGCAACGCGGCTTCTGACTGACTTCACTCCGTGCACGATCAGCTTGGTTTCGTCCGGCTTCAGCGCTTCGGACAGGGCGTCGAGGTCGGAATTTATCAGCAGCGTTCCGTGAAAAAGCGACCTGCCGCCGCGCGAACACATCGCCGTGCCGGAAACTTTTCTGCCGCCGACAAGAATGTCGTTTCGCCCGGATATCTCCGCCACAACGCCGATGGAACGCAGAACATCTATAATCGGTCGGCACAGCTCAACTCTGTCCGCTTCGCCGTTTATAATGAACGAAAAATTGAGGTTGCCGCGGTCGTGATATACAGCCCCGCCGCCGGTCATCCGCCGAACAACTGGCAGGGAGCGGGTGCGGACATAGCCGCGGTTTATTTCATCCGCCGCGTTCTGATTTCTGCCGATTACAATGCACGGCTTGTTCTGCCAGAGCAGGAAAAAATCTTCGTCCTTTTCGCAGAGAAAGTATTCCTCAGCCGACAGGTTGAAAAACGGGTCGGTGCTGCCGAGCGTCAGAATAAACACAAAACTCATCTCCGAAAATCTGTTGCCCTTTATAATATCATTTCGCGGGAAGAAAATCAATAATAAGCGCGAACGAAACGCAAAAAGAGCCGCCCTGCGAGTTTTGCAGAGCGGCTCGTCTGTGTTATTTAAACAGCTTCTTTATAAAATTAATTATAGATGACGTGATTTTAAGAATCGGCTTGAAGATTGCTTGGAAAGCCTTGACAACGAGCGATTTATCCGTGCCGTTGTCGTTCTCTATTTCGGCATAGAAAGCGTCGTAATCGCCGTTTTCGTATCTTTCAAGCATTTCGCCGAAGGTGACGTCCTTTTCCTCGCCGTCCTTCATAACGCTTATCTTCACATAGATGTCCTTGAAGGTGAGGTACTCGGAGTCGGGATCGACGCACTCGAATCTCTTGCCGTCCGTCGAGTCTGCCGTCTTGATTCCGTCGAAGGTCAGAACATCGAAGTGGAGATACATGGCGTCGGGGTATCTCGATGCGTAGTAGGCGAGGTATCTTCCGGCAACGCTCTCAAAGACGGTGAGCGTGCCCTTGAAGTTTATAACCTTCTTCTCCTCGTCGTAGCTTACTGTTACAAGCGGCATCTCATTATCAAGGGCGAAAGCCTGCGCGGCGGTGTTTTTCTCGTCGCATATGAGCAGGAATTTTTCGTTGTGACCGTCAAACGCATCGTATTCTATTTCCGTGTCGCCCTCCGTTGTTATCGCAACGGTCATGAGGTCGCCGCAGTTTGCGAATGCGAGGGAGTTTATATTTTTTACATCGCTTCCGAGCAGTACCTCGTTGAGATGGGGGAAGCTGTTGAACGCATTCTTGCCGACGGAGGTCACTCCGTTGCCGAATACAACTCCCGTGACCAGATCGGCGTTGCTGCTCCAGGTGAAGTCCTCAGCGTTGTCGTAGGAATACATGTCGCCGCTGCCCTCAACAGTTATCTGGAAGAGGTCAGGCTCCATGTGAGGTTATCTCCGCAAACGCCGCTCGTCTGGCCGTAGTTATAGACAATCTTGATATTTTTGAGCGCCGAGGCAACGTCGGTGACGTTTATCTTTTCCCAGTCGCTTTTACTGCCGCGGTAATATATCGTGTCTATCTTGCTCGTGCCGCCGAGCGCACCGATTTCTATCTTCTTTATGCCCTTTCCGACAACGACGGTTCTGAGCTTCGGGCATATAGAGAATATATTTTTGAAAGTGTCTACTATGTCGTTGAACTCAAAATGTGTCAGCGGTGTGCTGCTGAATGCTTGGGTTCCTACATATTCAACCGAGTCGGGGAGATAGAATTCTGTCATTCCGCATCCGTCGAATGCTACCTGGTCTATCATTCTGACTGTGTCGGGGACTGTGGTTATCTTGAGCGAGCCGCAGTTCCTGAACGCGCCGAACGGGATTTTTTTGATTGCAAAGGAGAAGGTCACGTCCGTGAGGTTCGAGCAGCTGGAGAACGCATATTGCTCTATGCCGCAGCTTATGTCGAAAGTAAATGCCTTTTCAAAGTTCGGGCAGTGGAGCAGGAGCGATTTGTCTTTGTTATAGAGCACTCCGCGCTCGTCTGCACTGTAGCTCGGGTTGTCTGCGTCTACCGTGACCGCCGCGGGGCATCCTGCGAAGGTGTAGCCGGGGACGACGATATTTGTCAGATTCTTAGATATCTTTATCTCCTTGAGTGCACAGCCCGTAAAGGCGCCTTTTTCGATTCTTGTGACGGAATCGGGGATAGTTACGCTTTCGAGTTTTTTGCACGTCGAGAAGCATTCCGAGGGTATAGTCTCGAGTCCTTCGGAAATAACCGCCCTTGTCAGCTTCGCGCAATCCCTAAATGCTCCGAAGCCTATTGTTTTTACGGATGACGGAATTGTTATGTCAATGAGCTTCGAAGCGCCGTCGAAAGCGTATTGACCTATAGTTTCAAGTCCGTTCGGGAGATAGACGTCGGTAACGCCCGCGCTCTTGAACGCATAGGGGGCGATTTCCTTTACGGTTGAGGCCACCGAGCATTCGACAACATCGTAATCCGCCGTTGTGTTCCCGGAGGGGAATCTGATGAGCTTTGTCTTGTCCTTGTTATAGAGCACGCCGTTGAGCGAGCTGAGATACGGGTTTAGCGAATCGACCTCGAACGATTTCATATAGTAGAACGGCCATAGCGTGTCGCAGAACACTTTAGCGTCGGTTATGTTGACGTTTTTGCCGATTTTGACTTTGAGTCCGGAGGTGTTCAGATTTGTGTAGTTCCACTTTTTTATGTCATTGAGCGTCAGCACGCCGCTGCCCGCTATTGTCAAGGTGTTGGAGGCTTGGTCGTAGGAGAGAGTTATCTCGTCAGGCTCCTCGGGCTCGCCGTAGTTATAGACGACTGTCGCCGACTTAATAGCGTCGTTTGAGAAGCTGTCTATTGTTATGAGCTTCCAAAGCTCCTCCGTGCCGCGGTAGTTTACGGTTTTCAGCGATGCATTGAATGCCGCGCCGTCTATTCTCTGGAGCGTTGCGGGGAGGGTCACGGTGTTGAGATTTTTGCAGTTGTAAAATGCGTTCTTCGGTATGGCTCGCAGGTTGTAGTCAATGTCAACGTTTCTAAGATTTTCGCAGCCGCTGAACGCATATTCGTTGAGATTGCATCTGACGGTGTAATCAAATGTATACGGAAGATTCGGGCAGAAGTAGAGCAGAGTCTTGTCTTTGTTGTAGAGCACGCCCAGATCGTCCGTGCAGAAATACTGATTTTCGGGGTCGACTGTCAGGGCAATATTGAGTCCGCCGAAATTTCTTCCGGGGGAGTCGGTAAATGTCTGAAGATTTTTCGGCAGCTTCAGGGTTTTAAGCTTGGTGCAGCCAAAGAATGCGATGTCGCCTATAGTTGTCAGTGAATCGGGAAGATTTACTGTTTCGAGACTTCTGCATCTGTCAAATGCGTCTTCGGGTATCGCGGTAACGCCCTCTTCAATGGTTACCTTGTTGAGCAGATTGCACTGAGCCAGAACGCCTTTGCCCATCGAGGTCACCGTGCCGGGTATTGTGATATAGAGCAAATTGCCGCAGTTGTCAAACGCAAAGTTTTCTATTGTCTCAAGACCGTCGTTAAGGAATATTGTTTTGAGAGCGGAAGAAAACTCAAAAGCACGGTAAGAAATGGTTTTCACGGTATCGGGAACGGTGTAAAACGAAAATTCTTTGCTCCCAGCTGGGTATTTTATGAGCACAGTCTTATCTTTGTCCATAAGCACGCCGTCGGGGTTGCAGAGATATTTATTGTTCGCGTCTACCTCATATTCATCTACAAAGTCAAAGTTCTCAAAGACGCGACCGGTTGTGATATTTACATCCGCCCCGATCTTTACATGCTCGGCGACCCATGAGCCGCCGAAAAGCCCGAAGTCGGCAACATCTTCGCCGAGTGTGCCGCTGCCGCTCAAAACGAGCGTTTTGTCGGCCGAGGTGTAGACCCAATCGACTCCGTTGACTGTGCCGCTTGCGTCCGAGCCGTCGGCGAAAGCCGCACCCGCGCAGCCTGCCAGAATAAGCGCCGCGAGAGCAATGCTCAAAAATTTCCTGAGCGTTGCTTTGATTTTACTGTTCATCGTTTCTTGCACCCTTTCTCATTATCATCATCACTTCAACAGTGAAATATCCGTTTTCATATTTGAGATTGACCTCGCCGTTGTATTTCTTTGCGGCGCTTCTTATGCTGCCGATGCCGAACCCGTGGTTCACGCTGTCGAGCTTCGTCGTTTTGACAGTGTTGTTCTTTATCTCGACCGGGTGGAGAGTGGGGTTGCTGACGGTCAGCATGAACACCGCCGAATCCTGAACGGCGTGAACGCTGATGACCGCGTTGCCAACAAGCTTGCTTGCCTCAACAGCGTTGTCCAGCGCGTTCGCAAGAATAGTGCAGAGGTCGATGTTTTCAATCCCGTCGGCGGGTATTATTCCGTCGAAATCAAGCTTAGTCTGCCAAATTGCCGCAGCGGCGCTCTTCTCGGCGAGTATGGCGTCGGCAAAGTGGTTGCCTGTCGAAAATGCACTTTTCGTCGCGTCGAGCCTGCCGTAAAGCTCGTCTATGTATTTTTCCGCCTCGCCGTACTGCCCGTCGGATATCAACGCCCTGACGGAGGTGAGATTGTTCTTGAAATCGTGGCGGAACACACGCATATCGCGGTTCTTCTGAACCATATTATTGTAGTGGTTGAGCTCGAGCTCAAGCTGCTTCTCCGTCGCGCGCTTTCTCTGCGAAGCGATAAGATATTTTGTAACCAGATACGCTATGCATCCGACGATGAGCACGGACGAAAGCATAGTCAGCGCGTTTGCCGTCTCTTTTGTATATTCAGCGTTGAATGAGACCGTGACGCTGTAATATGCGGCGAGAAAAGCCGCGTATATCATCAGGCTTGCGACAGGCGGGAATTTGTCGAAGGCTTCCGTGAGGTCTGCCCGTCCACGCCTTCTGACGATCAGCGCGGTGGCGGCGAATATAATTAGATATATGACAATACGGGTTATCAGCTGACCTATGACGCCGAGCCTCATGGCATAGTTCAATATGAACGCCAGGTAGTCAAGGCTCGATACCATGGCTATTCCTATCCATAAAAAGGCCGTCTTTTTGCGCGACTTGAACATCAGATAGGGATAGACGATGTGGCACAGAGTCGATGTCATGTCAACGGTGTCGGCCACATCGAGGTATTTCGGCAAAAATGCCGGAGCGAAGCTCAGTGCGGCGAGGCCGAGGCAGAAAACGTCGAGCGGGATTTTCCTCGTTTTCGTTTCGTAACCGACCGAATGCAGAAATGTGTGCACAAGCAGTATACAGCACACGCAGCTGATGAGGTTCAGCGGCGGGCAAACGGCGTTTAGCACCTTAACATTGTTCATCTTCTGTTACCCCTATACTTTAAAGTGCGTTGCGCTGCCGTGCCAGCTCGCGAAGCTTTCTGGATATCTTGTTTAAGCTTTTCGCTCTGATAGGAATGCTCTCCTCACGGTTCTTTATGTATATACCATCCGTATTAAGGTAATCTATCATCGACAGATTCGTCAGATAGCTGCGGTGCGTGCGGAAAAAGTGAAAAGGCGTAAGCTCCTTTTCAAGGCTGTCGAGAGACCTTTTGCAGACGAACACTTTCTCTTCGCCGCCGCTGTCGTAGTGGATATATGCGTCCTTACGCTCGACTTTTATAAAATATATGCTGTCTATGTCGATGAGCTTTGAATCCCCGCCGTTTCTGACGAGCAGGCGGCGGAATGAATATGCGTCCTTGTCCAGCTCGTTGAGCGCACGGTAGAGTTTCTCTTTCTCAACGGGCTTTGTGAGATAGCGATGCGCATGAACCTCAAAAGCGTCGTAGACGATGTCGTCGTATTGCGAGATGAATATAATAGTCTTCGTTGTCATATATTCTTCTCTGATACGCTTTGCAAGCTCGAACCCGTCTATATCCGGCATTCGGTAATCGAGAAGAAAAACATCGAATTCACCGATTCTCTCCGCCAACTCCTCGGAGTTTGAAAAGGCCGTAGCACTTATTCCGTAGGCTGCCTTTCGCGGATATTCTTCAATGAGCGACATTATCTCCCGAAGTTCCCGCAAATCGTCGTCACATACCGCAATTCTCAATATAATCTACCCCCAAAAAAGAACAAAAAACTTCCTATTGCATTTTAATACTTTAAACAATTTCTGTCAATGAATTTGGATGCTTTGCCCAAAAAAATTTAGTTAATACCGAAAAAAGTAATGTTCGTACTGAGGGGGTAGCCTTTTAATTCTTCTTCCCGTTTTTGCGCTTTTTCGGCAGTCCCTGCGCAATATGCGGAAAAGAATTTTCCGTCTGCGAGGTTGGCTGAATGTTGTAAGTTCCGTATTTGTTCACCATGTCGAATGAGTCCTCGGGTTCGCCCATGACGGGTTCAGAGCTCGGGGTGGGGCAGTGGCTGCCGTCGAATTTTTTGTCGTTTTCTTTATTCATTTTAATTTTATCCTTTCTGATAGAAAAAAGCGCCTTTGCATTTATTATCGTTTCCGCCCGACGCCGAAAAAATTTACTCGTTCACAAAGATTTAAAGAAATTTTTATATTCTCTTTAAACTCTATTGCAATTTTGCGTCTAATTATTGTATAATTATGGCACATTTTCAAAAGGAGTATTGCTTTTTCATGAAAGAAGAACACAGAAAGTATGCCGAAGAGGTATACGACATAATCAATCATGCCGCGAAGAACATCGGCGCAAGATTGCCGGGTTCGGACGGCGAAAAAAAGTTTGCTGCCTATATGGGCGATAAGCTCAGAGAGATCGGCATCGAGCCCGTTCGCGAAGAGTTTGCGGTTTCCCCGCGTGCGTCCATCGGCGGAATCCCCTATGCAGGCTGGCTCGGTCTCGCGCTGAGCGCCCTTGTCTATATCGCAATGGGCATCCCCGCAGTCTGGTACGGCATGGCTCTCGCTTCGGCGGCATGCATCGTCTGGCTTGTCTGCAGCGTTTTCCTTTATAAGACCTGGTTCGATATGTTCTTCAAGCAGGAAGTATCGCAGAACACCTATGGCGAGCTGCTCCCGGAGGACGGCAAGTATGACTACACCATCATCCTCTCCGGCCATACCGACACCAGCTGGAACTGGCGTCATTCCGAGCACGCTTCGAAGTTCGCTAAGACAAACCCCGCACTCGGCCTCGTTGCCACCTTCGTCAAGGTCGGCTTCGGCGCTCTCTGCTTCTTCTTCCTTGCAGGCACTTCGATTGCCGTCGCGACCCTCTACACCGGCTATTATTTCGGCGCAAGCTGGGCAGTGGAAGCTTTCGCTTCTCCCGCGTTCGTGAACTTCATGTTCGCTATGCGCTTCCTGCCCCTCGTCACCGCTATCGGCTGCGCGTTCCTTGTCATGTGGGCTGATCCCGATCCGCGCAACGCATCCCGCGGTGCTATGGATAACGCCTCCGGCTGCGCTATCAGCTATGCTGTTACAAAGTATTTCAAAGAGAATCCCGACAAGATGCCCAAGAACTGCCGCATCATCGACTTCAACTGCGGCTCTGAGGAGGCTGGACTCCGCGGTTCTCTCGCTTTCACCCGCGCTCATAAGGGCGAGGCCATTCTTGAAAACGCGTGGAACATAAATCTGGACTCCGTCGCCGATAAGGACTATTTCGAGGTTGTTATCAAGGACGATTGGCAGTTCTGCCGCTTCGACAAGGATCTTGAGACAATGTTCAAGGATACTTTCTCGGAGCTCGGTATTCAGAGCAAGTCCAACGGCTGCATACATAACCCCGTCGGCGGCTGCGACAGCACCCCGATGACCAAGGCGGGCATGAAGTCCGTTACATTTGCGGCTCAGGATCCGACCCTGACCTATTATTATCACACCTGGCGCGATATGCCCGAGCGCTTCAGCGTTGACACCGTCGGCGACGGCTTCGATGTTGTCCTCGGCGTTATCGACAAGATCGACAAGTTCCAGCAGGCGAACGGCTTTACCGGTCCCCGCAGATAAAAGACTGTTTTGAGCGGCTGCCGCGACCCGTATTTGCGGTTTCGGGCGGCCGCTTGACTTATATTTAAGGAGGTAATAAAAATGAATCTTCAGTCAATCATTGACAAGAAGAAAGAAGCGGCCGAGTATATGGTGAGCGAGATAACCCACATATGCAAGGACTTCGAAAAACGCGATCCCGGCTCCAAGGGCGAGCAGCAGGCATGTGAGTATATGGCGGACGTACTGAAAAACGAGTGCGGATGCGAGAGAGCCGACGTCGAGTCGTTCAAAGAGAACCCAGGTTCGTTCTTCGGCTGGATATATTTCACAATTACCTTCGTTCTCGCGGCGGTAGCTATTTCGTTCTTCTATCCGCTCGTCTCGATAATTCTTATCGTCATCGGTCTGCTTATAGTCTTTATGCAGTTCGGACTCTATAAGAAATTCATCGATCGCTTCTTCCCCGAAAAGACCGGACATAATGTCACCGCAGTCAAGAGCTGCAAGGGCGAAGTCAAGCGCCGCATATTCTTCAACGGCCATCCGGATGCCGCATGGGAGTGGCCTGTCAACTATAAGCTCGGCGGTGTCGGCTTTGAGGGTCACGCGGTTATCTGCGGCATCGGCGCTGTCTATTATCTTGTCATTTCCATAATGCTCGTAGCAAAGAACGGACTTGAGTATGTCTCGTTTGACGCAGACGAGACCCTCGGACTTCTCCGCCTCATTGGTCTCGTGTTCGTCCCGTTCCTTATCGGCCTTTATTGGATGTGGAACGAGAACCGCGTTGTTGACGGCGCGAACGACAACCTTTCCGGCTGCTATATGGGCATAGCCATCCTCAAGGCTCTCAAGGAAGAGGGCATCGAGTTTGAAAACACCGAAGTCGGCGTTATCCTCACCGGCTCCGAGGAAGCTGGTCTGCGCGGCGCAAAGGCGTGGTGCGCGGCTCATAAGGGCGAGTTCGACGATGTCCCGACCTTCATCTTCTCTTATGATACGATTCACGATCCCAAGTATCTTATGACCAACTACCGCGACCTCAACGGCACGGTCAAGGCGGATAAAGATGTCTCCGACCTGTTTATGGAGGCTGCTAAAGAGCTTGATATCTCCTGCAAGAAGGGCTGGGTTCCGCCTCTCGGCGGCGCTACCGACTCCGCAGCGTTCGCGCAGGCGGGCTTCAGAGCGACCGGCGTCACCGGACTCACCCATAAGCTTGAGGACTATTATCACACCAGAAGAGACACCTATGACAACATGAACGAGCAGGGTCTCGCCGATTGCTTCGCAATCAGCGTCAAAGCTCTCGAGATGTTCGATAACGGCGCAAAGCAGTAAATTTTATCTTAAATAAGCTCACCCCGGACTGTATTTCACAGCCCGGGGTTTTATCTGTCGAAAAAGTATATTATTGCACGGTCTCAAGGCTCTCCTGTGTAAGGGGAGCTGTCACGGCTTCGCCGTGACTGAGGGGTTGTTGTAATGGAAGCTCAAATTCAAAACAACTCCTCCGGCGCACCGTGCCATCTCATTTTACACAAGTAATGCTTTGATGCCTGCAAAGCATTCAAAAATGGTTTTTGCTACAGACTGCCCCGGACTGTATTTTACAGCCCGGGGTTTTGTCTTTTATATATTTTTTTATCCCAAATCCGGCTCGGCGGTTATCTCGACCTCCGCCTTCTCGCAGCCCTCAAGTTCGAGTATGATTATCTCATTCTCGTCCTTGAGCAGGACTCCGGGAATGTACAGCGCGCGCTGGGGACCTATCTCCCAGTAGCGGCCGATGTTGAAGCCGTTTATGTACACGCAGCCCTTCTTGAACCCGTCAAGGTGAACGAAGCAGTCATTTTGGCTCTGCGCCTTGAAATGTCCGCGCATGAAGAGGGGATACTTGCCGCCCTCGAGCGAAAAGTCTATCTTCTCGGGTTTGTCGAGCGGAAGTGTGACAACATCGTAGCCCATGAGATTCTGGTTGCCGTAGCGGATGGCGTCAATGCCCTTGCGGTCGTAGAGGTGCTCGCCGTAGTTTACTCGTCCCATCGCGTCAACCAATACGCCTATCGTGCAGCCGTCCGTGCAGCCGTCGAATTTGAATGTATCGTAGCCCTTGACTTTGTTCTCGTCGCGGCGGTCAATAGTCGCCTTGTGCTCGCCGTCTATATAGACATACGCAGTGTCGTGGACATTCGCAACGCGCAGCTCGCGCGGGTCATATATCTGTTCAAGCTTCGTCTCGTAATAGATCATGCCGCTGTTCTGACCGAAATATTCCATGCTCTCGGGCAGGGGAACGCGGTGGCGCTCGCCGAGATTGTCGAAGTTGCTCATCAGCGAGGTGCTCTCGTCAAGCTCGACTTTGCCTATCGTCTGGAGCTCCGGCGATGCGGGAAGCTCGGTCTCGGGCAGGTTCTGAGCCTTGAGCAGAAGCTCTCTGACTGCATAATATGCAGGTGTGTAGTTGCCCCATTCGGTCAGCAGCGCGCAGTAGTCGTAGCTCGTGACCGTCGGCTGATATTCTTCGTAGCAGTTCGCTCCGGCAGTGAAGCCGAAGTTCGTGCCACCGTGGAACATGTAGAAATTGAAGCTCGCGTCGATGTCAAGAAAATCTTTAATCTCGCCCGCAACGCTGTCTGAGCCGCGAGTGTGATGTTCCTCGCCCCAGTGGTCGAACCAGCCGCACCAGAACTCGGTGCACATCTTCGGGGTGTTCTCGTGGAATCTGTCCATGGCGTTGAATATCTCGGACGCGCGCGAACCGAAGTTCAGCGTCTTGAACACATCTGGGAGCGTGCCGCCGGAGAGCATGCTGTTGTCGTCGCCGTCGGAGGTGAAGAGCATAACCTTTGTGCCGCAGTCGAGCATCAGCTTTTCGATATATCTGAGATATTCCTTGTCGTTGCCGTAGCTTCCGTATTCGTTCTCAATCTGCATCGCGATTATGTTGCCGCCCTCGCTCTGCTGAAGATCGCCGATCTCCTCAAACAGCCTGTGATAGAAGTCCGAAACATGCTGCAAATATTCGGGATAGGCGCAGCGCAGACGCATGTTTCTGTCCTTGAGCAGCCATGCCGGCAGTCCGCCGAAGTCCCATTCCGCGCAGATATATGGACCCGGTCTGACTATCGCATAGAGCCCGACCTCCTGCGCCGTCTTGATAAAACGCCTGATGTCGAACCTGCCGGTGAAGTCAAATTCGCCCTTCCGCGGCTCATGCATGTTCCAGCAGACATATGTTTCAACCGTGTTGAAACCCGCCGCCTTGAGCTTTCTGAGCCTGTCCTCCCAGTATTCGGGCATGATGCGGAAATAGTGCATCGAGCCGGAATATATGCGGAAGCTCTTGCCGTCCATTTTGAACTCGCCGTCTTTTATAGAGAGCATTTATCCGTTCCCCCTAAGATTTTTAGTTGATTATACAATAACGCCCGAGTGCAGTCAATAGAGATATCCGCACTCGGGCGTTAAACTTTTATTTCAGCGCTTTCGGCTCGTCCGTAAGTCCCAAAAGGTAGTCTGCGGAGATATTGTAGTAGAGCGCAAGAGTATAAAGCATCTCGGTCGGCAGAGTTCGTTCGTCGCGCTCATAGCGTGAATATACCGTCTGCGAGGTGTTGAGCAGTTTTGCTATGTCCGTCTGGGTCAGGTCGTGATCCTCACGCATTGCCCGTATTCTTTGTGACAGTTTCACGAAAAAGCCTCCTTCGTTTTGTATACTGTCACAATCCTATCATAATATCAAACGATACTATTGACTTTAACACCAAACGGTGTTATATTAAAGCTGTAATATCGAATGATACTATTGCGGTGCGCAAATATCAATCGGATTTTTTCAATCGGCATACGCAAAAAAATAACCGCCCGTGCGGCGGTCATTTGATTCTTCTCGGCTCGTCCGTAAGTCCCAAAAGGTAGTCTGCGGAGATATTGTAGTAGAGCGC
>ERZ834798.2678-NODE-2678-length-12557-cov-2.317869_pt1 | contig 12557 bp, 2 predicted proteins | sample MGYA00519689_ERZ834798 | MGnify/ENA primary metagenome ERZ834798 (study PRJEB31850, sample SAMEA3708761) | human gut metagenome | biome: human gut; feature: human-associated habitat; material: faeces | place: China | collected 2014 ...
GTATCAACAGTAAGCTTATCAAATACACCTTCTTTTGCTTTCACGAGTTCTGCAATAATTGTATCAGCGGTAATGGTTCCGCCAGACCCGGTTCCTCCAGTGACAGTTCCACCTAACATTGAATTGAATAGAGGATTTGAAAAGATTTGTTTGATAGCTTCTGATGTGATGACATAATCAGAAGTAGAAGATTTGTTGACTGAATTAACACGACCACCATTACGGTTGGAAGTATTAAGGGCATCGTTTAAAAGAGTATTATAATCATTCCTTTTAGCTTTGTACTGAATCATATTGCTAAAAGTAACTTCCATAGATTCATCTAAATCACAAGGATTATATGTGATTTCAATTACTCTTAGTTTAATATAATTAGTATCAGTGATTCCTACACGCACAAAATCATTTACCGCAAGCTGTTCATGGTACTCCTTAAATTCTGGAAGAGCGTATACATTCTCTACATCATCAGTATATGTATATTGTGGATGTGATTCCACATACAATTCTTCCAATGCATCGTCATAAAGAACTTTAGACTTATCTACGGCATCAGCAGTACTGTCAAGAGTAGTAACAATAATATTTTCATTTGTATAAGTGGATTGGCTATATAAACTCTTAATAATATATGTTTCTTTATCAGTAAAAGCTGAGTATTTGTTCTGTACTTTACCAAAATTTTCAAGTAATACATCTTTTGCAATCTGGTTTCGTTTCTCTTGAATTTCAGGTTTTTTAGCCTTATCATATTCAGCCTGGCGTTCTTTTAAAGCAGCCTCAGCCTGATCTTTTAAATTCAGATAATCCAGATATTTTTGATGCATCTGAGTAAAATATGCTTCTTCATATCCAGATAAAGGATTATACCCATCAGCGTATCCACTCTTTTTTAATTCTTTAATACAGCTATCGTAAGTTGAAATCTTTACTTTTAATTCTGAGATTCCATATAACTTCCAATCAGTTTCATAAGCTTTTATAATATTTTCAGATTGCGTGAAATACCCAAACTGGCTAGGTGAATCGCCCATCTCTAATTGCATACCGCATATAGTGAAATCATTAGTTCCAGTGAATGCTACATCAATTAAACGAGAAGAAAGATTAAAAGAAGTATAAACTCTTGTCCAAGAAGATGTAATGTTATAAGCAACATTCTTTCTATCTTCTCCAGTGTTATTATAACCAAGATAAAATGTACCGGATCCTTTCACAAAACAACTAAGAGTATATCTCTGAGATGGTTCAATACTAATATTGTGTTGATAAATTCCCCCATTAGTACCAGTTACTTTAACTCCACGAGTGATTCCATAAGCAGGAGCATCATCAATTTGTATAGTTTGAAAAGAAGAAGTTCCAGGGTTTACCATATACCAATCTTGGCCCAATACAATCGGATTTACACATGAAATAATATTTCCTTTACCGAATCCTTCTACGGTTTCGTCTTGAGCTTGTAATGCAGCCACAATAGATGGAAGAGTGTAGTTCATAATTGATTCATATAAAGGCCAATCATGTGACTTTTTTAAAGCTTCTAAATCAAAATTCTTTTTATCGTCAACATATAGAGCTTCTAAACCCTTAATGATTGCCATGTTAGCATTATATGCATCTTTTAAATCTTCAACTTTTTTCCCGAACCAATTTGTTTGAGCAGTATCAATTGGGACTCTGTTCATTAATTCAGTAAGGACTTCCAGATTTTTATTATATTCTTTGGATAAATTAATAAACTCTTCTCTGCGGGACTCCCGGTAGCTTTGCCATGCATTATATTTTTCTTGTAGTGAAGTGTCCATGTAAGGCTCACATACAAAATAGGAAAGATCAGTAATTACAGAATCACCAAAATTGACTGCATCAATATTATAATCATCTAAGCCTTCAACATAAAATTGTGTAACTAAATTTTCATCCCTAGAAATAGTTATACTATTCTGAATGTTTCTAAAACCTAAAACTACATTTGTATCTTTACCTAAGCTGTCAGGTCTATAAACATTTATGGTCATATTTACAGTATCAAACTCAAACACACATTTATAGGCTTGTGCGGCCTCTTGTGTTAAGAAAGCATATACATTTTGATCGTCTACTTCAAAGTTACATATATTATTAGGGAGTAATTTTCCGTCGTCATCAGGAGTAATATTATCCACATAACCTATATGCCAACCAGGGACATCTGCATGTTTTAATACTAAATGTAAAAAACTTAGATCTTCATTTTCTGAATCATAAAACTTAATCTGATAAAACTTATTTGTATCATGAGTTGCCTGATACATCATTTCATAGGAATCTTCTTCGCCCATATTAATTTTAAAGTTTTTCAGTTTATATTGAGTAAGCATGATTTCATAAGACTCAGCAGTAATCTCTTTAGTTTCACGCAAACCATCATTATTAATAGTTGGCGGATCTACTATTTTGAACCAAATGCCATCACAGTATAGCTCCATTAGCTCATCAAGTTCTTCATACCCGTCAGTAACAGTATTGTTTATGTATTTATCAACAGTAAATGTTAATTCAGCTGTATTATTAGTTTTTAATGACAATGAAACGGTAGATGTATCAATGCCTCCTAGCGCACAATATAATCTTTTGCCAGGTTTAGCTAAATAAATAATAGAAGGCTCAGTACGTCCATAAATATCATACTTATGATTTATTTTCACCCAAACGCACCCACCTTTCTTGGTTCTCTATAAATAAGCTCAAATGTAGCATCACCAGTGAATCTTAATTCATTTTCACCGTAAGCCAATCTAAGCCAGTATATATTATCTATATCTTTTACACCCAAATCTTCAAAACTTATAATTGAATTAGTAATGTCATATATTTTTAAATGCTGGCAATCAATATAAAAGTCATCATCTTTTAAAGCATTTATTTTCATTGTTCCGTTATTGTCTGTTACATTTTGGATTGTAATAGTGCCATGGCTTTTAGGGGAAATTTTAATAAGAGGATAGATGTAATCTTCATGACAGTCAGAAGTGTTGTTAATTATATAAGTTTTTGGAAGAGTAGAAGAAGAGGTGATATTATGCGTAATCTCAGGAGTGTAACCATATGGACTGTCGCAAGTGACTGTAAAATTCATTTCATATGGGAACACAACATGATCAGTAGTAATTTCTGTGAATGTAGCAAAGAACTCTATATCTTCGTAGAAGTAGTCACCACCAATTATCTTAAATAATTTTGGTGTTTGTGGAGAAGTTAACCAGCCATTAATAATACGGATATTGCTTGAAGAAAGGTAATCAGTATCATTCATCTGTATAACACCTAATTTAACATCTGGAATGTACTCTAATGGGAAAGTAATAATACCATTTTTCAATATAGGAGTACATTTTTCTGGATATGTAATGATTCCATTAGATAATTCAGGTGTCACATTTGTATTGTGACAAGGATTTTTCATGATACTGAGTGTAAAGCTATAATTATCACCGTACACTGTTCCGAAATGATTTTCTCTTGCTCTATATCTATTCTTTTCTCCTAACTGTAAAGATCTACTTTCAAGATTATCATTGTCTGTGATTCCAGTCATTATAATCCCGTATTCACTAGAATTATGTCCATCAAATTCAAATTGTAACATTTATTCACCTCTTTCATTTATATTTTTGCATAATAAAAGAACTGCCGAAGCAGTCCTTTTATTATCTAAGTTTTCTCCAATCTCTAGTCATATTCTTATTAATAATTGTAGAGACCTTATTTGCGACATCTTGGATGTCTAAATCACTATTCATGCTTGCTACATTAATGTTTACTTCATTGTTGACAGTATAATCATTATTTGTAGTGGCGATAGGGGTAGTTGGGTTAAACATATTAGTAAAGTCATTCATTGCAGCAATAGAAGGCTTGAGTAGACGAGTGAATTCCTCAGTCATCACTGACTCACCAACTTTTGCACCAACGAATCCTTGATCACCATTACTAATAATAGCTTTACCTAGAAGAGTGTCCATATTTGCAGGAATAAGTCTATTAATTACACCACCAGTAGCATAACCATATGATCTATATTTCTGAAGAATTTGATTCTTAAGAGTTGTTCCCCAAGAATCATATTTCTTAACACCAGGAGTGGGAATTTCAAGGATGTCTGCAAGTTGCTGCATTTCTTTTGGTCCGACTTTCTTACCTTTGGAATTGAAATAACCTACTAGCTGGCTTACTCCGGCAGGAACGTCTGTTGCACCATCTGGACGGTTTGGAAGAGTATTAAACCAACTCTTTAAATATGCTGGTTTATCATTCAAATAAGCTTTTTTAAATCCCTCAACTGCTATGTCTGCCTTATCAGCATGGTTTCCACCATTTCGATAAGCATATTCGAGAGCTTCCTGCATTTTATCATTGGTCATAGCCAATCCATTTTTATTTGCATATTCTTCAATTGCATCATAATGCGCATCTGGCATTACGTGTACAACACAAGTTTTGCTTCCAAAATCACTTTTAGCTGTAATAGTAGCCTTAAATGTTTTTTCAAGTCCACCAACTAGAACTCCTGTCACTCCGCCACCTTTAGAAGTTTGTACCCCTTTTGTAGCCGTAACCTTACCAGACGATGAAACTTTTGCAACATCAGTTTTATCACTAGACCATTTAATATCTGAATGTAAAGGTGCGGTAGGAGACCATGTAACTTTCAATTTATAAGATTCATTTGGTGTCAAGAATATTTCTGATTTGTTTAATGAAAAACTATAACTTTTTCCATTAACTGTACCTGGAGTTTCATTTCCAGCACCAGTGGAGTCTTTATTGCTATTAAATGTATTGTGAATACCATTCTCAGCACCGGTATATGTATTATTACCAGCTGTAGAACCACCTTGTCCATTGCTTGTTCCGTATGGAAGAGTAACTTTCATATTAGAAATGGTTTCTAATGCTTTTATCTGTTGAATCAAACTTGTATTGAAATCAGCAGACTTACCTATCATAGTATCAAATGTGCTAGACACCTTAACACCATACTGATCCATCACAGTATGTAAATGTTTATATGTGTTATCATAATTAGTGGTTACATTGGTAAGCATTCCACTAATAATAGCTTCTTGAAACGAAGAATTTTTCTTTACTGCATCAAGTGTATTATCAAGAGCTTTATTCGCTTCATTAGAGAAATTCTCATAGCCGGTATTTTTCATATCGACTTCGTGTTGATGCATGGTATCTGCCTTATCATCTTCGGCATCTGCAAGTTCTGCACGTAATTTCTCAAGACGAGCTTTGGCGGCAGCATTACTGGTTCCTTCAAGGGCAGCTATCTGGGATTTAAGAGTATTAATATCTTTAGACTTCTTTTTTAAAGTTTTGTCATAATCGTAATATTTCTCTTTAGCAGAAAGAGCGTCTTTACGCTTATCAATATTTTCCTGAAGTAAATCATTCTCTTTCTTAATTTGAGTCTCATACATATCAAGCATATTCTGTTTCAGTTCAGAAAGAGCAGTAGATTCTTGTTGAATACCATCAAGAAGTTGTTTGCTTTTCTCATTGTATTCGTCTAAGCTGTAACAACCATTTTTATATTGTTCTTCAAGCTTATTAAGACCTTCCCTATAGTTAGCAATCTTTTGTTTTGTCGCATCTATAGATTCTTGAGTTAATAAAATGTTAGTTAATCCATTTGTAGTAAATGAACCATCATCATTGTAAAAACTTTCAGCGTCACCGAGAAGTTTTTGCATAGTCTGATATTCAGTGATAACATTTGATAGTTTATCTTGTGCATCATCAAATGGTTTCCAACGAAGCTCCATGATTTCATTTTTCAGATTTTCTATATCACTGCCGATTTTTAAAATTTGTTCGTCAATCTGTGCTATAGAATCAAGATACTTCTGAGCTTCTTCATTGTTCATAGAAGAAAAATGAATATCATAGTATTCGGCTTTTTCTGCACGAAGCTTTTGAAGTGCATTAATCTGTCTCGCATTAGATTTAATGCGCTCCTGATAAATCTTTTCGTTAATCTGATACTCAGGATTATCATTTGCTTTTGCGTAATCAATTACTGCATCCTGCTTGGAACCTGCACGATCCCAGCGGTCAACAGCCCATTGTTTTATCTGTTCACGATTATCTTGTAAAGCCTGAACTAATTCAGCAGCTTCATTTTCTAACTTAACAGCCTCTGTCTGGAGACTATAAAGCTGTTTCTTCATCTTTTGGTATTCTGGATCGACAGTTTTATGTCCATTTACCTTAAGATATTCTTTCATCCTACCTTTATATTCTTTTATTTCTTTATCAGTAAGACGTTTCTGTTCATTGGTATAATAGAGTTCCTTTTTCATGTATTTTTCATATTTAGAACCAGGTTTCTGATTATACCCTTGTGAGATTCTCAATTCCTGTTTAGCTTTGTAATAGTCAGCTTTATTCTCACGTTTACCTATGACGGTGTCATAAGCTTCAATAACACGTTCGACCTTTGCTTTAGCTAAATCTTTCTGTGACTTAGTGAGTTCACGAATCGCTTTGTCACAATCCAAGATTTTTTCATACCATTCCTGATATGCGTCAACACGTTTCTTATCATCTTCGGATAAACTTTCAATATTGATTGTACCATTCTGGACTTTCTTTTTCAGTTCATCAGATAAACCAACAGCAGAAGCAACTTCATTTGCTTTAGCTACGTATTTTGCTCTGGAATCTTTTTGTGTCTGTAATTGTTTATTCAGATTTTTAAGTGCTTTATTATAATTCTTCTCAGAAGACTTATAATTACTATAATCGCTTTCAGCGATATCTTGATACTTTTCAACGATTCTCTCTAAACGATCAAGAGCAGTTTCTATCCAGTCTTTAGCTTGAGTACTTACTTTTTTAATTGTATCATCTAATTCTGATGTACCGTCTGCATAGGCAGGAGCAAGGGTTACACCGGAAGCAGTGCCTTGTGCATATGCTCTTGCATGACCATGCGTAGCACCACGTTTCAATAAATCTTCTGTCTGTTGTGCAGAGAATATGATGTCACCCTTTTTCAAGTTCTCCATATGTGCGCCACCAGGAATAAGTGACCATACACCATCACGCACTATAGATTCAGAATGACCATTGATGCCTACCTCATTAACAAGGGCTTGCTCATCATGTTTAAGTGCTACTTCTCCTTTTGCATGAGCAGAAGAGAGAGGTTTCATATTAAGAACATTATAAGCTGTGCCGGAAGCGTGAGCAATTGAGGTCATAGTGCCAGAAGCTTTACCACCTATATACGTAACATGTGCTACTTTGTCCGAAGGTGGAGCTTGATAACCTAAAGTATAAGTTACTTTTGCAGTCTTATCATTTGGAGGATCTTGAGATCCTAATGTATAATTTACATCAGCTTTTTGATCTTCAGCAGGTTCCTGATCACCTTTGGTATAATTTACATTAACACTTGCAGGATCGGATTCAATCTGAGCTTTGATAGCTTCTGCATTTCCTACATTACTTTCATCTACGCCAATAGCAATCTGTACTTCTGGTGGAAGAGCAGCAATTTCACTTATAAGACTTTGAACTTTATCATCTTGAACAATTGCATCAATAGATACATTTTTATCTTGCAATTCGGCTATTCGTGACTGGAGTTGGTCTACTAAATCTGCACCTTGGGTCTGTGCAACAACTTCAACTTGTTTGTCATGCACTTGCTGCAAGGCATCAATAAGAGCTTGTACTTTATCTGCTCCCTCAACATCTCCTAGAATAGTTAATACTTTCTGTTGATTTGTCAATTCTTCTATCTTAGAATCTATATCATCAATAGACATCGTATTAACATCAAAATCTAAGTCAATACTTCCCATTTTTCCGTCTGCTGCAAGTGCTTGTACATCGGCAAGAGCGTCATCAACAGAAGTTGTATCAACATCTATTTTGATTTTATCACTAATATCCTCATTGGATAATTGTAATAACTGATCTTCGGCAGTTTGAATATTGTCTGTATCTACTAATTTGATACCTGAATCAGTCTGAGCCTGTTGTAAGGTTTCAAAAGCTGCATTGGCATCTTGAGTAGCCTGATCAAGGGTGTTGTCCATACCATTCTGATAAAGTTGTGTTTGCTGATCCATTTCATTCTTAGCTTGCATGAAATCTTGAGCAGCTTGTACGACATCTGATGATAAACTAGACTGCCCAATAGCAGAAGAACTATATTCAGCATTCTGTTCTTGAGCAATAGCGGCTTTGTACATTGATTGCACTTGTTCTCCGCCAGTATACTCTGAATGGAATTTGCCATCACGATCTCTATATTTATTTACTTCTTCCTGCAGGTCAGCTACCTGTTTATGAGCAGTATCTAAATCAGTAGTATCAAAATCAAATGTGTATGTTTTGCCAGTAAGGTCAGACAATTCGTCCTGTGCATCTTTAGCCTCAGAAACTAAATCTTCTAAACCTTTTGTCGCATCCATAGTAGGAGCATTAACTTTCAAAACACCAAGACCTTCAAGAGCAGTAAGAATCTGATCTTTGGACAATTGAGTCTTATCTGCTAACTGTTGTATGGCATTCTCAGCCTGTTCCATACCCTCAACATTATAAGCACCATCATTTAATTTGATGCCCTCTAATTGTGTACGGTTATATTTAGAAAGGGTTTCAAATGACTTTTCAGTAGCGGCATCGTTTTCTTTATGGGCAGCAGTAAGAGCTTCCAATGAATGTGTATATTCAGCAGCTCTGTCAGGATCATCACCGAATCCCATCTGTTCAGCAGTCTGTGGTTTCTCCCAAGACCCCTTAGTAGTTTCTTTAGAGGAATCACTACTTTCCTCAGAATCTTTTAATTTACCAGCTTCTTTTAAAGCCTCAATAACAGAACGAGCTTGGTCTTTAGTTAAACCGAGTTTTTCACATAAAGATTCAACAGCTTTTTCAGCATCGCCTAATTCAGTGTCCCATTTACCGTCATTGAAATCTATACCTTCTAACTGTTCAGAAGTATATTTCCCAAGAGTATCTACTAAAGAAGTAACATCTGTGTTCTGTTCTTCATATGCTTTATTGATACCATCAAGAGCTGTAGTAACAGAAGCAGAATCTGTTATGATACCATCCATTAATGAAGATACATCTGTTCCTAAAAGAGCTTCAACAGTTGTACCGGCAGAAGCAGCTAGCTCTTCTTGTTTAGCTTTTAATTGATTAATAGCTGCATTTCGCTGATCATTTGTCAATTGATCATTTTTTTGAACTCTTTTTATCTCTTCTTCGTAGGCTTGCGCTCCCATGGCAGATGAATTGAAATTATCAATAGCATTTTGAGCAGCATCTTCTGAATAAGACTCCATGTTATCATAGGTTTCTTTTAAATCCTGTTTATATTTATTAACTTTATCCTCAGAAGCAGAAATAGCAGTAGTGTTAGTACTATCTGTATTTTTCAGTTCTTCGAGTCGTTTCTGTTCATCTGAAAGGGCAGAAGTAAGTTCTTGAGTTCTGTCTATACCTTCCTCTATAGATGATATAAAGTTATTATCAATGCCATAATCACGAAGACGACCGAAGTTAGCACTCATGAATTCTTTGCTGATTCCCATTGATCGAGCGGCTTTACTCATATCATCTATGTCAAATGACCATCTTTTACTTGCATCATCATAAGATGCCATACCCTTAGATTTAAGATCAGCTAAGAAATTATTAACACCTGTCTTATCTTCTGTGAGGTATCTCACAGCTTTACCATAGTTCTCTGCAAAGTTTGCTCTATCATCTGAACCTGTAGGAGAAATAAGAGCGGCAAATGATTTAAAATCATCTGTACCTACAAGACCTTTATCATATGCATCTTTAGCATTCTTTAGTCCGGCGACAATGTTATTATATTTATCTCCGGCATTCTCCGTACTCTGGGCACGTTGCCACTGAGAATAATAGGAGAGAAGTTCCTGTTGCTGTTTCTTAGTTGCTTGCCATTCAGACTGAGATTGCATATAAGATAAATATTCATCTCTAGCATCTTTTAATTTATCTTTTTCTGCGTTATAAGTTGCTCTAGCTGCTTCCTTGTCATCGGCTTTAGCAATAGCTTTCCAAGCTTTATCTGTTTCTTCTGCTTGCTCGGCAATAGCTTTAGTCTGTAACTTAATACCCTTTTCGAAATCTCCATCAGTAGCTTCAGCCTGATATTCCGTAAAGGTTTTCAAAGCATCTATGTTTAGTTTGATACCATCAGAAGTAGTGGTGAATAAATCATTAACATTTTGCTCAATGCCACGAGGATCTTTCACATCTTTGAAAGCAGTAGAAAGGATCTTAACATTGTCTTTAGAAATTCCACCTGCAGAAGTAGTCTCTGTAAGAATAGTTCCCATAGAAGAAAGAGTAGACTTAGCAGTTGATACTTTCGTTTCCATTGAATCTAAAGAAACAGCAGCTTCATCTGCCTGATTCTTAGCATTGCTTATTGCTTCATTAACTTTTTCTTTAAATTCATCTAAAGAAGAAAATGCTTTATCACCATTAATAAGTAAATCAATAGCTATTTCATAATTATCTTTGGTCAATCCATTTAAATAACTACCTATTTCCGCTCTTTGGTCTCTATCATAGTTTTTTCCATAAAGACGAGCAGCTGCATTGTTAATCTGTTCTCTAACAGTCCAACCTTCATCAGTTTTATATCCTAATTTTTTAGCAAGACTATCAAAACTTTCACCAGTACCTTCAGAAATTGTTTTAAGATAATCATTTCGCTGTTTGGACCATTCTCCAACTGTCATCTTTGAATCTTCGGAACCATAAGAGTCTTCCAATGAAAAAAGGTCAGCCCAAGCTTTTTGAACATCTTTCGAACCCGATGTCATAGGAGCGATTAAAGTCTTATCAATCCAACCATCAATACCACCAGCATCTTTTATTTGATCTGTCATTTTAGAAATATCAATATTGGATAGCATTGTGTTAATGCCATTTTTAGCTCTTTCCGCAACATCTGAATCCATGTTATCAAACATATTTGATGATTCAACATATGCTTGTAAACTTGGAAGTAAATCTTTCCATTTAGATGCTTGTACAGCTTCTTGAGCAAGTTTTTCAGATTCAATTAAATTGGCATTACCTTGAGCCAATGCTTCTTTAGATTCAAGAGACGTTTTAAGAGCATTTTTATCTGCCGCAGAAAGCTCTGACATATCTACTGTATAAGTATCACCATTTACATCGCTAGTTATTAACGATGTAACTTTATATTTATCTAGTAATTCTTCAACTTCTTTTTGTGGTGCAGTTGTAGTAAAAGTAATAGGTCCATCTGTTTCGGTTGCATTTTTTAATGCGGTCCATCCAGATGCAATAGTATCTGCTTCCTTTTTTTGATCTTTTTTATTAGAAATTTCTTTTCCAGTTTTCTCTGCATCTTTAACTACACCCTTATACTCATCCTGTAGATTATCTCTAATGGATAGATGTGTTACGTCACGTTGGAGTTGAATATAATCTGAAATTTGCTGATTAGCTTCTTTGGTATCCGTTCCAAATTTAAGAATAGCATTGCCTTCAGAGTCCCATCCATCAATCATAGAAGGTGCTAAGTTAGCAATTTGATTACTTGTATCGAGAAACGCTTGAAAATCTTCATCCGAAAGAGTGGCATTTTTAATAATATTACCAGAGATTTTGACACCTGAAGCGTATTTTGTATATTGTTCTTGGAGCTCTTCTAATTGAGACTTCTGATCTTTATAAGTTTGATTTTGCTCAAGGATTGTTTCTTTTGCTTCTTTTCCTTTAGCAATAATGTTATCATCCCAATGAACAATAGCATCAATACCTTGAAGTCCCCATGAGATTAATTGCTGTGCAATCATTGCTGTACCGGCAGAAACAACAGCATTACCAATTGATGAAAGTGCAGAAGAAGCAAAACTTTTTAATCCATCAGTAAATTTAGGTTTTACTTGCTTATTGGGGTCCTCTACTTCATTCTCTTTCTTAAAGTCACTAAGAGTTTTCGTATTCGCTACAATTTGGTTACCATATTCTTTCGCTCTTTCACTGGCATTTTTTAGAGTTTTATCAGCAATTTTCTGTCTTTCTGCGTTATCGGTAATAGTTTGACCATTATTCTGAAGTGCATTATTAAGCTGGGTCAATGCTCTTGTGTCATTATCATATTCTTTCCAATTTGATAAAGCCTCCGCACGACCTTCGTTGTACAATCTTGTTCTTCTACTCCAACGTGTTTCTGGTAAAATTCCACCTTGATCGTTCTTTTCAAAAACCAGATACTGTGATATAATATAGTTCATCTTAAAAACTATATAAAAGGTGAAAATTATGAGTGAACTTTTATTTTGTAATAAATGTGGAGCAGTGAGTTGTTCAAATACTATAGGTGATTTATGTTCAAGTTGTTTAAAGGGTAATCTTATAGGTACAACAATAAACTTTTCTAAAGCTTATGCAGAAGTAATAGAAGAGTATAAAAAAAACCATAATGGCGATTATCCTAGCATAGAAGAATCTGATGAAATGCTCCGAGAGAA
>ERZ834798.2679-NODE-2679-length-12551-cov-3.534651_pt1 | contig 12551 bp, 9 predicted proteins | sample MGYA00519689_ERZ834798 | MGnify/ENA primary metagenome ERZ834798 (study PRJEB31850, sample SAMEA3708761) | human gut metagenome | biome: human gut; feature: human-associated habitat; material: faeces | place: China | collected 2014 ...
AGCATCTGCCTTACAAGCAGAGGGTCGGCGGTTCGAATCCGTCAACGCCCACACCAAAAAGGAAGTCTTACGAAGAAATTCGTGAGACTTTTTTTATTTCTTACCGCTTTTTGTTTAACTTTGCCGTATGATCGGATGTTAAATAGAAAAAAAAGTAACCCTTTATAAATATAGATGATGGAAGAAGATGTTCGTTGGCTGCAACGTTTGGACAGTTTTCGAAAAGCTTGTCGGAGAGTGCTTGAGATAACGGAGTCGGATAAAGAACCGGATGATTTGTCGGAGCTGGAACAGGAAGGACTTGTTCAGCGTTTCGAGTATACGTATGAGTTGGCATGGAAAGTGATGCAAGATTTCTTGAAGTATAAAGGGTATGACTTTGCGCTGGGGCCGAATGGTGCACTGCAAAAAGCTTTTGAGGACGGGTTGATAACCAATCATGATGCATGGAGAAGGATGAATAAGGCTCGTGGAACCACGTCTCATACATACAATGAAGGTGATGCACTGGAAATTGTAGAGAACATTTATACGGAATATTCCGGATTGCTTAAATTGTTGGCTATAAGGCTGGAGCAGGAAAAATTAAAATTTGAAACAGGAAATTTATTTTCGTGATGTTTGGATTAAGCGATGAGGTTATACGAGATATTCGTGGCGTTTTTGAACGACATGGCAATATTGATGAAGTGATACTGTTTGGTTCGCGTGCCAAGGGGAATTATTCGGAAGGTTCTGATATAGACTTGGCTGTAAAAGGAAATGGACTGACTTTTAATCAGTTGATGGACATAAATATCCAGATAGAGGACCTCGGCCTCTTGTATAAAGTGGATGTTGTTGATTATAACAAGAATATAGGCACTCCTATTGTATCCCATATCGACAGAGTCGGTAAGGTCTTTTATAAAAAGAGGCGGGAAGAAAATTAAATGGATTTTTTATTTCTTACCGCTTTTATACAAACTTTCTCTATCCTTTTGCTCTATAACTCAGGAAAAAGAGTTAATTTTGCAGTCTGATAATTATCTAAGAAAACGTATGGAACTTGATGTATTAACGGCCATATCTCCGATTGATGGTCGATATAGAGGCAAAACTAAAGCTTTGGCAGCTTATTTCTCTGAATTTGCACTGATTAAATACCGTGTACAGGTAGAGGTGGAATACTTTATCACCTTGTGCGAACTTCCTTTGCCGCAGTTGAAAGGAATCGATAGCAGCGTGTTTGAAACTTTACGGAATATCTACCGTAACTTCTCGGAAGCAGATGCGCAACGCATTAAAGATATCGAAAGTGTAACCAACCATGATGTAAAAGCCGTAGAATATTTCCTGAAAGAAGAATTCGATAAGCTGGGTGGAATGGATGACTATAAAGAATTCATTCACTTCGGACTGACTTCTCAGGACATTAACAATACGTCTGTGCCTCTTTCTATCAAGGAAGCTTTGGATAAAGTCTATTATCCGCTGATTGAGGAACTGATTGCACAACTGAAAACATATGCAACAGAATGGGCTGCCATCCCGATGCTTGCCAAAACTCATGGGCAACCGGCTTCTCCGACTCGTCTGGGTAAGGAAGTGATGGTATTCGTTTACCGCCTGGAACGTCAGCTGGCTATGCTGAAAGCATGTCCGATCACTGCAAAATTCGGTGGCGCTACCGGAAATTACAATGCTCATCATGTAGCATATCCTCAATATGACTGGAAACAATTCGGTAATCGGTTTGTTGCAGAGAAACTGGGACTGGAACGCGAAGAATATACCACTCAGATTTCGAACTACGATAACTTGGCCGCTGTCTTTGACGCGATGAAACGTATCAATACCATCATGGTGGATATGAACCGTGACTTCTGGCAGTATATTTCTATGGAATACTTCAAGCAGAAGATCAAAGCCGGTGAAGTAGGATCAAGCGCGATGCCGCATAAAGTGAATCCGATCGACTTTGAAAATGCGGAAGGTAATCTGGGTATCGCAACTTCTATTTTGGAACATCTGGCTGTGAAACTGCCTGTTTCCCGTTTGCAGCGTGACCTGACAGACTCTACGGTACTCCGTAATGTAGGTGTGCCTTTTGGTCATATCGTGATTGCTATTCAAAGCTCACTGAAAGGACTTCGCAAACTGTTGCTGAACGAACCGGCTATTTACCGTGATCTGGACAACTGCTGGAGCGTAGTGGCTGAGGCAATCCAGACGATTTTACGCCGCGAGGCTTACCCACATCCGTATGAAGCTTTGAAAGCTTTGACCCGGACCAACCAGGCTATTACAGAAAGTTCTATTAAAGAGTTTATCGAAGGCTTGAACGTAAGCGAAGATATTAAAAAAGAGTTAAGAGCAATTACTCCGCATACATATACGGGACTTTAATTGTTTACTTATACAATAAACGTGTTTTTTAAATAGGCCGTGAGGCCAAAGTCTAATTTTATTCGAATAAAAAAATGAGCACAGAAAACGAAGAATGGCGCGAAAATTCTTTCAATGAAGAGAATACAGGTGCCGGCCGTGATGGTAACAGGTCTTACAACAGAGAAGGTGGAGAACGTCCGTATCGTCCTTCTTACAACCGTGAAGGTGGGGATCGTCCGTATCGCCCGCGATTTAATACCAACAGTGAAGGTGGAGAACGCCCGCAGCGTTCTTATGGAGACCGCTCTTACGGCGACCGTCCTCAGCGTCCTTCTTACAATCGTGAAGGTGGAGACCGTCCGTATCGTCCTCGCTTCAATAGCAACAATGAAGGAGGCGAACGTCCGCAACGTCCTTACAACCGCGAAGGTGGTGAACAACGTTCTTATGATCGTCCTCAACGCCCTTCTTACAACCGTGAAGGTGGAGACCGTCCGTATCGTCCGAGATTTAATCCGAACGGCGAAGGAGGCGATCGTCCGCAACGTCCTTACAATCGTGAAGGTGGCGAACAACGTTCTTATGGCGACCGTCCGTACCGTCCCCGTTTCAACAGTGGTGAAGGTGGCGACCGTCCTCAGCGTCCTTACAACCGTGATGGCGGTGGTGACCGTCCATACCGTCCTCGCTTCAACAGTGGTGAAGGTGGTGGCTACCGTAATAACAACGGTGGTGGCGGCTATCGTCCGAGATTTAACAATGACCGTTCGCAGGGTGGCTATCGTCCGCGTCCGCGTACCAGTGATTACGATCCGAATGCTAAGTATAGCATCAAGAAGCAGATTGAGTACAAGGAACAGTTTGTTGATCCGAACGAACCGATTCGTCTGAATAAGTTCTTGGCTAATGCCGGTGTTTGCTCACGTCGCGAAGCTGATGAGTTTATCACAGCAGGTGTGGTTTCTGTAAACGGTGAAGTGGTAACGGAATTGGGTACGAAGATCAAACGTTCGGATGTGGTTAAGTTCCACGACGAACCGGTAAGCATCGAACGCAAGGTATACGTATTGCTAAATAAACCGAAAGATACCGTTACTACATCGGATGATCCGCAGGAACGCCGTACAGTAATGGATTTGGTGAAAGGCGCTTGCAACGAACGTATTTATCCGGTAGGACGTCTGGACCGTAACACGACTGGTGTACTGTTACTGACGAATGACGGTGATCTGGCTTCCAAGCTGACACACCCGAAATTCCTGAAGAAGAAAATTTATCATGTTCATCTGGACAAGAACCTGACTAAAGCAGATATGGAACAGATTGCAGCTGGTATCCAGTTGGAAGATGGCGAAATCCATGCAGATGCGATCAGCTATACAGATGATTTCAAGAAAGACCAGGTAGGTATCGAAATTCACTCCGGTAAGAACCGTATCGTTCGCCGTATTTTCGAATCACTGGGTTATAAAGTAGTAAAACTCGACCGTGTGTTCTTCGCCGGACTGACCAAAAAAGGTCTGCGTCGCGGAGACTGGCGTTACCTGTCGGAAGCAGAAGTAAACTACCTCCGCATGGGATCTTTTGAATGAAGAATTAAGAATTAAGAACGAAGAATTAAGAATTGAAAATGAGGAATGGAACATGAAGAATTATCAGGGCGTGTTTGCATAGCACAGCCAAATTCTTCATTTTTCATTCTTCATTCTTCATTAATCAAAGTAAGTTAAATGGAAAAGATTGGTAGAACAAAAATTGTTGACCTGTTGAAGCGCACAGATATTGGCGCTATGGTCAATGTGAAAGGATGGGTTCGCACCCGTAGAGGTAGCAAACAAGTTAACTTTATCGCACTGAATGACGGTTCTACAATAAATAATTTGCAGATCGTAGTAGATTTGGCTGGTTTCGATGAAGAGATGCTGAAACTGATTACTACCGGCGCTTGTATCAGCGTGAACGGAGAAATGGTAGAATCAGTAGGTTCCGGTCAGAAAGTGGAAGTACAGGCTCGTGAAATCGAAGTGCTGGGTACTTGCGATAATACATATCCATTACAGAAGAAAGGCCACTCTATGGAATTCTTGCGCGAGATTGCTCACTTGCGTCCGCGTACCAATACATTCGGTGCAGTGTTCCGCATCCGTCACAACATGGCGATTGCTATTCACAAGTTCTTCCATGAAAAGGGCTTCTTCTATTTCCATACGCCGATCATTACGGCTTCCGATTGTGAAGGTGCCGGACAGATGTTCCAGGTGACTACCATGAACCTGTATGACTTGAAGAAAGACGAGAGAGGTTCTATCTCATACGAAGATGATTTCTTCGGTAAGCAGGCAAGTCTGACTGTTTCCGGTCAGCTGGAAGGTGAGTTGGCAGCTACTGCTTTGGGATCTATCTACACATTCGGTCCTACGTTCCGTGCCGAAAACTCCAACACTCCCCGCCACTTGGCAGAGTTCTGGATGATTGAGCCGGAAGTGGCTTTCAACGACATTACAGACAACATGGACTTGGCAGAAGAGTTCATCAAATATTGTGTGAAATGGGCGTTGGATAACTGTGCGGATGATGTGAAGTTCCTGAACGATATGTTCGATAAAGGCTTGATTGAACGTCTGCAAGGTGTATTGAAGGATGATTTCGTTCGTCTGCCTTACACAGATGGTATCAAGATTCTGGAAGATGCCGTTGCGAAAGGTCACAAGTTCGAATTCCCTGTTTACTGGGGGGTAGACTTGGCTTCCGAGCACGAACGTTATCTGGTGGAAGAACACTTCAAACGTCCGGTGATTCTGACTGATTATCCGAAGGAAATCAAGGCCTTCTATATGAAGCAGAACGAAGATGGTAAGACTGTACGTGCCATGGACGTTCTTTTCCCGAAAATTGGTGAAATTATCGGTGGTTCCGAACGTGAAGCCGACTATAACAAGCTGATGACCCGTATTGAAGAAATGCATATCCCGATGAAGGATATGTGGTGGTATCTGGATACCCGTAAGTTCGGTACTTGTCCTCACTCCGGTTTCGGATTAGGATTCGAACGTCTGTTATTGTTTGTAACAGGTATGGCGAATATCCGTGACGTGATACCGTTCCCGCGTACACCAAGAAATGCTGATTTCTAATATTTCGGTATATTTATGTAAAACTCGCATAATCTTTTGATTGTGCGAGTTTTTTTATGCATTTGATTGTTACTTTCTCAAAATAAATCTTTATATTTGGACATGCGCATTCAAGAGTGTTAACTAAAATCATATTGTCATGAAAAAGCTCTATTTCTTTACCATGCTTTCAATTATGTTGTTAGCGGTAACAGGTGCGACGGCCCAGAAGAAAACCAAATTCAAAGCGGCCGATTTGAAAGGTATTTGGCAGCTCTGCCATTATGTATCCGAGTCTCCCGATGTTCCGGGAGCGTTGAAACCCAGTAATACATTTAAAGTATTGAGTGATGACGGACAAATCGTCAACTTTACCATTATTCCCGGTGCGGATGCGATTATTACTGGATATGGTACTTATAAACAACTCACGGACGATTCTTATAAGGAAAGTATCGAGAAGAATATTCATCTTCCGATGTTGGATAATCAGGACAATATTCTGGAATTTGAAATAAAGGATAGCGATTATCTGCATTTAAAATACTTCATCAAGAATGACTTGAATGGAAATGAATTGAACACCTGGTATTATGAAACCTGGAAGAGGGTGGAGATGCCGGCTAAGTTTCCGGAAGATATTGTAAGATAAGTAAATTTGCAGTCTGAATTATAGTTGCGCACATCCTCTTTTCGAAGAAGATGTGCGCAATTTTTGTGTTTTTATATGAAAGTAGACAAAAACAAAAGCATTTTGGATAAAATCTACATCGGCGCGTGTGAAATCAAGGATTAAAAAACAGATATATAAAGGCTTTTCTTTCGCCAATCTCTACTTTTGCTATCAGTAAGAACAAGTGTTTCGAATGATAATAAATATAACATTAAAGCTGTAAATATGAAAATGAAAAGAAAGTTGTATGTCGCAGTTTTAGGGATGAGTCTGCTGACTGCTTGCAGCATTCCCAAAGCGGATGCACCGGAATGGTTTGAGAACGCAGTGAAAACTTCCAATTCACAGTTGCTGTATATGGCGGAGAAACTGAAAGATGTACCGGATACCGCTTGTTTCCCGCGTTCTACCAAACCGGACGGGAGCTATCGCCTAGAAAATGGCAAAGACTGGACAAGCGGTTTTTATCCCGGTTCTATGTGGCTGGCCTATGAACTGACAGGAGATGAGGCTTTGGCGGAGGAAGCCCGCAAATACACCAACCGCCTGGAAGATATTCAATATTATACAGGAAACCATGATATTGGTTTTATGATGTATTGCAGTTATGGACAAGCGCTCCGTCTGAAGCCGGAACCGAAGGATAAGCAGATTTTGATAAACTCTTCCGAAAGCCTTTGTGCACGTTTTAGTCCGGAAGTCGGATTGATTCGTTCGTGGGATTTTGGTGATTGGAGTTATCCGGTTATCATTGATAATATGATGAATCTCGAAATGCTATTCTGGGCATCCGAGCAAACGGGAAATTCAAAATATCAGGATATTGCAATCGCTCATGCCGATAAGACACTGAAGAATCATTTTCGCGATAATATGACCTCGTATCATGTAGTCAGTTATTCTGTTCCAAGCGGAAAAGTAGAATCCAAAGGAACTTTCCAAGGCTATTCCGATTCTTCGGCCTGGGCGCGTGGACAGGCGTGGGGAGTCTATGGCTATACCATGTGCTACCGATTTACCAAAAATCCCGTTTATCTGGATGCGGCTCATAAGATAGCACGCTTCATTATGGAGAACCGTCCGTCGGAGAATGATTATATCCCTTATTGGGATTATGACGCACCGGGGATTCCGAATGCTCCGCGGGATGCATCCGCATCGGCTGTCACAGCTTCCGCTTTGCTCGAATTGTGTGGATATTCAGAAGATAAAAAGTTAAGTAACAGCTACGTAGAGTATGCGGAGAATATACTGAAACAACTTTCCTCACCGGATTATCTGGCGAAAGAAAAGGAAAACAACGGATTTATACTGATGCATTCGGTCGGCAGCTTTCCGCATGACAGTGAGGTGGATGTGCCGCTGAACTATGCCGATTATTATTATCTGGAGGCACTGAAGCGGTATAAGGATTTGAAGAAGTTCAGCTAAACGGGATTGAGTATAGAGTAAGAAACATTTTACTATCAGAGCTAATAACAAACACCATGAAACCAACATTGTATATCCTTACAATTTGTTTATTTACATCCGGACTTCATGCCCAACAGTCACCTGCCAATATCCGGCTGAAAGATGTCACTTTGATGCACGAAATGCGTGCTACTCCCTCACCGCTCGACAAAGCAGTGGTTGCTGACCGCATCGTCTCTTTTCAATGGCCGTTGCAGGAAGGGCTTTATGTGGTAGAAAGCGGGTTGGACGGTCTGGATACTAAGCATAAAATTGACAAGAGTAAAGTCCGTTATAGCTTGCGCTATTCTCAAGACCCCACTTTCAAGACCGGAGTAATGCAGGTGGAAACCCGCTGGCCGTTCTTCAATCCGGAGAAAGATTTGACTCCCGGCGTATGGTACTGGCAATACGGTAATGTTATGAACGACAAAACAGAATGGGCTACGGTTCAGCAGTTCACGGTGGAAGCCAATCCGGACAAGTTTTGTCCGCCTTCCCTGAAAGAAGTTCTTGCCAAAGTTCCTCACGGACATCCCCGTGTCTGGCTGGATAAGAATGAATGGGATGGTTTTATCCGGCATAGCGCTTCCAAGCCCGAACGTAAAATTTATATTTCGGCTGCCAACAAGGCGATGAAGACACCTATGAAGTCTATTAATGACGTCAACACGAAGTTAGCCGCTAATTTGACTAGCGAAATGGAGCGCAATGCAATGCTTACTCGTGAGAGTCGCCGTATTGTCGACAGGGAAGAGTCAAACTTGGAAGCTATCATACGTGCTTATATGCTGACTAAAGAACGCCGCTATGCTGACGAAGCCATCAAGCGTATCAAGGAAGTCACCACTTGGGGTGAAAGCGGGAATGTGAAAGGAGATTTCAATGATGCTACTTTTGTGTCACTTAGTTCATTGGCTTACGATGCGCTCTACGACCTTTTGGATGAGGCAACTAAAAAAGATTTGTTGGCTTGCATCAAGAAATACGGAACAAAGATGTATGACCATTACAATAATTATCTGGAAAACCACATTGCAGAGAATCATGTCTGGCAGATGACGCTCCGGATTCTTACCATGGCTGCTTTCACTGTTTATGGCGAGTTGCCCGAGGCTGATACTTGGGTGGATTACTGCTATAACGTATGGCTTGCCCGTTTCCCCGGCCTGAACCAAGACGGTGCCTGGCACAATGGCGACTCTTACTTCACGGTAAACACGCGTACATTGATTGAAGTTCCCTATTTTTACAGCAGACTGACCGGATTTGATTTCTTCTCCGACCCATGGTATCAAGATTCGGCTCTGTACACTATCTATCAGCAACCCCCATTCTCCAAATCGGGTGGAAATGGAAGTTCTCATGAAAAGGTGCTAACACCGAGAGGAGTAAGAGTCGGCTATGCGGACGCTGTCGCTCGGATGAGCGGAAATACGTATGCAGCTGATTATGTGCGTACTATTCAGACACGTCAACCGAATATACTGAATGAAGGTGGAACCTCTAAAGCAGGAGGATTAGCATGGTTTCGTTTGCAATGTGACAAGCCACTACCTGTGGGGCCCGGTCTTGCCGACTTGCCTATGGGACATGTTTTCCCGCAATCCGGCCTGGCTTCATTCTCCACCAATCTATCCCGGACAGAAAATAGTGCTATGATTAGTTTTCGTAGCAGCCCGTATGGCGGCACATCCCATGCGTTGACCAATCAGAATGCTTTCAATACTTTCTGGGGTGGACAGTCACTTTTTTATAGTGCAGGTCACTGTACTTCTTTTATCGATAAACATGCTGTTTATTGTTACCGTGCATCTCGCGCTCACAATACGATTCTGGTCAATGGTATGGGACAACGTATCGGTACTGAAGGTTATGGTTGGATACCCCGTTATTATGTAAGTGAAAATATCGGTTATGTGGTAGGCGATGCCTCCAATGCATACGGAAAAGTAATTTCTCCGCTTTGGATAGAACGCGGCAAAGCCGCCGGTTTGGAATATACCCCTGAAAATGGCTGGGACGAGGTTGGTCTGAAAACTTTCCGCCGCCATATTGTAGAGCTTGGGAAGACAGGTCTTACTTTTATCTATGATGAGCTCGAAGCTGAACAGCCTGTCACTTGGAGTTACTTGCTGCATACGGTTATTAATCCAATGAATGTAGATAAAAGTAATTCGAGATGGATACACGTTCAGGCTACCAACCAAAACGGTGTTTCCGATGCGTACCTTTTCTCCACCAGTGTATTGAAAACCGATACGACCAGTCAATTCTTTACCCCTGCCGTCAACTGGCTGATTGCTGACGAGAAAGGTAACTTTAAAACATACCCTAATCATTGGCATTTCACCGCTACTTCAGATAAACAGAAAGTATATCGTTTTGCTACAATTATCAATACTCACGCCAAACAGAAACCCTCTGAGCAACCAAGAATCCTGAAAGACGGCTGCATCGAGATAGGCGACTGGCACATCAAGGTGAATCTATCTTCTAAAGGTACTCCCTCTTTCTTCATTCGCAATACGAAAAAAGGAGAGAACGTAAGTATCGACTATAAAGGTGAAACTACCCTTATCAAAGAAAACGGCCATGAAAAAGTGCTGGTCGATAAAGTACCCGAACTGGAAATCTAATCAGATAAAGACATCGAATATGAAAACAATAAACTATATCCTGGTAACTGCAATAGTACTTTCATTCAGTAGTTGTATGCAGCAACCTAAAGAAAAAGAAATAACGGAAACTACTTCGCAGCAAGCGTATGAGTATATGACAACCGCACGGTTGACGGTTAGCGAGAGCAAACGATTGATAGCCAAAGGGATTTCCGCAAATAAAGAGGTAAAGGACAGATTAGAGAACGGCATTGTCATCATTACTTTGGGAACAACCAATACCTACCTTGCAGAAGAGCTTGCAGGATTGTCTACTCCCCGGGGAAGCTTCGTCACAGGACGAATCTTTCCAAGTTCGAAAGAGGATTTTGCCAAAGGAATGAAACGTCTGTCGGAGATAGTATTGATGAAAGGAAAGCCGGTTGATATTTCCTATGCCGATGCTTTGAGTCGTATGAATGCGAAAGACATTGTATTCAAAGGCGCCAATATGGTGAACTACGCCAAACGTCAGGCAGCAGTATGTGTAGGAGCTCCCGACGGAGGCACTGTTGCCAAACTACGTAAATATACTGACCGGGGCAAAGGACGCTGGATTGTACCTGTGGGACTGGAAAAGGAAACGACACAAGATCTGTTCGAGATGCAGAAGTTGACGAACGGAGATACACCGCGTGGCAAAGGCACCGTACGCCTCAACGTGACGCAAGGCAATATTTACACAGAGATTGAAGCTCTCAAAGAATTTGCCGATGTGGATGTACATGTTACGGCGAAAGGTGGTGTGGACGGTGCCGAAGGCGGCGTGTCGTTATTGATTTGCGGCACGAAGACGGAAGTGGAAAAAGCGGAAGACATAGTACGGCAATTGCAGGGTGAGCCTGCTTTTGTAGAGAGCACTTCTGGTTCAAAGAAATAAAATATCTATTACTAATGCAATAACAAGAATTATTTATGAAGAAAGTTTTATCACTCATTGCGTGCATCGGCCTGTCGCTGGCACTGAACGCACAAAACAAGAAAGTATTCGGAACGAAAGACGGCGAACTGATACATGAAAGCTCGGAAAGCTACGAATGGCCTACCGATGCGAAAGTACTGGAGAAACTGGATAAATGGCAAGATGTGAAATTCGGTATCATGTACCACTGGGGAATTTATTCCGTGCCGGGCATTACGGAATCATGGTTACTTTGCTCGGAAGACCGCTTTACCAAGCGCAGACAGAGAGTAGCCCCTGACAAACCTTATGACGAATTTAAGAAATGGTACTGGGGACTGGCGGATTCATTCAATCCGGTCAAGTTTGAGCCTTCCCGTTGGGCGGATATTGCGAAAGAAGCCGGATGCAAATACCTCATCTTTACTACCAAGCATCATGACGGCTTCTGTATGTACGATTCCAAATATTCGGATTATGGCATCACAAAAGGACCATACAAGAACGGTAAATATGCAGATGTCACCAAGCACCTGTTTGATGCTTTCCGTCAGAAAGGCTTCATGATTGGTACTTATTTCTCCAAACCGGACTGGCATCACACTGATTATTGGGATCCGTTCTGGTCAACTCCCACCCGTAACGTAAACTATGATGTCAAGAAGTATCCTAAGAAATGGGCGAACTTCCAGAAGTTTACCGCCAATCAGATTGACGAACTAATGACTAATTACGGAAATGTCGATATCCTATGGCTCGACGGCGGCTGGGTACGCAAGCCCGAACAAGACATCAAAATGGATGAAATAGTAGAGAAAGCGCGCATTAAACAACCGGGACTAATCGTAGCGGACAGAACCGTACCGGGACGTAACGAGAATTATCAGACACCGGAACGTGTCGTTCCTGAAAAGCAAATAAACAACCCGTGGGAAACCTGTATACCTTTGGCTAAGACTTGGGGCTGGAGTCCGGACTCCGAATACAAATCCTGTTCATGGGTAATCAATATGCTGGCTGAAATTGTAGCCAAAGGCGGAAACCTTGCCCTGAATATCGGTCCCACTCCGGAAGGTGAAATTGAGCAAGACGCTATCGACCGCTTGAAAGAAGTAGGTGCCTGGCTGAAGCAGAACGGTGCGGCTATCTACGCCACCCGCACTACCCCAAACTATAACTGCGGTAAAGTCTGGTTTACTGCCAACAAGGACGGCAAGACATTGTATGCTATCTATGCCCTGCCCGAAAAAGAAACACTGCCTGCTACCATTGAATGGGAAGGTAACGAGCCGACAGGCAAAATGACTCTGTTACAAAACGGCAAGAGCGTGAAGTACTCCTGCAAGGGCGGCAAAGTGACTGTCACCCTGCCTGAAGGTTTG
>ERZ834798.2689-NODE-2689-length-12534-cov-3.905361_pt1 | contig 12534 bp, 13 predicted proteins | sample MGYA00519689_ERZ834798 | MGnify/ENA primary metagenome ERZ834798 (study PRJEB31850, sample SAMEA3708761) | human gut metagenome | biome: human gut; feature: human-associated habitat; material: faeces | place: China | collected 2014 ...
AGAACAAGAAAAGAAGCTCGTCAGATTGTTGACCACAAGCATGTACTTGTAAACGGAAAATGTGTAAACATTCCTTCCTACCTTGTAAAAGCCGGTGATCAGATCGAGATCAGAGAAAAATCCAAAGGTTCTGAAAGATACAAAGGTATCCTTGAAGTAACTGGCGGACGTCTTGTTCCGGAATGGATCGATGTAGATCAGGAGAACTTAAAAGGAACTGTAAAAGAACTTCCTAACAGAGAAGCAATTGATGTTCCTGTAAACGAGATGCTTATCGTCGAGTTGTACTCCAAATAATCCATAGGATTATATCATAGAAAATTACCTGGTAATATTTCTATTATTTATACGATTCAGTGGTTGATTATTATCTTCCGCTGAATTGTAGTATTTGAATGAATACCCCTCAAACTTTTATTAACCCAGAAGGAGGGAACCCTATAGTGTTTGATTTTAATAAACCTAAGATCGAGATTACCGAATTATCTGAAGATAAAAAATTTGGCAGATTCGTAGTTGAGCCTCTGGAAAGAGGATATGGAACTACACTTGGAAATTCTTTAAGAAGAATTATGCTGTCTTCCCTGCCGGGTGCAGCTGTAAGCCAGGTTAAAATTGATGGTGTGCTTCACGAATTCAGCTCCATTCCGGGCGTAAAAGAAGACGTGAGCGATATTATCATGAATCTGAAGAGCCTTGCTATTAAGAACCACAGCACAGACAATGAGCCGAAAACCGCATACATCGAATGTGAAGGAAAAGGTGTTGTAACTGCAGCTGATATCCAGGCTGATCAGGATATCGAGATCATGAATCCGGATCAGGTGATTGCTACTTTAAACGGTGGCAAGGACTGCAGACTTGCTATGGAGCTTACTATTACAAAAGGCCGCGGATATATCAGTGCTGATAAAGGTAAATCTGATGATATGCCGATCGGTGTACTTGCAGTTGATGCTATCTATACACCGGTAGACAGAGTCAACATGACTGTAGAGAATACACGTGTTGGTCAGGTAACCGATTATGATAAGCTGACACTGGATGTGTATACAAACGGTACACTTGATCCGGATGAGGCGGTAAGCCTTGCAGCAAAAGTATTAAGCGAGCACTTGAGCCTTTTCATTGACCTTTCCGAGAATGCAAAGACCGCTGAGGTTATGATCGAGAAAGAAGACAATGAGAAAGAAAAAGTCCTGGAAATGAGCATTGATGAACTTGAGTTATCTGTTCGTTCCTATAACTGCTTGAAGAGAGCCGGCATTAATACGGTTGAAGAATTATGTAACAAGACTTCTGATGATATGATGAAGGTTCGTAACCTTGGACGTAAATCATTAGAAGAAGTTCTTGCGAAACTGAAAGAGCTGGGCTTACAGCTTCAGCCAGCAGAAGAGTAAGAATTGATCAGGTTATTGGTTCTCTAAGGGAACAATAACCAGTTAGCAAAGAGATATTATACGGTGGGGATGCCTAAGCAGTCGGACAGTAAGACCGAACAAGCGTGCCCGGCTGTCCCACAGATGGAGGAAAATTAAATGGCAAAATATAGAAAATTAAGCAGAACTTCTGACCAGAGAAAAGCATTACTGAGAAGCCAGGTAACAAGCCTTTTATATCATGGAAAAATTGTTACTACAGAAGCTAAAGCAAAAGAAATCCGTAAAATCGCAGAAGGCCTTGTAGCTATGGCTGTTCGTGAAAAAGATAACTTCGAAACTGTTACTGTAACTGCTAAAGTTGCTCGTAAAGATGCTGAAGGCAAGAGAGTAAAAGAAGTTGTTGACGGAAAGAAGAAAACTGTATACGATGAAGTACAGAAAGAGATCAAGAAAGATGCTCCTTCCAGACTTCACGCTCGTCGTCAGATGATGAAAGTTTTCTACCCGGTTAAAGAAGTACCTGCAAAGGGTGCCGGAAGAAAGAAAAACACTAAAGACGTAGATATGGTTGCTAAGATGTTCGATGAGATCGCTCCAAAATACGCTGACCGTAACGGTGGTTACACAAGAATCGTTAAGATCGGACCGCGTAAAGGCGATGCTGCAATGGAAGTACTGATCGAATTAGTATAATCCAGCCAGATTTTCGATTTTATATTTGTCCAGACGATGATAAGACTGCATATGTATGGTGTTCATGCCGTATATATGCAGTTTTTTTGTTATGCTATAGGAAATCACTTCCTTGTAACATAACCGTTTATTACCCTTGATTATTTGAGCCAGATAGCGTAAAATCGTAGAGTATATAAAAACCATATTGATGAAGAAGTGTTAAATAAGACATTGGGCTGTTACAAAATACGAGAGCAAAAGATAAGCGAGGAATACAAATGACCGGCAGGAGATTGAAAAATTGAGGCAGAATACGAAAAAGAAACGATCAGGATTTGGTTATTTCATCAGGATGTTTTTGTTGTTGGTGGAATTACTGGCTGTTACACTGTTTCTGTGGGGAAATGATGCTTATTCCATATCTGCCACCACACCTGAATTTAAGTGGGAAAATTATAAAACGATCGCACATGCACTGGGAGGGATTGGTGATAAAACCTATCTGAATTCAAAAGAGAGTTTTCTGGCAGGCTATCAGATGGGGTGCAGGTTGTTTGAAGTTGATCTTGTGAAGACATCTGACAATGTATGGGTGTGCCGCCATAGCTGGTATCAGTCTCTTGGACAATGGGAAGGCGATGAAAAGAAAGTTCTGTCCTCAGAGGAATTCTTATCCCGGCCCATTTATGGAAAATATACTCCTATAACATTTGAAGATCTGCTGGTTCTGCTGAGCGATTATCCGGACGCTTTTGTGATGTTGGATTCCAAACAGTATTCTCTCCGTAATTATCAGAAAACAGTGGAAGATTATGCAGACTATATTGAACTGGCAGAGGCTGCCGGTGTCCCGGATGTGATGCGGCAGGTCATACCGGAAATTTATAACCAGGCAATGTTTGCCGGAACAGCACTGCTGTACGATTTTCCAGGATATATTTATTCTTTATGGCAGGAATACTCTATTAAAGAACTGACTGAAATTGCGGCATTTTGCAGAGAAAAGAATATTCAGGCAGCTACAGTCTACTATAAATACTGGTCAGAGGATGTGCAGAAGATTTTTGACAAAAAAGGAATCAGGTTATATATTTATACTGTGAATGACCTGAAGGAAGCACAATATTATATGCAAGAGGGTGCGGCAGGTGTATGCTCAGACTATCTGCAGGATACTATGTTTAACTGATCTGTCCTGTCGGCATTATGAAATGGTCATAGAGGTATTATAGCTGTAGCTGTTCCGGGTTGAATAAGGGCAAAGATATCAGGAGCAAAAAGAATTTTAAATAAGCGGCAATAACAAAGATTATATTATAAAGGAAATTATCATACACAATGAAAATAAGAGTAATGATTGCTGTCTGTGCAGCAAAATTTGTAGGATACGTATGTAAGAAAATGGGAAGACAGGGTGTGACCTGGGCAGGAAAAGTGGCGATTAAGATCTGTCCGGACATTCTGGAACAGCTTTCCTCACAGGTACGAAAGGCTATTTTTGCAACCTGCGGTACAAATGGAAAGACAACTACCAACAATATGCTCTGTGCGGCACTGGAAGCGGAAGGACAGAAAGTAATCTGTAACCATACAGGTTCCAATATGCTCAATGGAGTTGTTGCCGCATTTGTGCTGGCTTCGAAATGGAATGGTAAAATTGATGCGGACTATGCATGCATTGAGGCCGATGAAGCATCCACCAGACATATTTTTCCGAGAATCAAACCGGACTATATGCTTCTGACAAATCTTTTCCGCGACCAGCTTGACAGATACGGAGAGATTGATATCACTATGAACATTCTGGAAGAAATGATGCGCAAGGTTCCGAAGATGCAGATTATTGTAAACGGTGATGATGCATTATCCGCATATCTTGCCATGGATTCCGGGAATCCATATGTAACTTATGGTATCAGTAAACCGGTGATCAAATCTGCGGCAAATGAAATCAGGGAAGGACGTTTCTGTAAGCGATGCGGTGAAAAACTGGAATATCGTTTTTATCATTACAGCCAGCTGGGAGATTATTATTGTCCAAAATGCGGATTTGCAAGACCGAAGCCGGATTTTGATGCGGAGGATGTAAAGGTAGGCGACCAGCTCAGCTTTTGTGTAGAAGGAAAACACATTGTAGCAAATTATAAGGGATTTTATAATGTGTATAATATACTGGCAGCTTATGCGGGAGTGAGGACTGCGGGATTTGCGGGAGAGCATTTCGGGGATATGCTCCGCAGATTTAATCCGGAAAACGGACGTATGGAGCAGTTTCGCATTAAGGGAACAGGAGTAACCTTAAATCTTGCCAAGAATCCGGCGGGATTTAATCAGAATATTTCCGCAGTGATGCAGGATCAGGCACCGAAGGACATTATTATTGCGATCAATGATAATGCTCAGGATGGAACAGATATTTCCTGGCTCTGGGATGTTGACTTTGATCTTCTCGGAAATGATTCAGTGAAATCTATTACTGTAAGCGGTATCCGCTGTCAGGATATGCGTCTGCGGCTGAAATATGTGGATATCCCGTCTGTCCTCGAGGGCGATGTTGAGAAAGCAATCCGCGACAGAGTAGAGGACGGAGTAGGGAATCTGTATGTGCTGGTAAACTATACAGCATTATTCAGTACCAGAAATATTCTGAAGAGACTGGAGGGCGAGAAATAATGAAAATTACAATAGGACATTTATATCCGGATCTTCTGAATCTTTACGGTGACAGAGGTAATATCCAGTGTCTGATGAAGAGATGCCAGTGGCGTGGGATTGAGGCTGAGACCATACCGTTTGAGCTGGATGATAAAATAGATTTCTCGAAGCTTGATATCGTACTTCTGGGTGGCGGTTCGGACAGAGAACAGATGATCGTATGTGAGAAGCTACAGAAAATCCAACCGGATTTTAAGGCTTATGTGGAAGATAACGGCGTTGTCATTGCAATCTGCGGTGGCTATCAGTTACTTGGGAAGTATTACAAAACAGATCAGGGAAACATGAAAGGACTGGACCTGGTAGACTTGTATACAGAGCAGGGCGAAGGCCGTCTGATCCAGAATATCGTTCTGCAGAGTGAGCTGTTTGATATGCCGATCGTTGGATTTGAGAATCATGGAGGAAGAACCTGCATTAATAATAACAAACCACTGGGAAAAGTACTTTACGGTGCAGGAAATGACGGTAAGTCAGGCTATGAAGGCGTAGTATATAAGAATGTGATAGGGACTTATCTGCATGGACCGTTACTTCCGAAGAATCCGCAGCTTGCAGACTGGCTCATTCAACATGCGCTGGAAAGAAAGTATGGAAAAGAAACAGAACTTACACCGTTAGATGACAGTCAGGAAAAAGAAGCAAATGACTATATATACCATAGATTTGTAAGAGGATAATTATGGCGAAATCATGTAATCAAAAAGGAAAAATACTGTATCTGCAGAAAATGCTGTCTGAGACAACCAGCCAAAAGCCTGTCACCATGCAGGAGATTCTGGCAAAACTGGAAGAACAGGGGATTCGAGCTGAGCGAAAGAGTATTTATGATGATATGGAAACCCTGCGTGATTTTGGAATGGATATACATTACAGAAGAGGACGGGAGGGAGGATATTATGAGGAAAAATCCGCTTCAGATAAAACAGAAGCGGATAATACGATAATACATCAGCCGGATGGCGAAACAGGAGAGAAATCTGAAAATGTGCAGGAACAGATTGGAAAAGAATCTGAAGCACCTGCAAAGATCAGTGCTCCGACACCCTCCCAAACAGGAGAGAATATAAAAGAAATCAGGCTTGTATGTCAGAATTCTACAAAGAAAAAAATCCAGCGTACCTTTGGCTCGGAGATTTTCTGCAAAATAAAGGGGGAGGACAATTTTATTGTAACTGTTGAGGTTGTGGTTGATAAGGCATTTTTTGGATGGTTGACTTCTATGGGAAGAAATGTACATATTCTGAAACCAAAGAAAGCAGCCGTTGCCTATCGGGATTATCTGAAGAACATTGCAAAAGATTATAAGGGAATTGATAAATAAATATGATATCAGAAAGGATCGTATTATGAAAAGAAGAGCAACAGCTATTCTGCTTGGAATAATGGTATCCTCCATGTTCCTGTCTGCCTGCGGGAAGAATGAGGCAAAAGAAGCAGCAAATGAAAGCGCCCAGGTAGAAGAAGAGGGCGTAGGCGAAGTAACTGAGGAAGGTGAAAAAGTAGAGGCAGAAAATAAAAATGCTTCTGATGCCGATGACAGTAGCAAGGCAGGAGACAGTGCAAAATCAGACGAAGACAATAAAGAGATATCAGTGAAGGAGGAAGAAGACGGAGATTCTTCAGGAAAAGATTTAGATGATGAATCAGAGGAAGATGCTGAGGTAACGGAAGCTTCTGCCGGAAAGATAGGTGTGCTTCTTTCTGATGACGATGAGGATGCAAAAATTGACAGCGAAGAGATGACTTCGCAGATTGAAGATGGAGGATATGAGGCAGATGTGAAGAATGCCGGCGGCGATCCTGCGCTTCAGATTTCCCAGATTCAGGAATTTATTGATGAGCAGGTTTCTGCCCTGATCATTGATCCGGTAGATTCCTATGGTCTGACAGATATCCTGAAAACTGCCAATGAGCAGGAAATACCGGTTATTTCTTATGACAGTCTGATCCGGGATACTGCGGATATCAATTATTATGCAACCTATGATACCAGATCCATAGGAAATGATATTGCCAAAGAAATTATCAAAAAAATGGATCTGGATAAAGCCAGAGAGGATAAGAAGTCTTATACAATAGAATTTCTCATGGGATCTCCGGATGACAATGCTGCACTGTTTCTGTGTAATGGAATCCAGGAAGGGCTTCAGGAATATCTGGATGATGGAACACTTGTATGCAAATCCGGAAATACGTCATTTGATGATACAGGAATCATGAGATGGAGCGAGACATCTGCAAAGACAAAACTTGATTCGATTATAAGTGAGTTTTATGCAGAGGAGAAGGCTCCGGATATTATCTGTACTGCATATGACGGATTTGCTTATGCTGCAGAGGAAATTTTAAGTGACAGTGGTCTGGAACCGGGAAGTGATGAATGGCCGATGATCACAGGATATGGCAGTGAGGCACAGGCAGTAAAGGATATTGCAGCAGGTAAAATGTCATTTACCATGTTTATGGATCGTAAGGAACTGGCTAAGGGCGGAGCACAGATGGCCATTGACTATCTGACAGGAGAGAAAGTTGACGTAAAAGATTATTCACAGTATGATAACGGAGTAAAGATTGTGGGAACTTTTACATGTGGAGCACAGATGATCGACAAGGATAATTATCAGATTCTTGTGGATAACGGAACTTATACGGAAGATGAGATCGCTCCTGATCCCACACCGACACCGGAGGTGACACCTGCGCCAGAGGCAACACCTGTGCCGAAAGTGACATTAAAGACAGCCTCAGAGGAAGATTCAAAAGAAGTGACACCAACTCCCGAAACAGAAGATAAATCAGAAGGTGAAACGAGAGAAAATCTGATCTATGATTCCGAAGATAACTCAAAAGTGGAGAAAACATCAGGTCAGAAAAAATAAAGAATTCATAGAACAAAAAAAGGATGGGTTTTCCCATCCTTTTATAGTTAATCTCTGAAGGTTAAGGAATCGTCTGTCATGGAATCAACAATGGCAAGAGATTCAAGACGGATTCCCATATCGCGGATCTCCTGACCGCCATGCTGGAATCCTTTCTCAATAACAATACCGGCTCCTTCAAGAGTTGCCCCTGATTTCTTAACAATATCGATCAGGCCGAGAAGTGCACATCCGTTAGCAAGGAAATCATCAATCAGAAGTACATGATCTTCAGATCCGAGAAACTTCCTGGAAAGGATCACATCATATACTTTCTTATGAGTGAAAGATTCTACTTTAGTTGTATACATTTCTCCATCCAGATTCACGCTCTGTGCTTTCTTGGCAAAAACTACAGGTACATCAAAGTACTGTGCAGCAATACAGGCGATACCGATACCGGATGCTTCAATTGTAAGGATTTTAGTGATTGGACAGTCGGAGAAGCGGCGTTTGAATTCTTTGCCGATTTCATTGATGAGGGTAATATCCATCTGATGATTTAAGAAACTGTCTACTTTTAAAATATTTCCCGGTTTTACAACTCCATCCTTAAGAATTCGGTCTTTTAAAAGCTTCATAGATTTCTCTCCTTTATATATGTAATTAGTTTGTAGCTGTCGGTAACTATCCGGTACACTGCTTCCCGAAAGTACTGAATAGTTACAGTTACTGTGAATATGCAGAATTCAAAAAAACATCAGGCTGCAAAATGAACAGTAACATTGCTGTTTTGATAATTATAGACTATGATACGCTATAATTCGTCTTCATGCAATTATTTTTGACAAAAAATCTAAAAATAATTATAATAGTCTCAGACTGGTTGGGAAAAACCGCAGGACAATCTGTGCAGATTGCCGTAAATCAGCCGAAGAGGCTGCGAAAAAATAAGCAGCGAGCTGGGACTAAAATAGTGAAACGGATTGCAAATATCCGTCTGACGGACTGGAGATGGAATATAATGAAAGAATATGAACTGATATGGGAAATTTTTAATAAATGTCCGCGGAATCAGATGCGTGATGTTTTTGTGGAAGAGCTGGAACTTGAGGATCCGGAAGAATATATCAGAAATAAATTCAAAGGAAAAGAAGTTTCCTATGAGAAAACTGTCCTGGAGGATGGAACCATTATTTTTGATATTACGACTTCACAAATAAAACAGCGTTGCTCCTTTACAGAAATTTGACAAATGTGGTATAATATCATTTACGCTGTACGGAAGTGCTGTAAGCAGGAAAGCCACAGACAGTGTGTGAGGATATAAAGACAGATAAGCGGTAAAGAATCGGATATTCTGAAAGAGAAAGGGGAATGTTATGGCCGAGGAACAAAAGACACATACGCATGTACTGGAGGATGGGACGGTAGTTGAACATTCTCATGGGGAGCATGGGCATCATCACAGTCATGCGCATACAAAGGCAGTGCTGAATCGTATGTCCAGAGCAATCGGACATATGGAATCTATCAAACGTATGATAGAGGACGGAAGAGACTGTGCGGAAGTTCTGATACAGCTTTCAGCAGTGAAATCTGCTATCAATAATACAGGTAAGATCATTCTGCAGGATCATATCGAACACTGTATCGTAGATGCAGTGGAACATGGTGATAAAGAGGCAATTAAAGAACTTGAGGTAGCAATTGACAGATTTGTAAAGTAATATGCGTACTCTGGAGCTTGTTTGAAAAATGCTTTACGCAAGATGTGCGTCACAATTTGTGGGAATGATTTTTCAGACACGCTCCACACTGGCAATAGAGAATATTTTGTTATTGTTCACACACCACTATCCCGCGAGGTGTTTTGGCATGAATATGCCAAAATCCCGAGACATACAAGCCAAAATTCCATTGCCGCAGGCAATCTGGAATGAATTTTGGCTACGTTACTGTGAACGGAGTGAACAGTAACAATATTTTGTCAGTACAGCAGTGCGTAAATATAAAGGAGAAGATTAATTATGGCAAAAGAATGTAACAACATTTCATGCGACAAAGCAAGCTGCGAAGGTTGTTCAAGCAGCAAGAAACAGCAGAGCTTTCAGGCAGAAATGAATGCTCAGTCAAATGTAAAACATGTGATCGGGGTTGTCAGCGGAAAGGGTGGAGTTGGTAAATCCTTCGTAACAGGCTCTCTGGCAAACATGATGGCAGCACAGGGATACAAAGTCGGTATCCTGGATGCGGATATCACAGGACCGTCCATTCCGAAAATGTATGGATTAAAGGGTGCAGCAATGGCAAATGATGAAGGTATCTACCCGATGATCACAAAAAACGGGATCAAGGTAATGTCCATCAACCTTCTGCTTCCTACAGAGGATACTCCTGTAATCTGGAGAGGTCCGGTTCTTGCAAATATGGTAAAACAGTTCTGGACAGATGTTATCTGGGGCGACGTAGACTATCTGTTTGTGGATATGCCTCCTGGAACAGGTGATGTTCCGCTTACAGCATTCCAGTCTCTGCCGATCGAAGGAATCGTGATCGTAACATCACCTCAGGATCTGGTTAAGATGATCGTTAAGAAAGCCTTTAATATGGCTGAGATGATGAAGATACCGGTACTTGGAATCGTAGAGAACTACAGCTATGTGAAATGTCCGGACTGCGGAAAAGAGATCAAAGTCTTTGGTGAGAGCCATATTGATGAAATCGCAGCAGAGCTGAAGGTTCCTGTACTTGGAAAAATGCCGATTGATATGGATTATGCAACCAAGGCAGACGGCGGATTCTTTGCAGCAATCGACAATCAGTATATTACTGATGCGCTGGCTGTAATGCCGAAATAAGAAAGTTGATCAATTAGCGAAGCAGATTGCGAATATCTGCCGGACTTCAGATTGAAAAGCAGAACAGAAAAATAATAAGAAGTTCTCATTCAGTAGGAAACGCGATTATGAAAATTGTTGTTTCAGTACTGAGTGAGGACTTCTTTTATTATATGGAAGTAAACATTTCAATAAAGCGTTCAGCAGCCTGAGAGACAGTAAGACTGTCATGCTGAGCAAGTACAAGCTGACGTCCGGGAAGAGGCTCTTTTAACATGAGCGGTGTCAGCTGATCATTTTCTTTTAACATATAATCAGGAACACAGGCAATCCCCAGTCCGATCCGTGCCAGATCCAGAAGCAGGTCATTACTGTTTAACTCTACTTCAGGAAGAAGCTTGAGATTATGGGCTGTGAATGCTTCCCGCAAATATTCACTGGTGGTACTTTTGGGGGAAAGCATCAGGATTGGATAGTTCAGAAGCTCCTGCAGTTCGGTCTGAACAGTGTGTACAGGAAAGTAATCCGTATTGGCAACGAATACATCGTGGAATTCTTTTAGCACACGTGTCTGAAAATGGCTGCCAAGTCTGGAATTAGGACAGTTGCATACAATCAGATCTGCCTGACCCTTTTCCAGAAGCTCTGCACAGCCGATGGAGGTACTGTTTGTGACTTTAATGCGGACATCAGGATAGGTCTGATGGAATTTTTGCAGATAATCAATGAGATACCGGAGATTGCCGCCCCCTTCTTCACCGCGTTCAAACATGAGCACAATTCGCCCAGGAAAATCCCGACGGGCTGCAAGAATCTTCCCCACAGTGACCAGCATGGCTGCATGGCAGTCATGGCCGCACACATGGGACACGCCGGGGATCTTGCTGACACATTCTTTCTTGCGCAAAAGATTGCACGGATCCTCCTGAACAGGAAGTGCATCCACGTCCGCCCGCAAAAGCACGGTTTTGCCAGGAGCATCTCCCTCGATTACCGCTAAAACACCACCATCTTGCACTTCGATGGGAGAGAGTCCCACAGCACGTAACTCAGTACAAATACGAGCAATTGTTTGAGTTTCCTGCCCGGACAATTCAGGGGATTCATGGAAATCCCTGCGCAGAGCGATGCAAAAATCTTCCCATTTTTTTGCAGCATTCAGAATTTCTTCTTTTGTCATCATAGATCGTGATCTCCTTTTCATTTAGAAAGGCCCATAGTTCATTAACTGTGCAATAAAAAGAAGCGCCATGGCCAAGGCATTCCAAAGCAGGAATAGCTTCCAGAAGTATTTAAACCATTTTCCGTAGGAGATGCTGGTAGCACCAATAAATCCCATCAGCGGAGCAGAATGCGGAAGGATCCAGTTGGAAAAGCCATCGCCGAAATTGAAGGCCAGCACAGCGGTTTGACGAGTCAGCCCCACCAAATCCGCAACAGGGATGAACACCGGCATAACTGCGGCAGCCTGCCCGCTTCCAGAAATAATGAAAACATTGACAACCGTATTGGCAATCAGCATAGCCGGCCCCCGCAGCAACGTGGGAAGCCCGTTCAAAATCGCAGCGCAGCCGTAAATAACGGTGTCCAGAACCAGCGCCTCATCCAGAATCATGCTAATACTGCGGGAAAGCCCCAGTACCAGAGCTGCGGCCAGCATCCCCTTGGCTCCTCGCACAAAGACCCGGACTGTCTCATTGGGATTGAACTTACCAACAATCGCAAGAATCACGCTCATGCACAGATAGATCTGCATATGAACTCGATTGCCCCAGTTCAGGCGAAGGCTGCCATAGATGATCAGGCACAAGCCTAAAATAAAAATCACCAGAATAGCGATCTGTTGAGCCGAAAGATCGGTGTCATAGTGCTTTTCTACTTCTTGATTCTTCTGCACCTGCTCAAGATCGTAAACATAGCTCTTTGAGGGATCCAACCGAACTTTTTTAGCATACCGAGCAATAAAGAGGGCTGTAACAATCCACAAAACAAGCATGCAGATTATCCGGTAAGACAGGCCGGAATACAGCGGCAGTTCTGCAATTCCCTGGGCAACGC
>ERZ834798.2702-NODE-2702-length-12495-cov-3.755145_pt1 | contig 12495 bp, 9 predicted proteins | sample MGYA00519689_ERZ834798 | MGnify/ENA primary metagenome ERZ834798 (study PRJEB31850, sample SAMEA3708761) | human gut metagenome | biome: human gut; feature: human-associated habitat; material: faeces | place: China | collected 2014 ...
GACATTGACGTCGATGCGCGAAGGGTCGATCGTCAGGTAGAGGAAATACGACGGCGAACTGCTTTCGGGAATCAGCTTCTCGTACGCCTTCATGATGGCGCTCGTGAGGTACGAACTCTTGAAATAGCGGCCGTTTACGAAGAGGTACTGTTCGCCGTTGCGCCGTTTGGCGGCGGCGGGACGGCCGATGTAGCCTTCGATGCGGGCGATCGAAGTGTCGGCCTCGACCTCCAGCAGATTCTGCTTGATATGGCGTCCCACCACATCGACGATACGTCCGGCGAGCGACGCCGCACCCAGCGTATAGACCGAGGCGTCGTTGGCGTATAGCTCGAAGGCGATCTGCGGATTGCACAACGCCACACGCTGGAATTCCGACTTGATCTGCGCCGCCGACGTGGTGCTCTTGTCCAGAAAACGGCGGCGGGCCGGGACATTGTAGAAAAGGTTGCGCACGAAAAACTGCGACCCTGCGGGACACATCACCGGGGTCTGTCCGGCGAACTGGCCGCCGTTGATCTCGGTCTGCGTGCCGACTTCGTCGCCCTCCTGCCGCGTCCGCAGTTCGACCTGCGCCACGGCGGCGATCGAAGCCAGCGCTTCGCCGCGGAAACCGAAAGTATTGAGTGCGTAAATATCGTCCACGGAGGTTATCTTGCTCGTGGCGTGGCGGTCGAAAGCCATGCGCGCGTCGATGGGCGACATGCCGCAGCCGTCGTCCACGATCTGAATCAGGTCCTTGCCGCCGTCGCGGAAATTGACCTTTACGGTGCGTGCGCCTGCGTCGATCGCATTCTCCATCATCTCCTTGACCACCGAGGCGGGACGGTTGACGACCTCGCCCGCCGCGATCTGATTGGCTACGACCTCCGGTAATAATCTGATCTTATCTGCCATCTACTCCTGATAATCGTTGGGTACCACCGTGATAGGCTGCTCCTGCCACTCGACGTCGGAAATGCCCGACTGGTCGAGTCCGTTGCGCCGCACCGACTCTTCGGCGCCCGCCGCTTCGGTCTGCGCCGGGGCCGAGGTCCGCGCCCGCAGGAAAACGTCGGCAAGCCTCGGATAGAGGATATAGATGAACAGCAGCACCAGAACCGCGCCTACGGCCATCTTCCAAATGCGGTCGCGGCCCGTCTTCTCCTCCTTGGAACGGCGTGCGGCGCGCGCATCGCGCTGGGTGCGGATATATTGTCCGGGGCGGTATTCGCCGCCGGCGTCTTCGGCTCTTTCGCCCCGAAGCTCGGCGCGGCGCTGTTCGCGCGCCTCCTTTTCGGGGTCGTAATAACGCGGTATGTAATTGAATTTGTTCGCGTGCTTCTTGAACGGGGTGAAACCTAACATGGCGTGTCCTCCTATTTTTTTGTAAAGATACGAATTCTTCCGCAATTTTATTGCCCCGAATTCCTTTTTCCGGCACGGACGCATGCGTCCGCCGCGCGCGGGAAGCGGGTTGCGGCCGGGGCGGCTCCCGATCTGCCAATACGGCGGAATGCCGGAACCCGCAGGGGTATTCAGCACTCCGCCGTAGAGACGAAACCGTATCGTTTCCTAACGGAAGAAACTCTTCATCCGCTCGAAAATATTCTGGTTTTTGACCGAGTCGGCTTTCTGGAAACCGGGCTGCCGGGACAACTCCTCGACCAGCCGCTTCTCCTCGGCATTGAGTTTCGACGGAATGGTGATGTCCACCACGACCAGCTCGTCGCCGCGGCCGTAACCGTTCACGTCGGGCAAACCCTTGCCGCCCAGACGCAGCACCTTGCCGGCATGCGTTCCCGGAGCGATCTTGATCTTGGCGCGGCCGTCTACCGTCGGCACCTCGACCGTACCGCCCAGCAGAGCCAGCGTCACGGTGATATTGAGGTTGTGGATCAGGTCGTTGCCGTCACGCACCAGCTCGGGATTGGACTCCTCTTCGATCATGACCTGCAGGTCGCCGTTGACGCCTCCGTGACGGGCGGCATTACCCTTGCCCGTGACGGTGAGCATCATGCCCTCGCCCACGCCGGCCGGAATCTTGATCTCCACGACCTCCGAACCGCGGACGGTGCCTTCGCCCTTGCACTTGTCGCAGGGCGAAGTGATGACCTTGCCCGTACCGCCGCAGGTCGGGCACACACTCTGGGTCTGCATGCGGCCGAAAAAGGTGTTTTCGACGCGCGTCACATGGCCCGTGCCGTTACACGTCGAGCAGGTCGAATAGGAATCGGCGTCCTTGGCTCCCGTGCCGCCGCACTTGTCGCAGGCGACGGTCTTGTTGATCTTGAGCTTCTTGGTGACGCCGTTGGCGATCTCGGCCAGCGTCAGCCTGACCTTGATGCGGATATCGGAGCCGCGGTTCACGCGCCGGCCGCCGGACGACGACGAACGGAACCCGCCCCCGCCGAAATGTCCGCCGAAAATATCGCCGAACTGTGAGAAAATATCCTCCATCGAGAAGCCTCCGCCGCTGAAGCCGCCGAAACCGCCTCCGCCGCCTGCCGCGCCGCTCATGCCGGCATGGCCGAACTGGTCGTAACGGGCACGCTTGTCGGGGTTCGACAACACGTCGTAGGCTTCTGCTGCCTCCTTGAATTTCTCCTCGGCCTGCTTGTCGCCCGGATTCTTGTCCGGGTGATACTGAATGGCAGCCTTGCGGTAGGCCTTCTTTATTTCGTCGGCGTTAGCGTTCTTCTGGACGCCCAGCACTTCGTAGTAATCCCTCTTTTCAGCCATCTTCTCACTCTCCTACAACGACTTTTGCAAAACGCAGCACCTTGTCGCCCAGCATGTAGCCGGTCTGGACGACGTCTACGACCTTGCCCTGCATATCCTCTCCGGCGGCGAACTTGGCCACGGCCTCGCATAGGTCGGCGTCGAACTCCCGGCCCTTGACGTCGATCTCGGTCACGCCCTTCTGACGCAGGGTTTCGGTAAATTTCTGCGATATCAGGTTCACGCCGGCGCGCAGCGCTTCGATATCGTCGCTTTTCTGCATGGCATCGACCGCCCGCTGCACGTCGTCGCGCACGGGAAGCATCGCCAGCAAGACGTCGCGGCCTCCGGTCTGCACCAGATCCATCTTCTCCTTGAGCGTACGCTTGCGGTAGTTGTCGAACTCGGCCTGCAGACGGATGTATTTATCCTGCCATTCGGCGACTGCCGCCGCTAAATCGGGTGCGGCGCCGCTGTCGGTCGCGTCTGCCATTGTGTCAGTCCCGTCCTGCGAATCGTCTGACACATTGGCACAGGGTTCGCCGTCGCACGAAGGGTAACCTTCACCGGGAACGAATCCTTCGTCACCGTCAACAGCCTCATTATAAGTTTTTTCCTTTTTCATATCTCGTGTTTTTCAGATTTTCCGTCTTATATTCGAACAAATTGTATACCAACCGCCGGGCCATGCCTACCCGATGATAAAAATCGCCGGGCGCCTGTTCATTTCCGGCAGCCGCACCGACCGCCACTCGCGCACGGGGAGCGTACGGATATATTCGCCGGGAGCGGTAATGTCCATCGCCAGCGTCAGGCGCGTCTCGGGGGCAAGGGTTTGCAGGAGCTGTTCCATCAGCTTCACATTGCGGTAAGGCGCCTCGATGAAGAGCTGCGACTGGCGTTCGGACTGCGCACGGCGTTCGAAGCGACGGATCGCCTGCACCCGTTCGGGCGGCTTGACGGGCAGGTAGCCGTTGAAGGCGAACGACTGCCCGTTGAGCCCCGAAGCCATGACGGCCAGGATGACGGACGACGGCCCGACGAGCGGCACTACGCGGATACCGTGGCGGTGGCACGCCTCGACGACCAGTGCCCCGGGATCGGCGACGCCCGGCACGCCCGCTTCGGAAACAACCCCCGCCGAGCGGCCCTCAACGAGCGGTTTCACCAGCTCTTCGACCTCACGCCCGGCGACGGTATGTTCGTTCAGCTCGCGGAACTCCAGCGTGTCGATCGGCCGCGCGATGCCGGCCTTCGACAGGAAGCGCCGCGCCGAACGGGTGTTTTCGACGATGAAATAGTCGAGCGAATCCATCACGGCACGGTTCGCCGCGGGCAGCACGTCCCACGGTGCCGTCTCGTCCGAAATCGGACACGGGATCAGATAGAGCGTTCCGTACATCTTATTTCAGTTTTTCGAGTTTGGCCCGGAGTTCCCGCTCCCGGGCAACGGCTTTCGTATACAGCACAGCAAACCAGACGCTCAGCGCCATGACACCGGCGATCACCACCCCGAAAACACCGCTCAGGAAAAATGCGCTCACGACCAGCCCCGCAACCGAAAGCACCAGCGGGGATTTGCGGACATTGCAGCCGATAGCCACATAGCCGCCCGCCAGCACGAGCATCACGATTCCGACCACCAGCCTCACCCCGTTTCCCTGGGCGTTGACCAGTTCGACCACGCCGCTGGCGAGCGCCAGCAATGCCGCGGCGAACATGGCGCTGCGGGCCTTGCCCAACTGGTCGAGGGCCGATTCGGATTCGAGCTGTGCCGTCAGCAGCCGCGCCCCGAGGCACCCGGCGGCCTCATCGCGCCCGGCGGGACAACCGCAGGAGGGGCACTTATCAGTGCCGGAAGCGATTTCACCGCCGCAATCATAGCATTTCATATCGTTATTCTTTGAGGTAAATCCGTTTTACGCGCCCCGAAACCGAGGTCATGATCTCATAGGGAATCGTATCGAGCACGCGGGCCATCGTTTCCAGGTCGTTGCCCGGCTCGGGCGAGAAGACCACGACTTCGTCGCCTTCCTTCACGCCGGGAATCCCCGTAATGTCGACCATGCAGCTGTCCATGCAAATGCGTCCGACGATGGGGGCGGAACTCCCGGCCACCAGCACCGACCAGCGGCCGCAGCCCAGATGGCGGTCGAGCCCGTCGGCATATCCGATGGGGATCGTCGCCGTCGTAGTTTCACGCGTGAGTTTTCCGGCCCGTCCATACCCTACGGCGTCGCCTGCGGGCAGGTGCTTGACCTGCACGATACGCGTGCGGAGGGTCGAGACGGGACGCAGCATCCCGTTATGCCGGTAGCCGAAGCCATAAAGCCCCAGCCCGAGGCGGCACATGTCGAACTGCGCCTCGGGGAAACGTTCGATGGCGGCCGAATTGGCCGTATGGCGGATAACCGGGTAGGGCAGCGAAGCGGCGACGCGGGCGCTCATGCGGTCGAACAGCGCGATCTGCGCCCGGGTATAGGCATCCTCTTCGGGCATGTCGGCACAGTTGAGGTGCGAGAAGACCGAAGCGACCTTGACCTGCGGGGTTTCCGCCAGCGCCTTGCACAGCGCCCCGACTTCGTCGTCCATGAAGCCCAACCGGTGCATACCCGTGTCGAGCTTGATATGGATCGGGTAACGGCTCTCGCCCGCATGCACCACGGCCCCGGCGAAGGCTCGGAGCGAATGAAGGCTGTATATCTCGGGTTCGAGGCGGTTGGCGATCATCTGATCGAAACTGTCGGCATCGGCGTTGAGCACCACGACGGGCATCGAAATGCCCCGCTCCCGCAACAGTACCCCCTCGTCGGCGAACGCCACGGCCAGGTAATCGACGCCCTGGTGCTGCAAGAGCTGCGCGACTTCGAAATCGCCGGCACCGTACGAACCGGCCTTGACCATCGCCACGAGCTTCGTACCGAAGCTGAGCTTCGAACGGAAGAAATTAAGGTTGTGCGTCATAGCGTCGAGGTCGACCTCCAGCACTGTCGTATGGCTGCGGCGCGCGAGGGCGTGCGCCAATTTCTCGAAACGGAAATCGCGGGCGCCTTTCAGCAGGATGGCACGCCCGGCCACCGCCCTGCGGTCGATGCGCGCGATGCACTCGTCGGTCGAGGCGTAAAACTCCTTGTCGCAGCCGAACAGACCGGCATGGCGTTTCAGGCGCGGGCCGATGCCGATCAGGAAGTCGACGCCGGCACGTGCGACCATCCCCGCGACACGGCCGTAGAGTTCGTCGTCGGAAAGCCCGCTCTGCGAGATATCCGACAGGACGAGCGTACGGCGGCGGTTCAGCGCCACGCCGTGCAGGTAATCGAGTGCCAGCGCCAGCGAATTGAGGTCGAGGTTATAGGCGTCGTTGATCAGGATCGAATCGTTGATGCCCTCCTTCACCTCGAGGCGCATGGGCAACGTAGGCGCCGAAGCGAACGACGGCGCGGGATAGTGCATCGCGGCGCAGAACGCCTCGACGATCTGGGCATTGCGGCGCGACGCGGCGTTGCCGATGACCGATTCGGGCACCTCGGGGAATGCCGCGGCATCGAAGGGTTTGCGGTCGGCGAAACGCGCCGCGACCATGCCCCCCAGCGGTTCATAATAGCTGTGGTAGACGATTTTCGAAGCATTGCGGGCCAGCACCATCTTCTCGTCGCACTTCTGCTCGAGATTGAGGAAATTCTCCTGGTGCGCGTCGCCGATCGAGGTAAAAACAACCACGTCGGGACGGATGATGCGCTCCAGCCGCTCCATCTCTCCGGGCTTCGAAATGCCCGCCTCGAAGATGGCTAACTCCTCGTCGCCTTCGAGCATCAGCACCGAGAGGGGCACGCCCAGCTGCGAATTGTAGCTTTTCGGAGAGCGGTAATATTTCATCCCCGCGGGCAGTTCTTCGGCGATCCACTCCTTGATGACGGTCTTGCCGTTCGAACCGGTGATGCCGACGACCGTACCCCTGAATTGCGCACGGTAGTGCGCCGCAAGGCGTTGCAGGGCATCGATGGCGTTGTCCACACGCACGAAGCCGCAATCGGCGGGGCACTCGACATCCCGTTCGACGAGGAACGCACGCACACCACGCGCCGACATCTGGGCGACGAATCCGTGCGAGTCGTGATTGGCACCGCGCATGGCCACGAACATCGGGCAGCAGCCCAGTTCGCACGACAGCGAACGGCTGTCTGTGACAACCGACCGCACTTCGGCATCGCAGCCTGTAAATTTCCCGCCGACAACGGCGGCTATTTCCGAGAGTTTGTAGTTCATCCTGTATCTTATCCGTTTTTCGCCGGGCGGATGGCATCCGGGGCTTCACGAAGCCGGCGGGGCAGGAACATACGCGGAGTATGCGGCTGCCGCGAGCGGAAGCGCCGGAGGCAGCCGTCCTCACGAAAGGTCAAATGTCACGATCGTAATTCCCGCCCCGCCCCGGTCGGCATGCTCGTCGCGGGCGCTTTCGACCTCAGGCACCGTGCGCAGGTAGCGGCGTATCTCCTCCTTGAGAGCCCCCGTGCCCTTGCCGTGGAGAATCGACACCGACCCCACGCCCACCATCAGGGCGTCGTCGATGAAATCCTGCACGGCGTCCAGCGCCTCGGCGGCACGCATGCCCCGCACGTCGATATGGTCTTTGAAGCTGAGCTTGCGGGCCGAAATGCCGGCCGACACCACCGTCCGCGCCGTCTGCGGGCGTGTCGCCTCGCGGAACTCGCTGTTCGAAACCACGGTCAGCATCTTCCGGTCGACCGTAGTCAGTATCTGGCCGAAGGCGACCTGCGCCTTGCGCCCCTTGACCGACTGCACCACGCCGACCATATCCTGTCCGGCCATGCGGACTTTCGACCCGGCCTCCACCTCGCGCGGTTTCGGAGCTTCGGCAGGGGCAGCCCCCGCCGCCTGCGCCTCGCCCCGCTGCGCCTTGCGTTCTTCACGCCGCTGACGGCGGCGTTCGATACGTTCGATCTCGCGGGCGACCTCGGCATCCTTGTCCGCCGTATCGGTCTTCGTCACCGCGTCGCGGAAATCGTCCAGTTCGCGGCGCGCAAGGCGCGTCAGCTCCTTTTCGGCCTGCGCCTCGCGGATCGTCCTGATCGTATTCTCGATCTGCCGGTTGGCATCGGCGATCAGCTGCTGCGCCTCCAGCTTGGCCTTTTTGAGTATCTCCTGCCGCTCGGCCCTGATCTTCGACAGCTGCCCGGCATAGGTCTGCTCCAACTCCTCGACCTTGCGGTCGGTCAAGCGGATGCGGTCGCGCTTCTGTTCCCAGTAATGCTTGTCGCGGGCGATCTCACGCAGCTGCTTCTCGATGTTGATATGGTCGCTGCCGGCCTTCTCGCCCGCAATGCGGATAATCTCTTCCGGCAGGCCGATCTTGCGGGCGATCTCCACGGCGAACGAACTGCCCGGCTTGCCCGTTTCGAGGCGGAACAGCGGGCGGATATTCTGCACGTCGAACATCATGGCGCCATTGGCGATGCCCTCGGTATTCGACGCATAGTATTTGATATTGGCATAGTGGGTCGTGATGACGCCGTAGCACCCTTTGGTCAGCAGGCGTTCGAGGATGGCCTCGGCGATGGCGCCGCCGATGACCGGCTCGGTACCCGACCCGAACTCGTCGATCAGCACCAGCGTCGACGACGAAGCCCCCGCGAGCATGTTCTTCATGTTGAGCAGGTGCGACGAATAGGTAGACAGGTCGTCGTCGATCGACTGCTCGTCGCCGATGTCGATGAAGATCGAACGGAACACGGGCAGTTCCGAAACCTCCGATGCCGGAACGGGGAACCCGCACTGGAACATATACTGCACGAGGCCGGTGGTCTTGAGGCAGACCGACTTGCCACCTGCATTGGGCCCCGAAATGACAAGGATATGCTTGCGGCGGTCGAGCTGCATGTCGAGCGGTACGACCTCGCGCCCCTGCGCCCGCAGGGTTTGCTGCAGGAGCGGGTGGCGGGCATTCTTCAGCACCAGCCGGTCGTCGTCCGAGATGATCGGTTTCACGCAGCCGTTCTGCGATGCCCAGCGTCCCTTGGCACGCAGCATGTCGATCTCGGCCAGGTAGTCGCCCGACGCGGCGATCAGCCCGGCATCGGGGCGCACCGAATCGGTGAACTCCGAGAGGATGCGGACGATCTCGCGCCGCTCGGCATATTCCAGTTCGCGCAGCTCGTTGTTGATCTCCACGACCTCGACCGGTTCGACGTAGAACGTACGCCCCGTGGCCGATTCGTCGTGGATGAAGCCCTGCAGCTTGCGTTTATTGGCCGCGGCAACCGGGATCACGGCCTTCCCTTCGCGGATCGATATCTGGGCGTCGGCATCGACGATACCGGCCCCTTTGGCGGCGGCGAGCACCGCCTGCAACCGCTTGGCGGCCTGCCCTTCGCGTTCGCGGATGGCGCGCCGAATCTCCAGCAGGGCCGGCGAAGCATTGTCCCGGATATTGCCGAAACGATCGACGATGGCGTCGATCCGCTGCACGATCCCGGGGAATGCCTCGACGCCGCGGCTGCGGGCATACAGCGCCGGATATTGCCCTTCGCGGGCGAGGATGAACGCAACGACGCTGCCGACGAGGCTCAGCGCCCGGTGCAGGGTCACCACCTCCCCCACGTCGAGGAACGTCCCTTCGACACGCAGTTTGGCAACGACATGGTCGACGTCGGGATATTCCCCGCCGGGAAAATCGTGCTCCATGTCGAGCAGCAGGCGCATCTGGTCGGCAAGTTCCAGCCTCCGCCCGATCTCGCGCGCCGAGGTCGAGAAAGTCTCTTCGGCGAGCTTCCCGCGGGCGGCACGCATGGTGCAAAGCGCTGCAACCTGTTCCCGAAGCCGGTCGAAGCCGATCTTCTGCTCGAAGTTTGCAGGATAAATCATCTTTATGTCGGATTGAACGGCTACTGCAGCCGCCTGAGCGAATCGCGCTCAGCCTTGGCAGCAGCCTTGGCGGCCTTCTTGTCGGCACGCTCCTTCATCTTTTCGGGGTTGCGCCCGAAAAGCGAGAGGTGGACGTAACGGCCGGGGTATTGTTTGACATCGGCCAGCAGCGCCGCGAGGTTGTCGCTGGCCTTTTCGAGCGAATCGTACAGTTCGGGGTCGCTGATGAGCTTGCCGATCGTGCCTTCGCCCTGCGCGATACGCGCCACGAGGTCGTCGAGGTGCTCCACGGCTTGCGAAAGTTTGCGGGCGAACTGCTCCTCGGTGAGCTGCGAGGTGAAACGATCCACGTCGCCGATGATGCTGTCCACGCGCCCAGCATTCTCGCCGAGCATGTCGGAGAATTTCGAAAGGTTGTCCAGCGCGCTCTTCAGGCTGTTTTTCTCCGCAGAGAGTATCTCGGCCATGTCGCCCGTCACGGAGTTCAGGTTGCCGAGCGTCCCGGCGATGTTGTCCGCATTGGTTTCCATCAGGCCGTTCAGGTTTTCGAGCGTGCGCGAAAGGTCGGTGGTGAGCTGCGAAACCTTCTGCTTGAAGAAATCCAGCTCGGAGCCGGCCATGTCCATCAGGTCGCGGTCGCGGCTCGAACGCAGCGTATCGCCCTTCTGGAGGTAGGTGTCGGCCGTGCCGTAGGTGATTTCGATCGCCTTGGCGCCCATCAGTCCGTTGCTGAAGATCTTGGCCTCGGAATCGGTCGGAATGCGGTACTGGCGCTTGATGGTGAACTGCAACACGACCTTGTCGCTGCGCGCGGGGTCGAACGAAAGCCGTGTCACGGAGCCGATCTTCACGCCCTTCATCATGATCGGCGACGCGTTCTGCACGCCGTTGATCTGGTCGTAAGCCGCATAATATTCGACATTGCGGCTGAAAATATCGAATCCTTTCAGAAAGCGGATGCCCGCCCATGCGACGCCGATCATCGCCACGGCGAATATTCCGATCTTAACTTCCCTTTTCATATTTCGCTTGTTTTTATTTCACAATTTGCGTACCCCGGCAGCTCACGACGAAGGCGTCGGGGAAAACCTTGCGCACTTCGGCCAGCCGTTTCTGGGCGGCGGCACGGGTATCGTACTCGCCGACGCAATATTTATAACGGAACCGCCCCTCGGCGGTATACTGTTTCACTTTGTTGCGGTAGGATTTGAAACGTGCGGACGAGGTCGGCACGGTCTGCGCGCTAGCCAGCACCTGCACGGTATAACGCAGCGGCCGGGCGGCTTGTTTGGGGGCATCCCCGGCCTTGGCCGGTTTCTGCGCCCCGGACTTGCCCGCAGCCTTCTCCGGCTCCCCTTTTTCCGGGGTGGCGGCCTTCGCGGCAGGCGCATCGGATGCCTTGTCCTGCTTCGCAGGGCGCACGGGCTCCTTCCCGATGACGACCTGCGTTTCGGGCTCTTTACCGGGCTTCGGGGCTGCTGCGGCCTCCTCTTCGGCGCGGCGCGTTTCGAGCACATAGGCCGAATAATCCCTCACGCCTTCGTAAATCGAGCGGGCGATCTCGTCCTGCCCCTTTTCCGATTTCATATAGGCCATCTCCTGGGCGTTGGACATGAAACCGATCTCGGTCAGCACGCCCGGCATGTCGGTGGCATAGAGCACGCGCAGCAGCTGGGGCTTGATGCCCCGCGAATGGCGCCCAGCCTTCAGGTAATTATTCTGAATACAGCGCGCCAGCGCCATGCTGTACTCGCCGTAGGTGAATTGCAGGTTCTGGATATAGGCCCGCACGATGGCCGCCGTCCGCTCGTCCGACATGTCGATCAGGTCTTCGCGGTTGTTCTCGAACAGGGCGTTCTCATTGTAACGCTGCTCCTTGGGGCTTTCGCCCATGATGAGCGTCTCGACACCCCGTGCCGCCGAGGATTTCGCAGCATTGACGTGGATCGAAACGAAGAGGTCGCCGCCGGCCTTGTTGGCGATGTCGGCACGCGCCTGGAGGTCGGTTGCCAGATCGGTGCCCAGCGCCTTGTCCGTCTTGCGGGTATAGACCACCTTCACGCCCGGCATCCCCTCCTCGATGAGTCTGCCCAGCTTCAGGGCCACCTTCAGCGTCAGGTCCTTTTCATAAATTCCCCCGTAATGCGCCCCGGGGAATTTACCCCCGTGTCCGGCGTCGATCACCACGACTTCGAAGCCGTGCGCAATATTCCCTGCGGCGGCAACGTTGGTAAAAACGGTTGCGGCTGCAAAGAGGAGTAGCAACAAGAGTCGTGTGCGCATATTTAATGGTAACAAGTGTGAGCTTTCTGTATTTTTTTACCTATCTTTGTCGGGCTTAAAACGCGGCAGGAATGCACCTGCGAGGCGTTCCGGGCGTTTTTGCCGACTTGTCGGCAAAGGTATGGAAAATTTTTGGGATTTTGGATAAAATTAGGGTAAAATATCTCTTGTCGGCAACGGTCCTGCTCCTGTTTGCCCAGATCGTTCTGGGCGGCGCGGCACCCCGCGCGGCGCTCGACGGCCCCGCATCCGACACCCTCCCGAATCCCCTCCCCGCCGACACCGTGCGCCCGCATCCGGACAACGGACGGACGCCGAGCGTCACCCCCTCGCGGCGCGAAGCACGGCGGCAGGCCCGTGAAGAGGCCCGGCGGCGCGACGCTTTCAACGCCCTTTCGCAGGAGGAGCGCGATTCGCTCTTTTCGTCGCAGGTCGACTCGCTCATAGCCCGCAAAGCCGACTCGCTGGGCATGTCCCGCCCCGACTCGCTCGCGGTCGACACGCTGCACCGCGACTCGGTCAAAAAACCGCGGCCCGCGGGCGCTTTCCTCGACGACCCGATCACGGGCAAGAACACCGACTCGCTGGTCTACGACGTGCGCAACAAACTGGTCTACATCTACAACCAAG
>ERZ834798.2705-NODE-2705-length-12490-cov-3.470446_pt1 | contig 12490 bp, 8 predicted proteins | sample MGYA00519689_ERZ834798 | MGnify/ENA primary metagenome ERZ834798 (study PRJEB31850, sample SAMEA3708761) | human gut metagenome | biome: human gut; feature: human-associated habitat; material: faeces | place: China | collected 2014 ...
CGATATATTTATTGTACCGCTTACATGCTCTTGCCGTCAACCTTCGCCTGCACGGCGATCGGCAGACCGTAGAGCTGGATGAAGCCGGCGGCGTCCGCCTGATTGTAGTCGCTCGCGCCGAAGGTGGCGATCTCCTCGGAGTACAGGGAGTACGGGCTCCAGACGCCGGCGTTGATGATGTTGCCCTTGTAGAGCTTGAGCCGCACCGTGCCGGTGACGTGCTCCTGCGTCTTGGTCACGAACGCGCTGAGCGCCTCGCGCAGCGGCGTGAACCACTGGCCGTTGTACACCAGTTCGCCGAAGGTCACGGCGAGCTTCTGCTTTTCGTGCATGGTCATCTTGTCGAGGCAGAGCGTCTCGAGCACGCTGTGCGCCTTGTAGAGGATCGTGCCGCCCGGCGTCTCATACACGCCGCGGCACTTCATGCCGACGAGCCGGTTCTCCACAATGTCCAGAATGCCGATGCCGTTGGCGCCGCCGAGCTCGTTGAGCTTGAGGATGATGTCCTTGGCGCTCATCTGCTTGCCGTCGAGCGCGACGGGCTTGCCCTGCTCGAAGTCGAGCGTGATGTAGGTCGGGGCGTCCGGTGCGTCGATCGGGCTCACGCCCAGCTCGAGGAAGCCCGGCTTCTCATACTGCGGCTCGTTGCCCGGATCCTCCAGATCGAGACCCTCATGGCTCAGGTGCCAGAGGTTCTTGTCCTTGGAGTAGTTGGTCTCGCGGTTGATCTTCAGGGGCACGTTGTGCGCCTCGGCGTAGGCGATCTCCTCCTCACGCGACTGGATGTTCCACTCACGCCACGGGGCGATGATGGGCATATCGGGCGCGAAGTGCTTGATGGCCAGCTCAAAACGCACCTGATCGTTGCCCTTGCCGGTGCAGCCGTGGACGATGGCGTCTGCGCCCTCCTTCTGGGCGATCTCGACCAGACCCTTGGCGATGCACGGGCGCGCATGGCTCGTGCCGAGCAGGTACTCCTCGTACATGGCGCCGGCCTGCATGGTCGGGATGATGTAATCGTCGACGTATTCGTCCGTCAGGTCAAGCACGTAGAGCTTCGACGCGCCGGTCTTGATAGCCTTTTCCTCCAGACCGTCGAGCTCGTCGGCCTGACCGACGTTGCCGGACACGGCAATGACCTCACAGTTGTTGTAGTGCTCCTTCAGCCACGGGATGATGATGGACGTATCCAGACCGCCGGAGTAAGCAAGGACGACTTTTTTGATATCTTCTTTTTTCATAATGGGTGCCTCCATTGATTATTAATTCATAAGATGTGCATATTATTCACCTTTTTCGCGCAAATGTCAACTCTCCATCTGCATAAAATTCGCCGAAAAAATCATATTCTTTCCGTGATATTCACAAAAACGGGGTGTTTATACGCGCTTTTCCGCACTGCGTTGCCTGTAAGCGGCAGTGAAATATGCATTCGCGCGAATATTTCCGCAGCCGCCGCCCGATGTACGCTCCGCTCGAACGGGCCGTTTTTTATCCGCATGCCAAAAAATGTGTAAAAAGCCGCCGCACCCACTTTTCAAGCGCCGCGCCGCGCGGTATAATAAGAAAATACCATATAATAATACGCGCCTGCCGCCCTGCGCGGGGCGGCAAATCACGCACAAAGGAGCACTGCATATGCAATGGATCGAAGTGTCCGTCCCCACCCGCAGCGATGAGATCGACGACGTCTGCGCACAGCTGGCCGAGCTGGGCGCCGGCGGCATGGTCGTGGAGGACGAGGCGGATTTTCAGGAATTTCTCGAGCACAACCACCAGTATTGGGACTACGTCGACGACGCGCTCGAGGCGCAGTTTCGCGGCGTGTCGCGCATCAAGTTCTACCTCTCGGACGATGACGACGGCCGCGCGCAGCTTGCGTCCATCCGCGCCGGCCTCGGCCGCGAGCTGACGACCGCGACCGTGCGCGACAGCGACTGGGAGAATAACTGGCGGCAGTACTATCAGCCGATCGAAGTCGGCGAAAAGCTCGTCGTCGTGCCCGAATGGCTCGATGCGCCGGCGGACGGACGCGTCGCGCTGCGGCTCGATCCGGGGCTCATCTTCGGCACGGGCAGCCACCCCACGACGCGCATGTGCCTCGCCGCGCTCGAGCAGTACGCCGGTCCGGGCAAGACCGCGCTCGACCTCGGCTGCGGCAGCGGCATTCTCGGCATCGGGGCGCTGCTGCTCGGCTGCGCACACGTCACCGGCTGCGACATCGACCCCAAGGCGCCCGAGGTCGCGGCGGGCAACGCCGCGCTCAACGGCTTTTATGACGACCGGTTCACCGTCTGCGCGGGCGACATCCTCGCCGATGCCGGACTGCGCCGGCATCTCGGCACGGGGTATGATCTCGTGCTGGCAAACATCGTGTCCGACGTCATCATCCCGCTGGCCGCGCACGCCCCGGCATTTCTCGCCCCGGGCGGCACGTTCATCTGCTCGGGCATCATCGACGGGCGCGAGGACGAGGTGCGCGCCGCTATCGAGCGCGCGGGCTTCACGGTCACGGCGCATGACAGCCTTGAGGAGTGGCACTGCTTCACGGCCACGCTTGCGTGACGGTGCGGCCGGCAGCCTGACCAAACACGAAACCACCTTTTTATGCACTTTGACCGGCGCAGCGCGCCCATCCGGAAAGAGAGAACTGCGATGAAATACGCCTTTGACAACGCCAATCTGATCGACGGCACACAGGATATGCGCGTGCAGCCGGGGCTGTGCGTGCTCACGGACGGCGAGACGATCACGGACATCGTGCCCGCCGGTACCGCACCGGCGGGGTATACGCGCATCGACCTGCACGGGCGCTACCTGCTGCCGGGGCTGATCAATATGCACGTGCATCTGGCCGGAAACGGCAAGATCCAGAAAAAGCAGCGCGACCTGGAAACGCTCGTGCGCCGCATCCTCGCAAACCCCGTCTCGCGCGCGGTGGCCTACCGCATGGTGTGCTCCTTTGCGCGCACCGAGCTGCTCGGCGGCGTGACGACGATCCGCACCGTCGGCGGGCTGGACACGTTCGACACGCGCCTGCGCGACGAGATCCGCGCCGGACGCCGCATCGGACCGCGCGTGCTCGCGGCAAACGAGGGCATCTCCGTCCCCGGCGGGCACATGGCGGGCTCGGTCGCCATCGCGGCCAGGACCGTTGACGAGGCGCTCGCGCAGGTCGACGCCGTGCACGCGCAGGGCGCGGACCTCGTCAAGCTCATGATCACCGGCGGCGTCATGGACGCGACCGAGCGCGGCATGCCCGGCGAGGTGAAAATGCCGGCTGAGATGGTGCGCGCCGTGTGCGAGCGTGCACACGCGCTCGGCTACCCCGTGGCGGCGCATACCGAATCCACGGAGGGCGTGCGCATCGCGCTGCAAAACGGCGTCGACTCCATCGAGCACGGCGCAAAGCCGGACGACGAGATCCTGCGGCTGTTTGAGGAGCGGGGCGCATTTTTGTGCGCAACGTTCTCGCCCGCGCTGCCGTATGCACGCTTTGACCGCGCGGTCACGCACCTGACCGAGGACGAGCTGTTCAACGGCCGCGTCGTCTTTGACGGCATGATCGCCTGCGCGAAGGCTGCGCTCGCGCACGGCATCCCCGTCGTGCTCGGCAACGACACGAGCTGTCAGTGGGTCGCGCAGTATGATTTCTGGCGCGAGCTGTGCTATTTCCACGAATACGCCGGCGCGTCCAACGCCTGCGCGCTCTACTGCGTCACCGGTCAGAGCGCGCGCATGGCAGGGCTCGGCGACGTGACCGGCACGCTCCGCCCCAGCCTGTGCGCCGATATGCTCGTCACGAGCGAAAACCCGCTCGCGGATCTGCGCGCACTGCGCACGCTCGACATGGTCGTCGCACGCGGCCGGATCATCGACCGTCCGCGCCCGAAGCGCAACGCCCGGCTCGATGCCGGACTCGACACCCTGCTCGCCTGAGCAGGGGATCCCATACCTTATATAATATTCAGGTGATGTTATGAAAGCGCTCTCACAACCGCTGTTTGCCTCCCTGCGGGGCTATGACCGGCAGCAGCTCGGACCGGATCTGTTTTCCGGCGTGCTCATTGCGCTGCTGTCCATCCCGATCTCCATGGGCTATGCCCAGCTGGCGGGTCTGCCGCCGGTCTACGGCCTGTACGGGTCGCTGATCCCGATCCTGCTCTTTGCGATGCTCAGCACGACGCGGGAATTCATCTTCGGCGTGGATGCCGCGCCCGCCGCCATGATCGGCGCGGTGCTCGCCTCGCTCGGCGTCACAGCAGGCAGCGCGGAGGCCATGCGCATCGTACCGGTGCTGACGCTCTACGTCGCGCTGTGGCTGGCAGTGTTCGCGCTCGTGCGCGCGGACAGGGCCGTCGACTACATCTCCGAACCCGTCATGGGCGGGTTCATCAGCGGCGTCTGCTGCGAGATCATCCTCATGCAGGTGCCGAAGCTGCTCGGCTCGGGCACGGGCACGGGCGAGCTGTTCGAGCTGCTGGGGCATATTTTTGACGCGGCAAAGACCGTCAACCTGCCGACCGCCGCGCTCGGCTTCGGGACACTGGCGATCCTGCTGCTTGCGCCGCGCAAGTGGCCGAAGGTGCCGTGGGTACTGGTGATGATGGTGCTCGGCGGGCTGCTCGGCGCGTTTGCGCCGCTGGCCGACCGGGGCGTGGCGCTGCTGGCCGCCGTGCCGCGCGGATTGCCGAAGCCCGTGCTGCCGGATCTCACGGCGCTGCCGTTTACCGAGGCTCTCGTGGCGACGCTGCCGGTCGCGGCCGTGATCCTGGCCGAGACGCTGCTGGCCTCGTCCGGCACGGCGCAGAAAAACGGCTACCGGCTCAACGGCCGCCGCGAGATCGCGGCCTACGCCGTCTGCAACGTCGCCGCCGGGCTCGTCGGCTGCTGCGTCGTGTCGGGCAGCGTGTCGCGCACGGCGGTCAACGAGCGCAACGGCGGGAAAACGCAGCTCGTGTCCGTCACGGCGAGCGTGACCATGCTGCTCGTGCTGCTCTTCGCCACGCCGCTCATCCGCTTTCTGCCCGTGCCGGTGCTGACGGCCATCGTCGTCAACGCGCTCATCGGGGCGACGGAGTTCGGCATCGCGCGGCGGCTCTGGCGCGTCAACCGCGTGGAGCTCGGCATCTTCGCCGGGGCGTTTCTCGGCGTGCTGCTGCTCGGCGCGATCAAGGGCGTGCTCGTGGGCATGGTGCTGTCGTTCATCGACGTGCTCATGCGCGCCGCAGCGCCGCAGCGCACCTTCCTCGGCACACTGCCGGGCAAGTCCGGCTTCTTCCCGATCGACCGCGTCAGCGGGGTGCAGCCGCTGCCGCACATCGTGCTCTACCGCTTCAGCGGCCTGTTCTTTGCAAACATCCGCCGCTTTCAGGAGGACATCGAGGGCGCGGTGCAGCCCGACACGCAGGCCGTCATCGTCGACGGCAGCGCCGTCGTGAGCGTGGACATCACCGCCTGCGACCGGCTCATCGCGCTCAACCGCAAGCTGCGCGCGCAGGGCGTGCGCTTTTATCTGACCGAGCACATCGGCGAGGTCAACGACCAGCTGCGCCACTTTGAGGCCGGCGAGCTCATCGAGACCGGCGCCGTGCGCCGCACGATCCGCGGCGCGCTGCGCGACGCCGGCGTGACGCTCGACCCCGGCAGCTCATATCAGCAGATCCCCGGCAATATGGACGACATCCGCCAGCTGCAGGAGCTTGAGTGGCTCTACGGTGCGGACGCGGAGGTGCAGATCGAGCGCAACGTCCAGCTCATGCTCGCGCGTATGCGCACAACGGACGACGTGCGCGCGCGCCGCGCCATGCTCGAGCACTTCCTCAACGAGGACTTCCACTTCGGCAGCATCGACGCCGACGAGGTGCTGCTGCATCTCGAGGGACACACGGACGAGCTGGCCGAGCTGCTCGGCAACTCCGAGGACGACGTGTTCACCGACCTCGAGGTCGAACGCGACAACCTCATCGACCGCGTCGAGCAGGACTATCCCGAGCTGGTCGAGCACGTGCGCGAGCGCCGCGACCACCTCGACCACGACTTCCACGCCAACCACCCCTCGAGCGCCGCGCGCATCGACGCCCGCCGGCAGCAGCTGCGCGCACGCATCGAGCGCGAGCGCGCCGAGCGAAACGAGCGCCGCGCCCAGCATCAGGCCGACCTGCTCGAGCGGCACGAGCAGCACGCCGCCGCGCATCAGGAGCGGCATGAGCAGCACGCCGCCGCGCATCAGAAGCGGCACGAGCAGCATGCCACCGAGCAGCAGCTGCGCCACGAGCGCCAGCTTGAGGAGCGGCTGCGCCGCCAGGCGGAGGCGCAGGTCGCGCGCGAACAGCGGCAGGCGGCAGAGCTGGCCAAAAAGGCGCAGCGTGCAGCCGAGCGTGCCCGCCGCCACGCCGAGCACTCCGCCGAGCGCGCGCAAAAGCACGCCGAGGATCTCGCGCGCAAGATGCAGCGCCACGCCGAGCACAGGGCCGAGCGCCTCGAGCGCCACGCCGCGCACGAGGCAAAGCACGAACACAAGCACGGCGACGAGGACTGAGCGCCGCGCACACAGGCGGCTTTTGTCAGGGGAACGCGGCGCACGTCGAAAAATAAGTTTACATAATTCCGAAACCCGCTCGACACGTTCCACCTGTCGAAGGCAGGCGAGAAAAAATGGATTTTTCCGAATCTTTATGCTTTTCGACGAAGTATATCAGATTATGTCAACGGAAACTTAGGGTTATTCGCCAAGAACCACACGATTCCAGCATCCCAAACATGGTAAAATATCCGCGCAAGACAGGGAAAACGAGCGGTTCATCAGACAGCTGACCGCAAGCCCGAAATTTTGCAGAGGAGAAGGTTATGGAAACAAAAATCAGTGTACTGGTGGCAGAGCCCAGTGAGGAATACCGCGCAGCCTATGCCAAGGCCATCGCCCGGGAGGCGGACATGGAGCTGGTCGCGCAGACGGACAACGGGCTGCGCGCAGAGGCGCTCGTCGACGAATTTCAGCCCGACGTGGTGGTGCTCGACCTTGTGCTGGCAAGCGTCGACGGTATGTCGCTGCTGGCGCGGCTGCAGGCCAAGGAGAAGCCGCCGCGCGTGATCGTTACATCCGCGATCTACAATGACGAGGTGCTCATGGAGTGTGCCGATCTCGGCACGATGTACTTCATGCAAAAGCCGGTCGACCCGCCGCTGCTCGTGTACCGCATCCGGCAGACCGCGCGTCCGCGCCGCCGCACCGGCAGTCTGTGCGCGCAGCTGGACGCACCCGAGCCCGCGCCCACGCTCGAGAGCGTCGTCACCGATGTCATCCATGAGATCGGCGTCCCGGCGCACATCAAGGGCTACCAGTACCTGCGCGAGGCGATCATGCTGGCCATCGACGATATGGACGTCATCAATTCCGTGACCAAGGTGCTCTACCCCGAGGTCGCGCGCAAATTCAACACCACGCCCTCGCGCGTTGAGCGTGCGATACGCCACGCGATCGAGGTCGCGTGGGATCGCGGCGATCTGGAGACGCTGCAGAAGTTTTTCGGCTACACGGTTTCGAACATCAAGGGCAAGCCGACGAATTCGGAGTTCATCGCCATGATCGCCGACTGCCTGAGTCTGCGGCAGAAGCAGAGCGCGTGCTGACGCGCGGCATGGATGGCAGAGGGATACACAAGCGCCCCCGAACCCAAAACGGTTCGGGGGCGCTTTTTGTCTGTATTCAAATCTCAGGGGTGTACTGCCCGAACTTACCAGCTCGGGAACAGGGCAAGAAAATCGTCAAGGTTGCGGTAGCTGCCGCCCTGCGGCGAGAGATCCGGCGCGGCAGCATAGGCGCTGCCCGGCGTCGCCGTGACGGCGAGGCTGGCCGCATCGACCTGCGTGCGCAGCGTGATCCGGCTCGGCGTGAGCGAGATGTACAGCGGCGAGGCCGCGATGTTCGCCGTGATGTTCAGCGCACCGTCGGCATAGCCGAAGTCCGAGATCGCGCCGACGACGCTCGCGAACGACAGGTGCTCGAAGAAGTAGGTGTACGCCTCGATGGCGTTTTGCACCGTCTGGCGGTCAACGCCCGGCGTGACGGTAAGCACGGCGTAGAGCGCACGCTCGAGCGAATCCATCGACGCCGTGACATGGTGCCAGCCGTAGTCGATGTACACGCGGTCGTTCCAGAACGTGACGGTCAGGTCGCGGCCGAGGATCTGCGACACGGCGCGCGCCGCGACGGGCTTGCCGAACGAGAGCACGACATCGGTGTCAAGGCTGTAGCCGTTGACGCTCACGGTCGCGTCCATGCCCATGGCCTGCGCGCCGACATAGCGCTCGAGCACGGGGGCAAATGGCTGCAGCTGCGAGAGCGTGACATAATTTCCGCTCGTGGGGCTGATAGCAGCGGCACTGCCGGACGTCGAGGTGATCGTCACGCGCACCGTCCAGCCAGCAGCCGTAACGCTTACGCTGTCGGCCGAGAGGGCGGCGGACACATCCGTGCCCGCGATGTTCAGCTGCGCATGCAGGGCATTGTTCGACCACGTCAGCCCGCGGATGCTGTCAACGGCGGACTGCGGCGTGAGCTCGCGGAAAAACTGCGCATAAGCGCTGCCCGCGGCGTCCGCTCCGCTCGCACCGGCGAGCTTGCCCGCCCACGCGACGAGGTCTTTGATCTCGCTGCCCGTGCCGCTGACGTGGATGTTGCCGGCGGAGACGTAGACCGTGCCGCCGATGTACTCGGCCGTGACGGTCACGCCGTCGACCGAGGTGGTGAGCGCGGCGTCATAGCCGCCGGAGGTGCGGGTCACCGTGGCCGTACCGCTGAGACGCATCGGGCCGCCGAGCGCGACGTCGAAGGTCGCGGTCTTGGCCGTGGCCGCATCCATGAGGGGGCTGACGAGACTCAGCGCGCCGGTCAGATCGGTGTAGCCGTCGAGCGGCTGCACCCGGAAGCCGCCGTAGTACGGCGTGGCGGTGACGTGCATGCGCGCGCCGCCGAGGTTGAGCGACACGTCCGCGCGCGTCAGGCGCAGCGCGTCCGGATCGGTCAGCTGCACCGTGCCGGAGATCATCGGGTCGTTGAGGCGGATGTTCATGCCGTTGGCGGTCTCCTGCATGGTGACGTTTTTCGTCAGCGCAGCCATGCCGGCGGAATCGAGCGAGATGTCCGGGATCTGCACGCCGAGATAGCCCGCCACCGTGCGCGCCGCGTCGAGCGTGTCGCTCGCGCGCAGGGTGATCTTCTGGCTGCCGAAGGCGATGTACACCCGCTCGTTGCTGTAGGCGGCGAAGAGGTCGACGCCCGCGACATTGCCGCGCAGCTGGAAGGTGGTCTGGTCAATATCCATATGTGCCGTCAGGCCGTAGGACTGGCCGTTCGCGCTGACGGTGAGGCTGTAGTTCGGGGTGCGGCGGAAAAAGTCGCGCACCATGGCCTGCGTGTCCTGCCCGCCGTCGGAGAGCTTGCCGAGGTTGTTGGGGTCGTACTGGGTGGCGAGATAGTGCTGGAACTCCGTCTGGTCGTCGGTCACGGCGCCGAAGTCCGTGAACGTCTCCGTGAGCGTGCTCGTGCAGTTGAGGCTGCCGAGGCCGGACATGGACACGGAATAGCTCTCCACAGTGTCCATCTGCAGCAGATCCCAGTTGGCGTCAATCGTCCAGACCATGTGCACAGCCGTAAACTCGGGGTTTTTCGACGCGCCGCTGTACGTGCGCACCTGATGCTTATAGTATGCGCTCGCGCCCGCAGGCTCGAGGTCAAAGGTGAGGGTGTACGTGCCGTCGTCATTGGCGGTCATGGTCGGGTTTTGCACCGTGTCCTGACTGATGACGTAGTTGCTGAGGTTGCGCGGGTCCTGCCCGTAGGCGTCCTGATAGTCCTGCTGCGAGATGGCCACGATCTGGTCGCTCCACGTCGCGCTGTCGGCGGAGACGGAGCTCGCCTTGCGCACAAGGATCGCACCGTCCTTAAAATATTTCTGCTCGCCGAGCTTGACGAACATACTCGTGCTGATGGCCTCGGTGAAAACGCTGTCACTCGTCACGACGCGCACGTTGTGCACGTTCTGGTTATAGTCGATGAAGCCGACCTTCGCCTTCGTCTGCCCGACGGTCTCGGAGCGGTAGGTCTCCTGATCCATGACGCCGGTCGTAATATAAATGTTGTCCTCGGCGCTCTGACCGGAGGGATCGCCGTCCGGCCGCGCGAGCGTGGTGCTCGCCCCGCCGGCGCCGTCGTCGGTATCGACCGCGCCCGGCAGCGCCACCGCCGCCGCGATCGCCAGTGCCAGCAGCACGCCGCCGATAACATAGGTGCGCTTGCCGTGCTTGCGGCGCGTCGGCTGCGCGGCGCTCTCGGAGGGCACCAGTTCGCTGTCGGCGATGTCCGGCGCGGTTTCGTCCGCCGTCGGCTTGCGCCGCCATGGCGGAAGACGGAAATGTTGTTTGCGCATAGATCTCAAACTCCTTGCGGGCAGCCCCGGCGTGCACATCGTCGGGGAAGTCCCGGTTTTTTCTTGTTTTCATTATACGGCAAGCGGTTTGAAAACGCATCCTCCCCCCTTTCGACCGGTAGAAATGTTGAGAGAAGCCAATTCTACCGGCAGGAGAATCCCTGTATCTGGGATTTTTGCCGGACTTGCGGTGTGGCACGCGCTGTGGTATACTCATACCATGGAAGATGTGAGAGGCGCGCTCGCCGCCAATTTAGCCGAGCTGAGAAAAGAAGAAAATCTGACGCAGGCCGAGTTCGCCGCGCGCTTCAATTACTCCGACAAGGCCGTGTCCAAGTGGGAGCGGGGCGATTCCCTGCCCGATGTCGTCATGCTCAAGACCATCGCCGACCTCTACGGGCTGCGTGTGGACGATCTGCTGACCGAGGACGGCGTTGCCAGCGCGCTCGCCGAGGCGGCCGGCCGTGAGAAAAAGCGCGACGCATACCTGATGCAGAAAATGCTCATCGCCGCCATGTGGGTGACGATGGTGTGGGTCGTTGCGGTCGTCGTGTTTTTGTACTCGCAGTTCAGCATCGGCAAGATGTACTGGATGGCGTTCGTGTGGGCGGTGCCGGTGTCGTTCGCCGTGGCGTTCCTTTTCTCCCGCCACTGGAAGGGTGAGGCGGTGCTGCAGTGCGTGTTCGCGTCGCTGTTCGTATGGAGCTTGATCACCGCGTTTTATTTCCAGTACCTCGAATACAACATCTGGGCCGTGTTCTTCGTCGGCGTTCCGGTGCAGATCGCGCTCATCCTAGGGGCAAAGCTCCGCCGCGCCGGTGTGCACTGGCTGCGCCGGTGAAAAAACAAAACTACCGCTTGACAGCGGGCCACGCCCGTGCTATACTCGCGTCTAATGACAGGCCGGAAACGGCCGGGCGGCGTCCGCGCCGCAGCAGACAGAGATCACCGCGTCTGTGGGACTTCATGCCCCGCAGGCGCTTTTTTATTTAGAAAGGAGTCTTTTTTCATGCGTGAAACCGCTTCCGCACCCGATGATGCCAAGCGCGTGACCATGCAGGTATCCACCGTCGGCATCGTCTGCAACGCCGCGCTGACGGTGTTCAAGCTCGTCGCCGGCATCGTGGCGCACTCGTCGGCCATAGTGGCCGACGCCGTGCACTCGGCGTCTGACATCCTCGGCTCGCTGATCGTGATGATCGGCGCAATCTTTTCCAACAAGGCGGCCGACGCCAGCCATCCCTACGGGCACGAAAAGCTCGAGTGCATCGCCTCGATCCTGCTCGGCAATATTCTCGTGCTCGTCGGCGCTGCCATCGGCTACACAGGCATCACGAAGATCCTCCACGGCGAAACGCTCGCCGCCCCCGGCATGCTCGCGCTCATCGCGGCGGTCGTGTCCATCGTCGTCAAGGAGGCACTGTACTGGTACACGATCGCAGCCGCCAAGCGCATCCGCTCCGTGTCGCTCAAGGCCGAGGCGTGGCATCACCGCTCGGACGCGCTGTCGTCCATCGGCAGCTTTGCGGGCGTACTCGGCGCGCGGCTCGGCCTGCCGATCCTCGACCCCATCGCGTCGATCGTCATCTGCCTGTTCATCTTCAAGGTGGCATACGGCATCTTCCGCGAGAGCATCGACCGCCTCGTCGACCGCGCGGCTGACACCGACACCGTCGCCGCCATGCGCCGGACGATGCTGCGCACCCCCGGTGTCGTGCGCGTGGACGATCTCAAGACGCGGCTGTTCGGCAGCCGGACGTATGTCGATGCCGAGATCGCGGTCGACGGTGCACTGCCGCTGCGCGACGCGCACGCCATCGCAGAGCGCGTGCACCATGAGCTCGAGCACGATTTCCCGGACGTCAAGCACTGCACCGTGCACGTCAACCCCGCGTAAGACGCGCGGCGATCGCGCCAAAAAAAGCGGATATACACTGCAACCTTGAACGGAATCTTAGGGTTAGGTGTTTCATGGCGGATAGTTTTCAACCACTGCCTGTGTTGTGCCACAAGAGGCGATACCGTGTTTTCTCCCAGGCACAGGTCAAAAGAGGGATAAT
>ERZ834798.2709-NODE-2709-length-12476-cov-3.078496_pt1 | contig 12476 bp, 12 predicted proteins | sample MGYA00519689_ERZ834798 | MGnify/ENA primary metagenome ERZ834798 (study PRJEB31850, sample SAMEA3708761) | human gut metagenome | biome: human gut; feature: human-associated habitat; material: faeces | place: China | collected 2014 ...
CTGCCTCAATGTCGGAATCCTCGGCGCCGTCCCATTTGGTAATAAAGCCGCGGCCCTCAAAATGGATGGCGATGCCGCACAGCTGCGCCTGCTTCTTCCCGACGCCATGCCAGGGCTTGAAGTCGTTGTACCAGTTCTCCGGCCCCACGACTTCATCCAGACGGTCCTGAATGGCGCGGTTTGTGACATACGGAATGGCAAGGCCGCTGGTCTTATCTTTCGATGTCACTTGTATCCGCCATTCCAAGTCCTCCGGCGCAAATGGCCGGGCCAGTTCTTTCTGGATGGTTTTTGCGTCTTTTGCCATACGTTACCCTCCAATAAAGTCTTTTAAGCTCTTTCCGTTCGGGATCAGCACGTCGGAATAATAGTACGACGGGTCTTTGCCCTTCAGATGCTCCAGAAGATCGCGGTATTGCAGCCCCAGCTTGTTGTTCAGTGCATTGAAGCTGTGATCTCCATTGGGGATGGACAGCAGGAATGTCGGCAAGCTGGCAAGTGCGTGCGGCGTTTTGTATTGTGGCAGAGCGTTTCTGCCAATGCAAATAGTCCCCATGGAACCGCCGACGTTTGAAAACGGATAGCGGTACATCACGGTACGCATTGTCGGTTTTTCGTCCGCGGCAACACCCATCCGGCAGTCGCTGACTTTGCCCTCCGTATCCAGTTGAAACGCAAAGACCAGTCTTGGCAGAGGAAAGTTCGGATATGCCGTCTCATGGTAGCTGATGTCTGCGTATAAGCGCGGGTACCAGAGACAATATTCCTTGTTCCCGTTCGGATGGATTTTGATATGGATACAGTCTGACGGCAGCAGTCCGCTGTTAACATAATCTCGCATAGTGCTGTTTTTAATGCAGTCCAGAAACGCATCTTCCTGCACCGCTTTGCACTTCACAATGCCATCCACGTGTGTCTCGATGAGAACCTGTCCGTCCTCCGGAATGATCCGGATCCGCAGTTCGTTTTTGTTCATGCCGCCTCCAATTCCGGAGCGCAGCGCTTTGCAAGCGCACGTTCCTTTCTAAGCAGGTTTTCCAGCTTCTGCACTTCTTCCGTGTACCATGCGTCAATGGAAAGCAGCGCTTCCAGCAGGTCAAGTTCATAGTGAAAATAACCGTCTGTTTCTACAATAAGGCCGCTCGACCACTCTGCGCTGATCTTTTTCTGATAGCTCCAGCACATACCGCCGTTCAGACAGCAGGAATAAAGCGTAGCAGAGAGCATTTCTTCGGCTTTTTTGACGTACGGATTTTCCGAGAGCTTCATGCTGTGAAGGCTCCCGTATTCCCGGATCAGCCGGTAATACTGCATCATGCTGCGAAAGCTGAAATACCAGTGATCGTATTCATAGTCCTCATTGAATTTCTGATCCATATAATCCGTGGCGGCGATCAGAAGCTCATAATAGACCTCATACAGGTCATCGCTCGATGTCGTGATACCACGTTCCAACAGCCGATCCAGTTTCCCGTATTCGTAGAACATACGAGCCGCTCTGACTGTTTGAAGTGAACAGCATATAGATTCATAGTCCATAACTGCGCCTCCTTCAACAGAATTTTCGCTGTGCAGCGGCTTTCGGGTTGGAATGGTCAAAAGTGCTGCGTAGGTGATTCAGACGGTGTTCCCGGTCCTCTGCTTCAGACAATGCACCGTACAAGCTGTCAATATCTTCTTCGGTAAATGCCTCGAAATCAAGATCAGCAAAATAGATGCAATCATCATTTTTCAGTGGAGCCAGAATATTTGTCAGTACATACGGCGGAACATTTTCAGGTTCCGGTACCGGCATATGCGGCAGCGCCTCCAGTCCCTTTAAGAGCTTGGAAAGATCAATCTTCATCCGCTTTCTCCCATACCAGCTTCACCACGCAGATGGCATAGTCCTTCATATTGCAGAGGATCTTTTTGTGCTCGTCCTCTGTCATATACGACCGGCCTTCGCGCAGGAAATAGATTCCGCAGTCCGGCATCAGCTCTCCAAACATGTTGGCGATGTGCCACTCCATGTGGGAGCGCGCTTCGGCGGTGTTGCCCTTGAGATAGGCGGTGCACATCTTGGTATCGCCGACGGTCTGCTCGTTCCCGATCTCCAGATGCTCTAGGAAGCCGTCCAGATGTGCCTTTGCGCGCTCATCCAACTGATGCTTCGCGGATGCGTAGAAGTACAGGAACAGCGCCGGTTCGTTTCTGCCCAGAATGACGCTGTATGGACTGGACACTTTCTGTCCCCATGCGCCGCCGGACGGCTCAAACCGAGTACAGAGCTTTCCCATCTGCGGGACGATCCGCTCCGTGACCTGCTGCCAGACAGCTTCGCGCGCCGTCCGGTCATCTGCTTCTGTGACGGGTGCAACGATTGCAAGATTTGTAGTTAACATAATTCCTCCTAGCTCAGCGCCAGAAATCCGTTCGGCGTCAGGACATTGAAGATCATCTTGTTGCTGATGACCTCATGCACCTCTGCGCCGATATGGTTCCCGCGCTGGTCAAACTGTTCTTCACGTTCTACATTTTTGACTTTCACAATACGCCCCTTGATGATATGCGGGGTATCACATTCAATCAGCCCGTTTATCATCCCGGAGCCGCCGATGAGACCGATCTGCCCAATGGAAAGGGGCAGAAGCGGATGCTTTTCCGTGCTGTCCAGCGCGCTTTTTGCATGCAGCAGCCGTGTAAAGCTGCCGGAGCGCGTCAGCTGCCGTTCCAGTTCCTTCTCATTGAATCGTTCGCCGCGAAAGACCTCGACAGTCTTTGTAACGGCGGGCAGTACATATCGGTTTTCCTCCAGCTCCGTAACACACGGAATTTTTTCTGGTGTCAGCGTCTGTGCGCCCAGCCAGTCGGCGGTTTCGTCATCCTCTGCGGGCTTCCTCCGAAGCCCCAGCACGACCGCCTGATGGAATCTGGCAAACTCGCCGTCGGTGAATTTCCAGACGGAAAGGTCCGAGAAGTTCTCCGCGAGGATTTTACAGATGTCCGGCGTCAGGCGATAGTACGGCACGATGTAGACGAGCAGACCGCCCAGCATGAGCGTGCGGATGCTCTGCACCAGAAACTGCTTTTCGCTGCGTACCCGGCTGCCGCCCTCCGTCATAACCGATAGATACGGCGGATTCAGGAACAGCACATGAAATGCCTCTCGGCTGATCTGGCTGTGAAAGAAGCTTCCGAAGCCGACACGGTGGAGCCTGGTTTGCGCTTCCTCCGCGCGGTGTTCGTCCAGCTCCATGCCGTAGGTGTAGCAGTTGTTGCCGTCGGCAAGCTGCCGAAGCGCCTTGCCGCAGCCGCAGCAGGGGTCGAGCAGATTCGTCGTCACGCCCTCCGGGAATTGAATCCCGCGCAGGATGTGCGTGATATTTCCAGGGTCTGTCGGGTAATAGCCCATGCGGACATGGTTCATCAGCCGTCCAATGACCGCCGCGTTGACGGTATCTGCCTGCGGCAGCGACTTTGCAAAGCCGGTCAATACTTCGTAGACAGGCTTGTACGCTCTGGACATGAGATCAAAGCGGCGCAGACCCGTTTGAAGCTGCCCGGCTTTTCCTGCCAGCGCGGATTCCTCCAATTCCAGAAGATTCCGCTGTGCATCGCCGAGCGCCGCAAGAAGCGCGTCCCGCGTTTTCTGCAATTCCAGATAGTACGCATACGCGCGCTGCGGCTGCGCCGTGCGGTATTTCTCCACACCGGCGCGACATTTAAGCAGGCGCTGGCTGCCGCGCAGAATGGCTTCTGCCGTCTGCCGAAGCTGTTCCAATGCGTAAAAGGAGCATTTCTGCTCCTTTTGCAATTCCTGTTCCATTTCCATCCTTCCTGACCTCAAGCCGCAGGCTGGATGCTCTCAGCAGCAAAGTCAAAGACCGGCGCGTTTTCCTCCGGCGTACCGGGGAGAATGCGCAGTGTGTAGCCTTTGCTTCGCAGCAGCTTGAACGTACCGATCATGCGCTGAAGCTCAAAATCATCCGCATCTTTTGCATCGTTCTTGCAGGCGGCTTTTTCCGCCGCCTGCTGTGCAAGCACCTCCTGCACGATTTTTGCGATGTTTGCCTTTGTTTCAGCATCTTCCGGTGTGTCAGACGGTTCTTCCGATTCCGTGCGCGGCTTCTCAAACCTGCCCTGCGGTCGGCTTGCTGTCAGGCGCAGCCAGAAGGTGCGCAGCATGGAAAGAAGCAGCGTCAGGAGCATGCCGCGCGGCTTCGGCGTCAAATGCACGATTTCCTCCGCGTCCGCTTCGCCGATCTCGCTGACCGCCACGGTCAGGCTGGGAGCCTTAACGAAATTAGCGGAGAAGAAACGGGAAACAGCGGCGCTTTCCGAGATCATGGCCTCGCCACAGCTGACGCGCTGCGCCAGCAGTCTCCGGCAGATGACCGTACCGCATTCCAGTTCGGTCACGTCCACGATGTCTGCGGAAACCTCACCGGCGGTAATAAAACCTCGGCCGGAAATATGCTTTGCTTTCAAGCCGTTCGTGACGTGCAGATGCCCGTGGACGATCACATCGTCCGTGACAAGCGTTTCATAGTTGTACGTCGCACCGGCGGGGATATAGACTGTTTTCATGTTCAAAAATCCTTTCTTTTTTACGCTGCTTTCTGTTCTTCCTTGAGCCGTACCGGGAGGACGATGGCGGAGCTGTTGCCCGCCACAAGCGAAATTGCGCCCAGCGGGCTGGTCAGCCGCATCGTCACCATGTCCTGCTTTTCAAACTGCGTGAGCGCATCCAGCATGAATCTTGCGTCAAAGCCAAAGATGATGCTGCTTTCTGCGCTGATGGAAACCGCCGCTTTGTAAAGACATTCCTTTGTACGCAGAGTCAAAGCTCCGTTATCAAACCGGACATAAGGCTTGTCTGCCTTTCCGACGCAGGCCAGCAGATATTTCAGGGCCTGCACAAAGTCCTTCCGATGGAAGCAGAATTCCTCATTCCACTTCTGCGGAACAACGCTTTCATAGGTGATAGGCGTGACATTCAGGATACGTTTCGCAAGCAGGCGAACGTGTTCATTCTGGAACAGGACCCAGTTATCTGCCACGCTGATCTGTATATCCGCAGCGCCAAACACCTTGAGCTGTTCCAGCGCGGAAACACCGACAAGAAACGGCGTTTCAACATCCAGCCCACCGTCATCACAGCAGGCCGCGCGATGACCTTCCACCGCCCAGATATGCTTTTTCTGGAACAGAACACCCTGATATTCCGGTCTGGTGCTGCGCAGATCTACGGCATACTTTACCTGCTTGACGCATTTGAGAATGTTTGCCGCGTTTGCCGTATAGCTTTGCTTGGCTTCAAACTCCGGCCATGTGGGGCATTCCTCAGCTTCATAAACTGGGAACTTGCCGCCCTTGTCTCCGCAGCGCATGGTTATGATCTGTGATTTCCTTTGGCCGGACAGCTCCAATTCCAGCTGTCCCGTAAAATAACGGCACACCTTCTGGACACCGGCACTGTTCCAAAACACGAACGCAAAATTGTCGCCGCTCGCGGGGATCGTCACGGACAGCCATGTACCAAAGTCCGTTGCAGAGAGCGTACAGTGATCCGCTGTAAATTCCACCTTGATCTCCTGCAGGATTTTGACCGGACTTTTTGCCGGAATGTCCATCAATGCTGTCATCGCTTTATAAAAGGCTGCTGCGTCTACGGAACTTCTCATGCTGCTTTCCTCCTTGTTTTCTGTAAGGTGGCACGCATATTGACAGAGCCCGTTGCAAACGTGATCTGCCGCACGCGCGTTTCTCCGACGGTCAGGATGTTGTAGATCATGTCCACGACGGCGGTGGCCGCCGTAATGTTGGCGGCGATGCTCTGCGGCGCGGAAACAGACGCCTCGGCGCAGCTCAGCTCCGTCGGGAATTTGTCTGTATCCTGCAAAACCTCCGGGAATGCCGCGCCGACGGGACGGTAGAACGTGCGCCCGCCGCTGCGGATGCCGCAGACGATCTGCCCGGTGTGCATCCCGTTGCCGCTGTCGATGTAGATAAGATCATCCAGCTTGTAAAAGACCTCGTGGCAGAGTTTTCGGCTCTTGTTGTTGTCCACCGCGCCGATGAGGATCACCAGTTCCTTGACGGTTGGCGAATTCCGGTACGGCCCGGTCGGGAACGTCCGTGCCCGCAGCATGGAAAGAAGCCGCTCGCCGGACTCGATAAACTCCGGTACATACTCCGTTTCCATCCCGAACACGGATGAATACCGCTCGGCCAGCACCTTTGCCTTGTTTTCTCCAAGGTCAGCCGGTGTGAAGTTCTGGCGCACAAGGTTCTTTTCTTCCACGATATCCCCGTCACAGATGATAAAGCGGACGGGCCGTTCCAGCGCGTACAAAAGCCGATACAGATGCGGCGCGATATGCCCGCCGGTGCCTCCGGCTCCCAGCATGACGATCTTTACGGGCCGATTCTCTGCAAACTTCATCCCGCACCTCCAAGCAATCCGCCCAGAAACGAGCGCACGCCCGCGAAATGTGCGGACGGCGGTTCCGGGAGTTCTGGAAGCTGATGGACGACCTTGCCGCTCCATTCCGCGGGAAAGCCGCTGTGCAGCCCTTCCAGCACCAGACTGGGCTCGATGGGGACGAAGCTGCCGCCGCAGGAAATGCGTGCGGAGATCTCCGGAAAGAATCGATCCAGACGGCCAATCACGAGATACAGCCGCGTACCGCGTTCGTCCTGATCATCGATAGCGGAAAAGACTGCCTTCATGCTGTTGTGCGAGTGGATATCCGCGTAGTACAGATACCGCGTATCGTCCGGAAGATCTTCGTCCGTCAGCCGGACCGTGACACGATCCTTGGTGACGCGCTGCTTCGGCACGAACGGAACGAACTTCTGATCTTTCCGATCCCAGTAGATACGGACAAGGGCTTCAAACTCCGCGCCCGATTCCATCTGGCTCCTGAAAAAGCCGATGATGGAGCGCAGCAGCTCCTGCGGAATGCGAGGAAGAGCCGGGCGAAAGCCGGCTCTTACCTCTGAAAATTCCGTGATCTTGTGCTTGGGCGCGATAAACTCGCCGAGCTCGCTCCGGCGCATCTCATACGTCTGCCCGTCCCGCGAGGGGATGAGGCAGATGACCTTGTTGGACGCGCGTGCAGCTTCCAGCGTCGGGAATACGCCCTTGTAGTCCGCGATGCCCTTCTTCTGCATCCGGATCTGCGGCTTCACGACGCACTCCGGGTCCTTGACCTTGCCTTTTTTCAGGCTGTCCAGGAACGCTTTGGATTTCTCGATCTCCGCTTTCATGGCCGCGATGGTGTCTGTCTTGGGCGCGGGAACGGTCTTCGTAACATCTCCGTACCGCACCTGCCACGTGACAGCCGACGCATCCTCCAATTCGGGGAAATCATCCGCTTTCTGGATGCGCAGGGCCTCGAAGGTCATGCTGGCGTCCGTGATCTGCTCTCTGGCGCCGCCGTACTGAAAAACGGGCGGCTTGTCAAAGAGCGACAGTTGTGTTTGGGGTCTTGGCACAATGCTTTTGACCGGGGCTGCTTCTGGGATGGGGGCGCTTTCCGCGCCTGTAAACGCCGAAAAGAGTTCCAGAGGCTGTTTTTCTTCTGCCGGTACTTCCTGCGTCTTTGCAGGGAGCGTCTGTTTCGGCTCGGGCTGTGATTCTGCAGTCTCCGTCTGAACCTGTTCCGGCTCAGGCTGAGACTTGACTTCTTCTGCCAACGTTGGCGCGGGAGGAGGCGGTGCGGGATCATCCGAACTGCTGCCGAAGATCTTATCTACGTCAAACTCCTCATCATCGCCCAGTAAGGCAAAGCCGTTAAATACGTTTTCTGTGTCTGTCATGCTGTGTCTCCTTTCTTTTTGTGCCCGGACGCAAAAAGACCGCAACTGCCAAACGGCAATTACGGTCTTATGAGTCCATTATTTCATTCCATGTCTTGCGCGCGGAACCGGGGGCATACCTGTCCCCAAGTCTTCACCTCCGCCCTGAAATAGCTCCGCCCTTGTTCTGCTCTGACCTGGAATACAGATTTATTGTAGCAGGCGGGCATGTTGATTAAAACTTGAGAAAATTACAAGATAAGTATTGACGCATGCTAAAAATGAATTGGTATAGGCCTGATAATAATAGGTAAGGTGCATTCATTTCAAGTAGCTATACATTCTCATACAGCTATTCGATTACAGCGAAAACACAGGCGTGGATGCACCTGATCAATCTGCGTACACAAACGACACCGAAATATCCTGCTCATAGTCGCCGAAATGCTTCCCAAACAGATTGAAGCCGCCGACGTATTCTGCGTCGGCTTTATTTTCGATTCTGCGAAAATTATTTGACGCAAAATCATATAAAAAGTGCTGATACTGTGAAAACGTTGAAATTTTCGTTTGCTTTTTGTTTGATTTGCACGATTGCGATATTGAATATTACCAAGAACGCAAGCTGCTAATCGGTAGATTTGCAATATGATCAAGCAAAAAGTCCGCTTTGCGCGATATTGAAAGAAAAAACGAGAAATAAAGAGAAAACTAGAGAAAAGATATGGCGTATTTGACTCACAATCTATAGCTTACATTGCTTTTATGAATACTGCAGCGCAAAATAAATGTGAAGTTAACTTGCCATATAGCCATATATGGATGGGATCTGGAGGTGCCAACCCATGATGCGAGATCAAGACTATATGCCAATTTATAAGAAAATCAAGGAGCAGATCCTTAATGATATAGCGAAAGGAATATACGGGCCAGGCGATATGCTGCCAAAACAAACAGAATTCGCTGATGCCTATGGAGTGAGTCGCGTTACCGTTCGCGAGGCGTTCAACGAGTTGAAGTTGCGCGGGATATTGGTGTCTAAAAAAGGAAAGGGAACATTTGTCGCAGATAACGTCAGTAACTTTTATGGCGCCAAGCGGTCTTGCGGTCTTTCTCGAAATGCTGCTGTCGACGCACATGTGGTGCACTCGAAACTCCTTGAAATGCAGGTGCTATTGCCGCCAAAGCATGTGGCAGAAGCATTGCTCATACCAGAAACGGATGAAGTGCTGTATATCAAACGATTGCGCTACATCAATCAGTTGTGCGTTGCTGTTGAAAATGCATATCTTCAATACAAATTCGTAAAAGACATTGATTTTTCACAGATAAAATGTGAATCATCATCCCTATATAAAATCCTTCAAGAGAAAGGCGGAATACAATTTAAGTGCGCCGACGAAGAAATTCACGCAGTTGCAGACAACCAGCTTGCAGAATGGTTCAACATTGAATACCTGGATCCATTGCTTTACGTCAAACGGACGACAATAACGATCAATGGTGTGCGCCTTGAATACTGCGACAATTATGAACGCAGCGATATATATGGACTGAAGGTAAGAACCATCAGCCTATAAATACAAGATGGAGGAATATTATGGACAACGCTAAAATTCTTGGCAGCCTGCTTGCTGCTGCGATCGGTGACACTATGGGAGCAGCAACGGAGATGCGAACAAGAAAACAGATCGAAGAGCGATTCGGCGGGTATGTTACAGAGATCCTGGCTCCCCCGGATGACACATTCGCCCGAGGGGCGGTAAGAGGGTTTGTCACCGACGACTTTAGTCTGGCGTATTTTACAGCGCAAACAATCTGCGACAATAATGGTTTAGTCGATGACCAAGTCGCTATTAACAGTCTTCTTCGCTGGGCAGCGTGTGATGCCTACTTTGGAAAATATGCAGGCCCCTCAACAAAAGCAGCTGTAAATAAATTGCTCGGCGTGGAAACGACGCCCACATATCCTTTCCTCGCATACGATTGCAGCAAGGCGACAAATGGTTCTGCAATGAAGATCGGGCCGGTTGCACTCTTTAGCCCGGGAAAGCTGGATGAAGCAATCTCCAATGCGGTTACGATCTGCCTTCCGACCCACGCAAACAATTTGTCCATTGCAGGTGCTTGCGCAGTTGCTGCCGCTGTAAGTTACGCGCTTATGCCTGATGCAAACCTATACGGACTTGTTCAGGCAGGGCTATATGGGGCTAGAAAAGGAAATGAAATCGGCTCTGAAAAAGGGATCGTGTTAGCTGGACCATCAGTTGAAAAACGAATTCAGCTTGCTGTGGAACTTGCTTTGCGGTCGGATAGTCTGGACAATGCAATTAATGAAATTGCGGACTACATCGGCAGCGGATTGATGGTCTATGAAGCGGTTCCCGCAGCGTTCGGTCTTGCTGTTGCAGCAAAGGGAAACACCATGGACGCTATTTGCGCTGGTGTCAATGTTGGTTACGATACAGACACCACAGCTACCATGATCGGTGCAATGATGGGGGCATTGAATGGCATGAACGGATTGAGCGAAAACGATTTGACCCTGATTGATGCTGTAAACCATTTTGATATGCGGGCGCTGGCAACGCGGATCCATGAATGTGCAAGATGAAAGATGGACATATCGTAGCCCTCGGTCGGGTCTGTATCGATGAGTACTATCAGCTTGATGCATGGCCGAAGATGGGCGAGAAGAAATTCGTTCTTCCGCTGAACAGGCAGGTTGGAGGAATGATCGCGAATGCCGCCAGCGTACTGGCGGGATACGGAGTTCATGCTTACTTGCTTGACGAGCTTCCCGATACAGACAGCACCGACCAAATCAGAAAAGATCTGAAGCGGTATCATATAGACGATAGTTTCGTTCAAATTATCCACAACATTTCTGATACCAAGTGCTTGATTTTTCTAGAACATGGAGAAAGAACCATTTTCGTTACAGATGTAACTCGACCAAAGATCAAAATAAGCCGCGAACTGTGGAAAGTTCTGGATGATGCAGCGTATTTATATACGACGATCCCGGATCTAATGGAATTGGAGTGTTGGGAATCAGTCATAACCAGACTTCAGGCAAACGGCGTAAAAATAGCAATAGACGTTGAAGCGAACAGCTTTGATACACCTGCGCAGCTAGAACAAGCAATGAAATTTTGCACGACAGTATTTTTTAATGGAGCTGCGCTCGAAAAATACGCTGGGTCACGCAGCGAAGAAGATGCACTCGTGCACCTCATGACACTCGGTCCTGAACACCTTGTGGTTACGAAAGGTGTTCAAGGATGTATTGCTGCAAATCAAACGCAGACGCTCCACATGCCGGCATATCGTGTTGAGGCAGTTGATACAACTGGCGCCGGCGATACATTTAACAGCACGTTTCTGTATTGTATCATGCGTGGGTACGATCTCACTTCTTGCGCCAGATTTTCCAGCGCGGCAGCAGCAAGAGCCATAACAATTATGGGGCCGCGGGCGGGTGTTGCGCCATTTAACGAAGTGTTAAGTTTTGCAGAAAGGACGAAAATGTATGGGAACCCAGCCAATATTGGAGCTTCACGACATTGAAAAATCTTTTTCTGGGAACCATGTTCTGAAAAAGATGAACCTCGATGTTCTGTCAGGTGAGGTTATGGGCATTGTTGGAGAAAACGGTGCCGGCAAATCGACTCTAATGAAAATCATCACAGGTGTGTATTCCCTCGATCGTGGTGAAATACGCTTTGAGGGAAAGCAAGTCGCGTTTGCTAATTCAAAAGACGCGCTTCATGCCGGAATTGCGATTATTCATCAAGAGTTTAATCTGTTTCAGAATCTGACTGTTGCCGAAAATATTTATCTGGACCGAGAAGAATACAGAAGTCGTTCCGGGTGGATCGACTGGAAGAAAATGCGTCTTGACGCACAAAAAGTACTCGCAGAGCTTGGCGCTTCCTTTTCTGTGGACACCCTCGTTTCCGAACTCGGAGTACGTGAGCAGCAACTAATTGAGATCGCCAAAGCTGTTTCTTCGCATGCAAAAGTAATCATTATGGACGAGCCATCAGCCGCGCTGCCTCAGAATGAGGTACAGCACCTGTTCAACGTGATTGGGCTGCTGAAGGCAAAAGGCTGTTCTGTGATCTATGTGTCGCATCGGATGCAGGAGATAGAAGAAATATGCGACAGAGTGACCGTGCTGCGAAATGGCGTAAATGTTGGAGTTCTGACGACAAAAGAGAACAGCATTGACCACATTATCACACTCATGTGCGGACGAAAAATTCAGGATTACTACCCGCATAAACCATTGCCGTTTGGCAAAACAGCTCTAACAGTATCAGATTTAAGCAATCGATTCGTCAGAAATGTATCATTTGAGGTTCGTGAAAGAGAGATCCTGGGGATTTATGGGTTAGCTGGCTCTGGCTCGACACAGTTGGCAGAGTGTCTGTTCGGTCTCTCTGAGATTGAGCGCGGAACGGTCGAGACCAGAAAAGGGGTCCTGAAAAAAACAAGCCCCAAATCTGCAATGGATCTTGGCATTGCCTATGTTCCCCCGGATCGCAGGCGCGAAGGAATCGTAAAAGAACTCTCGATCGCGCTGAACATGGTTCTTTCAAAGCTGGCCGAGTACTCATCAGGCCTTCTGCTGAATAGGACGAAAATCGACCGAACAGCGGAGCGATATATTGAGATGCTAAAAATCT
>ERZ834798.2713-NODE-2713-length-12467-cov-2.836529_pt1 | contig 12467 bp, 13 predicted proteins | sample MGYA00519689_ERZ834798 | MGnify/ENA primary metagenome ERZ834798 (study PRJEB31850, sample SAMEA3708761) | human gut metagenome | biome: human gut; feature: human-associated habitat; material: faeces | place: China | collected 2014 ...
CTCTGATCCAAACACAGCTCCCGGATTCGGACCGGCCGGCCCCGTCACCCCCTCTCTGCCCGGAAATACCGGCGGCTGCATAAACTGCGGACCCGGGCAGGGCGGTCTCTCAAACTTATTAGGCAACGTGCTGTGGGCCTGGGGATCCTTCCCTTCTGTCTCTCCCTCCGGCATTGCCCATGTCCGTTTCTACAACGCCGCCTCCATCCGGGAGCCATTAGATATTTACTTAAACGGACGCTTGGTAGTGTCCGATCTGGACTACATGAATTTCACCCGCTATCTCCACATTGTGCCCGGAAACTACCTCTTAACGGTCTATCAGCGGACCAACCCGGGCGGAGAGCCGATTATCAATAACCGCGTCCAGTTCCAGGCCGGCAATTATTATCTTCTGTCTATCCTGGGAGGGCCGTACGACTACTCGGCTCAGCTTGTAATCTCCTAGCTGTTTTTTCGTCTGCTCTGTTCTTAGAAAAAGAAAGAGACAGAACCCGCAGTGATATGCCCCCTGTCAAGTAGACAGGTCAAATATCTAAGATAAGATGCTCTGAATCAGTCGCACGATTTCGTGCGGCTGATTTTTATGCACACCACTTAGCTTTGTATTTCTCAATTCGTTTATTTTGGGCTATTGGATATGCCTGTGGGATGGCAGAAGATAAAGCTTCTAATCTTACCTCTGACGGTGTTTTGCAGTTATACCTGCTCTGTGGTCTTTCGTCACGATAGAATCGCATATAATCCCTGATTGCATTACGCAAGGACATTTCATCTGTAATCTTATACATTTGATACATTTCTGATTTTATGATTCCCCAGAATCCTTCGGTTGGACCATTGTCAATACAATGTCCTACTCTTGACATGGATTGTATCATTTCGTTGTCTTCTAGTTTCTTTCGGAATACCCTGCTTGTATACTGAAAACCTCTATCGCTATGAAAAATAGGCCTGGCATTCGGGTTGGCTGATATTGCTTTATCGAAAGTTTTAAATACTAACTGATTATCATTCCTGCCGCTGATAACAAATGCAACTGGATACCGATCATAAAGATCCAGGATTGCACTGAGATATAGCTTCTTTCCCGTTTCAGGAATCTTAAATTCTGTCACATCCGTTGCCCATTTCTGATTCGGAGCCGCTGCATAAAAATCTCTTGCTAACTTATTTTCAGCTGTTTCTTCCGGCTTAGAAGTATTGTACTTTTTCTTCTTTTTGCGGATGACAGAATGAAGTTCAAGTTTTTTCATAATCCGATGGATTCTCTTTCTGGAAAAATGCGTTTGATTGAAATGATTGATCCAATCTGTCATTCTTCGATATCCCAGGATATGGGAAAAACGTTCATCATACTCTTTGATCAGTTCTGCGATTTCCTGATTTTCCCGTTCCTGCTGTGGAATGATTCTATGTTTCCATTTATAAAACGCAGCCCTTGCAATTCCAAGATGTCTGCACATCCAGCTAATGCTCCAACCGTTGTTTGTATAGAAGTATTCAATTGCCAGATACTTTGGTTCATGGCGTTGCTTTCCCAGCCTCACATCCCTTCGAATTCTTTCACTTTTTTTAACAGTTCAACTACCATATCTTTTTCTTCAAGCTGACGTTTGAGCCGAAGATTTTCTCTTCGCAGCCTTTCCAGTTCATCAACCTCAGCATCTGTTTTGTGCCGTCCACGCCTGTCTGTAAGACCTGCCACGCCCGCAGTATCATATTTTTTTACCCAAGAATACACTTGGCTATAAGAAACATCATAGAGTGCGGCTGTACCCTTATAATCACGATTGTGTTCAATACAATATGTAACGATTTTTTCTCGTTCTTCCATGGTGGTTTTTCGCTTTGCTTCTGCCATATAGACCTCCCGCTTTGGATCATAATCCTTAAGTTTTCTATTGGCATTATACATCCGAATCCACGATTCTAAAACACTTGGATGAACTTTATATTTTGCTCCTATATCCACAGAACTGCCGTAGCCAGAGATAACTTCCTCAACACACATGGTTTTAAATTCACTGGTATAGCTTGCATTTCCAGGACCACAGATAAAGGCAGCTATTCCATGCACCTTGTAAGCAGCAACCCATTTGTGTATAGTTGCTCTGCCAATATGATACTTATCGGCTAAGTAATAGAAAGAACCTTTACCATCAAGATATTCCTGAGCTACTTTTGTTCTGAAATCAGCAGACCATTTAGATTTTGACATAAAAAATCCCCCTTAAGTAGATTTTGGCTATTTACCTTGTCTACTTAAGGGGAATCATATCACAGTCATATGCAGGCTCTGCCTCTTTCTTTTTAGTTTTGTATCTGATTCTTCTGGCCTTCCCTTTTTGGATGGCACATACCAGAACAGCTGCACCCGCCGCAGTTTCCTCCGCAGAGGGATTTCCCATTTTTCCTGTCTTTTACAATGCTTCTGACTGCCAGAAAGACAATTCCAGCTACCATCAGGCCCACAATTAAGGTGGATAATCCAGATACCATCAGTTCCATCACAGTCACCCTTTCCAGCTTAAAACTCTATGCGTTTCATTTCCGTGTTTTTAGTATTATATTCCCGTTCCTGTTCCGTATTCCCCGAATCCTTCTTCTCTCCTGGCCGGGCCATACGGCATATCTGTCCGGAAATAAAGTTAGTTTTTTCTAACTGTTATTAAGTTAGCACATGCTAACCCATTTGTCAACTATTTTTCGCTGTGTTTTTCTTTTATGTTTTTCTTTCCCTGTTTAGATTCGGCTGACTTTTTACCATATTTTTGATATAATGGACAGCGTCAGGATACAAAGGGCAATGTCCCTTGCACTGACGCCAGTAAGGAATAGTAACAAAGGAGAGGGTATATTGAAAATCCAGCAGTCAGCAGAGGACTATCTTGAGACGATTCTGGTTTTAAGCCGCAAAAAGTCCCAGATTCGTTCCATTGATATCGTCAATGAATTGGGCTACTCAAAGCCCAGCGTCAGCGTAGCCATGAAAAACCTTCGTGAAAATGGATATATCTCCATGGACCGGGACGGCTATATCACGCTGGAAGAACCGGGACTCAGAATTGCCGAGACCATTTATGAGCGTCACACCTTTCTGACAGGATTTCTTGTCTGTCTGGGGGTAAGTCCTGAGACGGCGGCTGAGGACGCCTGCCGTATGGAGCACGTGATCAGTCCGGAAAGTTTTCAGGCCATGAAGCGTTTCGCTGAAAAAAATCTAAAAGAGCAGGATGTGCGGTAAACGATCTGAAAAGAGAGAAGCTTCCGGCCAAAACAGGCGTGGGAATCTTCTCTCTTTTCTTTTTCTATTTTCTATTTTTTCAATTACATGCAGCGTTTCTCAAGAATGTCCGCAAGGGCGCTCTGGCTGCTGGTGTGGCAGCGCACCACCTCCGTTCTGGTTCCCCGCGCTCCCTCCACAGCTGCCCGCACCATTTTATGGGACACTGTGTTCGTAAACAGAACCAGCAGATCTGGACTTCCTACCTGTTTTCCGAATTCGGCGCTCATCTGGGTAAATACCTTTGCTTTACATTTAAAATTTCTGCAGATCTGTTTATACTGGCTGACCATTCTGTCATGTCCGCCTACGATCACAACACTCATGTGCCTCTCCCTTCTCTATTTTATGATTCCGCCAGCTGTCTTCCCAGTTCCTTCAACGCTTCCTCTGCACTGGCATCCGGCGCTCCGCAGCAGATGGCGTCCTCGCCGCCCTGGCTGTCGAACAGCACGAGGTTCACGAGAATCTCCCCCGATGCGAGGTCGAGCTGCGAACGCGGCACGGCGACCTCGACCAGATAGCCGCCGTCCAAGAAACAGACCTTATCCGATACTTCTCTGGCAAAACCCATCTCGTGGGTGACGAGAGCCATAGTGATTCCCGTGTGAGCCAGGCCCTTGATAACCTCCAGAACCTCCTTCACCAATAACAATAGTAATAATAGGAACTTTTAAAAGAGACAATTCTAAAAGATTTCGAGCAATTGCTTCTCCAATTCCATGCATTTCTGCTTCCATTCCTGGATAAGCTCCTGGAGTATCGACAAAAGCAATAATAGGACGTTTAAATTTTTCTGCCTGTTTCATTAAGCGCATTGCCTTTCGATAGCCTTCTGGTGAAGACATTCCAAAATTACATTTTAAATTATCTTCTAAAGTTTTTCCTTTTAAATGACCAATAATTGTTACAGGTTGTTGATTAAATAACCCAATGCCTCCAACAATTGAACCATCATCTTTTGCTAAACGATCTCCATGTAATTCAATAAAATCATCAAAGAGATGATTGATATAATCTTTAATATTTGGTCGTGTACTTTTTCTAGCAAGATAAACATGATCATAAGGTGAAAGATGTTGATAATATTCTTCTTGTTTTTTGATTTGACTTTCGATTTCTTTTTTTCTTTCTTGATTGCAATCAAGAAGTTCTTTTTGTAACTTTTCAATTTCTTTTTCTACTTGACTTAAAGACATCTTTATGCCCCCTTACCATGCATTTTTAAAATTCTAATAAGTGTTGAACGCATTTCTTGACGTTTCACAATTAAATCAACAAATCCTTGTTCTTCCATAAATTCCGTTGTTTGAAAGTTTTCCGGTAATTTTTGTTTAAGCGTACTTTCAATGACACGTCTTCCTGCAAATCCAATCAATGCTTGAGGTTCACCAATAATAATATCTCCTAAGCTTGCAAATGAAGCTGTTACTCCTCCTGTTGTTGGATGGGTAATATAGGAAATATAAAGTAAACCTGCTTGATGATGTCTAGCAAGAGCTGCGGAGGTTTTTGTCATTTGCATTAAAGAATAAATTCCTTCTTGCATTCTAGCGCCTCCTGAAGCTGTAAAAATAATGAGTGGATACTTTCTTTTGGTTGCATGTTCAATAGCTTTCGTGATTTTATCACCTACAATAGAAGACATACTACCCATTAAAAAACGTGAATCCATCACACAAGTAATCACCTTTGTCCCATTTATTTTTCCACTTGCTACAACAACAGCTTCATTTAAACCTGTTTTTTGTTGTAGAAATTCTAATTTTTCATCGTATCCGGGAAATTCTAAAGGATTTACTCTTTGTGTACTTTTATAGAGTTCTTTATATTTTCCTTGATCATAAATCATTTCTAATCTTTCATAAGCAGTGATCTTTAAATGATTTCCACAATGAGGACAAACTGACATATTTTTTTTAAGTTTACTTGTAAGAATCAATTCTTTACACTTTGGACATTTTGTATAAAGTCCTTCAGGAACTTCTTTTCTTTCATTTTCTCTTTTTTTTCTTAATGACTTAAATAAATGAAGTTTTTCTTTTCTTTCCTTAAATAACTGTTCCATCATCTTTCATTCACCAACTCATCTAAATGTTTTTCAATAAAACTTGTATCAAAATTTCCCTTGACATAATCACTTTCATGTAAAATCAAATACTGTAATTCTTGATTCGTATCAATACCATCAATCACTAATTCACTTAAGACCCTACGCATTTTACGAATTGCTTCAATACGATTTCTTCCATGAACGATTACCTTAGCAATCATTGAATCATAATGAGAAGACACTTGATAACCTTGATATAAAGTTGTATCAATACGTACCCCAAAACCTCCTGGAATATGTAAACTACTAACAATCCCTGGTGAAGGTCTAAAACCTTCTTGAGGATTTTCAGCATTGATTCGGCATTCAAGGGCATGTCCCTTTAATTCAATATCACTTTGTTTATAATTCAATTTTAAATGTGCAGCTATTCTAATTTGTTCACGAAGCAAATCAACCCCCGTTACCATCTCTGTTACTGGATGCTCAACTTGAATACGCGTATTCATCTCAATAAAATAATATTTTCCATCCGGTGCTAAAACAAATTCAATCGTTCCTGCATTAACATATCCTACTTTTTTAGCTGCTTTGATAGCATCATTTCCCATCTTTTCTCGAAGCTCTTGACTTAAAGCTTTACTTGGAGATTCTTCCATCATCTTTTGGTTTCTTCTTTGAATTGAACAATCTCTTTCTCCTAAATGAATAACATTACCAAAATGATCAGCTAAAATTTGAAATTCAATATGTTTAGGATTTAAAATCAATTTTTCCATATACATATCATCATCACCAAAACATGCCTTAGCCTCCGCTTTAGCAGTTAAATAAGCATCTTCAAAATCTTCTTCTTTAAAACATTTTCTCATTCCTCTTCCACCGCCACCGGCAGAAGCTTTAATTAAAACCGGATAACCAATCTTTCTAGCAATTTCTTTTCCTTGACTGACAGATTCAATACTGCCATCACTTCCAGGAACAACTGGAACTCCTGCTTCGATCATCATTTGTCGAGCAACGCTTTTATTCCCCATTTGATCAATCACATCACCACTTGGACCAATAAAAGTCATACCACATTTTTCAACAAGTCTGGCAAACGTCGAATTTTCAGATAAATAACCAAATCCAGGATGAATTGCATCACACCCTGATAAAGTAGCTACTGATAAAATATTTTCCATATTTAAATAACTCTCACTACTTTTAGCAGGTCCAATACAGTAAGCTTCATCTGCTAATTGAACATGTAAAGAAGTGGCATCTGCTGAAGAATAAACAGCAACGGCTTCAATTCCCATTTCTTTACAACAACGAATAATTCTAACGGCTATTTCACCGCGATTAGCAATCAATATCTTTTTAAACATTTTCTTCAATAACCATTAAAGCTTGATCATATTCTACAAGCGCTTCATTTTCTACAAGAATTGATGTAACCGTTCCATCACATGGTGCCTTAATTTCATTCATCACCTTCATTGCTTCAATAATACAAACAATATCTCCTTTTTTAACTGTCTTTCCAACAGTAACATACGGATCACTTTCAGGTGAACTTGCACCATAGAAAACACCTACAATTGGTGATTTTACAGGCGTACCTGTAGGCTCTTTAGTGTTTACTTCTGCAACCATTTTATTTTCTTTTTCTAATGGTTTTACATATTCAACTTTTTCACTTTCTTTTTCTAATTCTATTTTTAAATCATCTATTTCTACTTTCATTTTAGTGACATTTGATTGATCAAACTCACTCATAATTTGTTTAATAAAATCTAATTTCATAGTATTCTCCTTTATTTGAAGTTCAAAGTATACAGTAAAATAATAAGCTTTGAAATTCAAAGCTTATTATAAAATATATAGTCGCCTCAGCGACACCTCTTTACTATTTGTTTGCTTCAATATAATCTACGATATCTTTAACAGTTTTCATGTTAGAAGCAACTTCATCTGGAATTTCTACTTCAAATTCTTCTTCAATTTGCATAATTAATTCAACAGCATCTAAAGAATCAGCTTCTAAATCATCTTTTAAATTTGCTTCCATTGTAACTTGACTTTCATCACAACTTAATGAATCAACAATGATCTCTTTTACTTTTTCAAAATCCATTTTACTTTCCTCCTTGAATACGATTTGTATTATACACGAAGAAAGCAAAATGTAAATACTTTGAAGTTCAAATTTATTGATTTTTTTAATTTTATTTGATTTCATCAGTGTTTTTTATTCAAAAAAAAAGAAGAACATCCATATACTCTTCTTTATTCTTTAGAAAAAACCCACTTCATTTGTACATTATAACTTAATAAAAATAATAATAAATCACCTACAGGTTTAGCAAGCTTTTCAGACATAATACCTAATGTAGAAAAAACATAAACAAAAAGTGTAGACAAAATTGTAATGACTACTGTTAAAATCAAAAATCTAATTGCTGTTTGTTTAGTTTCAGTTCTTTCTTTAAAAACAATCTTTTTATTGTAAATGTAATTTTCAACAGTTGAAATAACACGGGCTACAAGACTAGCAATAGCAATACGCCAAAAATCACTTGTCATCCATATTTTTAATACATCTAATAAAAGCCAAGCAAGTAATACATCTATGACAGAACTAATTACTGAAGATGAAATAAAACGGAATAGATGTAAGAAGATAACGTAAAGGATGTTACGATTATTATTTTTTAGATGAAAACATTCTTTATTTTGATCAACAACTATTTCCTTAACTGTTATTTCTTTTTGAACACAATCAATCAATACTTGTACTTCATAACAATTTTCATCTACTTTCAACATTTGATCTAAATATTTCATAGAAAAACCAATAATTCTACTATCAACATTTTTAAATTCTTGATGATAAATCATAGAAAATATCTTTGAAAATATTCTTTTACCTTTTGTATGAATAAAAAAGATTTTTTCTTGTTTAAATAATTCATTTAATTGAGTCATTTTATCTATTGGATAATCTTCTTCTAAAATAAGAATACCTTTTCTATCTTGATTATTTTCCTTAATAAAATTTAAACCCTTTTTAATAGCATTTCCTTTTCCTTTAGAAACAGGATAGTTAATAATTGTACAATCATCAACAAGACTTTCAAAAATAGAATGATATTTTTCATCAGAACCATCATTTACAACAACAATAGAATATCTTTCTTTTTTCAATTTTTTGATATAGTTTATAATTTCCTCCCTAGGATTATAAACTGGCATTAAAATTACTATTTCACTATTCATATTCATCCCTCATTTAATAATGATACATGAATCTACTTTGAATGACAAAGGAATGAGAAAAAATTATTCTTAACAATTCTTAATTCTAATTTAAATAAAAGTATGATAAACTACTTTTGTTTAAAAGGGAGAGAGTTTATGAATTTTAAAAAGAATTATAAAGGAATGTTATTATGTTTGATTATTGCGATTCCTTGTTGGTTTTTAGGAAAGAAGTTTCCTATTGTAGGTGGTCCTGTCTTTGGAATTATTCTTGGAATGATCATTACTTTATTTATTAAAGATAAAAAAGAATTACAATCAGGCATCACTTTTACATCCAAAAAAATCTTACAGTATGCGGTTATCTTGTTAGGATTTGGAATGAACCTATCTGTTGTATTACAAACAGGTAAACAATCATTACCTATCATTCTAGCAACGATTTCTACATCACTTATTGTTTCTTATGTATTACATAAAGCAATGAAGATACCAAGTAAGATATCCACACTTATTGGTGTAGGATCTTCGATTTGTGGTGGTTCAGCCATTGCAGCAACAGCACCCGTGATTGAAGCGAGCGATGAAGAAGTAGCTCAAAGTATTTCTGTTATCTTTTTATTTAATATGATTGCTGCATTATTGTTTCCTACTTTTGGAACAGTTCTTGGTTTTTCTACAAAGAGTGGTGAAGCATTTGGTATTTTTGCTGGAACAGCCATTAATGATACATCTTCAGTTACTGCTGCAGCTTCTACATGGGATTCAATGTACCATCTACAAAGTGCTACTTTAGATAAAGCTGTTACTGTAAAACTTACAAGAACACTGGCTATTATTCCTATTACTTTAGTTTTATCTTTTTTTAAGTTAAGAAAGAATAAAGATGGTCAAAAGGTTAATTTAAAGAAAGTTTTTCCTTTCTTTATTATTTATTTTGTTTTAGCTTCACTTATTACAACAATATCCATTCATATGGGTGTATCTGCTAATTTCTTTACACCATTTAAAGAATTAAGTAAATTTTTTATTGTTCTAGCAATGGTGGCTATAGGACTGAATACAAATGTTATTCAATTAATTAAAAAAGGTGGAAAACCTATATTATTAGGATTTATTTGTTGGATCAGTATTACCTGTATGAGTTTATTTATGCAACATATATTAGGAATTTGGTAAAAGCTCTTAGGAGCTTTTTTTGTTAAGAATATGTTAAGTCTATATACATTACCTTAAGAAAGTGTTAATCTACTTACGGATTGTGAGGGATTATATATGAAACTAACAAATATTTTTTCTATGTTAGGTGGTTTAGCGCTTTTCCTTTATGGAATGAATATGATGTCTAATGGATTAGAGCTGGCTGCTGGAAATAAAATGAAAACGATTCTTGAAAAATTAACATCGAATCGTATTTTAGGAGTTTTAGTTGGTGCTTTAGTAACTGCTATTATTCAATCTTCATCAGCAACTACAGTAATGGTTGTAGGTTTTGTTAATTCTGGGTTAATGTCTTTAACAAGTGCTGTGTGGGTAATTATGGGTGCTAATATTGGAACAACCATTACTGGTCAATTGATTGCAATTGATATTACAGCAATTGCACCTTTAATTGCTTTTATTGGTGTAGCAATGATTGTCTTCTTTAAAAGTAAAAAATTAGATGCTTTTGGAAGTGTTATTGGTGGTTTAGGTATTTTATTTATAGGAATGGAAACTATGTCTAACGCTATGGTTCCGCTTCGTACTATGCCAGAGTTTGTAGGATTAATTTCTAAATTTCAAAATCCATTTATTGGTATTTTAGTAGGAGCGTTATTTACTGCACTTATTCAAAGTTCTTCTGCTTCTGTAGGTATTTTACAAGCTTTAGCTAAAAGTGGCGTTATGACTTTATCATCATCTATTTATGTTTTATTTGGTCAAAATATTGGAACTTGTATTACTTCTGTTTTAGCTTCTATTGGGACAAGTAAAAATGCTAAAAGAACAACTATTATTCATTTAACTTTTAATATTATTGGAACTGTTATATTTGTAAGTATTAGTATGTTATTTCCTTTTGCTCATTTGGTTGAAAGTATAACACCAAATAATGTTGCTGCTCAAATAGCTAATGTACATACAATATTTAATGTTGCTACAACATTATTATTACTTCCAATTGGAACAAAATTAGTTGATCTTGCTAAGATGATTTTACCTGATGATCCAGAAGATCATCAACATATGTCACTTAAATATTTAGATTTTAGTATTTTTAATAATGATTATCATATTGGAACAAGTGCTATTGCAAATACTCAATTATTTAATGAAACTCAACATATGTTAAATGTAGCTAATCATAATGTTAAACGTGCATTTGAATTATTAGATCATTTTAATCAAGAAAAATATGAACGTTTATTAAAAGATGAAGAATATATTAATTATTTAAATCAACAAATTATTGATTTTACTACAGAAGTTATTTCAAATGAGTTTCCTACAGAAGGTTCTCAAACAATTGTATTATTTTTAAAACTATCTTCTGATTTAGAAAGAATCGGTGATCATGCTATTAATATTGCTTCAAGAGCACAAAAATTAGCTGAAGATGATACGCATTTTTCTGCTGATGCTTTAAAAGAAATAAGTATTATGGAAAGTTTATGTAATAATATTTTAGATGAATTAATTATTTTAGATTATGATGAATTTAAAAATATTGTCGATAAAGTAGATATCATGGAAGATAATATTGATAAAACTCAACATCAATTCACTGTTAATCAATTAATTCGTTTAAAAGAAAAAAAATGTTCAACTGAAAATAGTATTATTTATACTAAGATTTTAACTGATTTTGAAAGAATTGGTGATCATGGTTTAAACATTGCTGAAAGCTTATATCATATTCGTAAAATCATGAAACAAATGAAAATGATTAAACCAGAAATAGAAGAATAAAGAAAAAAGATTTCTTATATTATATGCATAATATTTGAAATCTTTTTTTATAAATGACATGGAAATGTAATAATTAAAATAAATGAATCTATTAAATCTTGAATGAAGCATTGTCCTTGATGTATTTCTATAATCTTTTTAACACTTTTTAATCCAATCTTATTACTTTCAACTTCATGATTTGTTTCTTTCTTTTCATTTTCAAAAACTATTTTTAAATTTCCTTTTTCAATACTTATTTGTAAATAAATGGGTTGCTCTTTTCTTGCATATTTTTGGATATTAGAACATATATTATCCATCATTCTTTTCATCATTGATAAATCTAATTGTAATTGTACTGATGAAATTGTTATCTCTTTTTCAATCTTAAACCCTTCTAATTCTAAATACTCTAAATGTTCTTCAATATATTGAATAAATGATTCACTACTTATTGTTTCTAAACTTGGAATTAAATCATCATTATAAACCAAAGAATATTCAAATGTCTTATTAGATAAATCTTTAATTTGTTCAGTCTTTTCAATACAACTATTTAAATAATGATCCATTTGTTTTTCATCTTTATAACAATGTAAACATAAAATATCTAAATAGCCTCTTAAAGCAGTTAAAGGTGTTCGCAAATCATGTGATAAACAAGTAATCATTTCTTGATGAGCTTCTTTTATCCTTGCTTCATTTTGATAATTAGAAGCTAATGTTATTCTTAAAGTATCCATCTCTTGAGCTAAAATAGCTAACTCATCATGACTCATAATCGTCATAGCATGACTCAAATCCCCTTGTGACATATTTAATACTTCTTGTTTTAAAATATTAATATATTTAACTTTTCTTTTAATAAAAATAAAAGGAGTAAGATTATGGATTATAAGGATTTAGCAAATTTAATTTTTCCGGATGCAAAACCAATAGAGTTTTACG
>ERZ834798.2733-NODE-2733-length-12362-cov-5.261558_pt1 | contig 12362 bp, 9 predicted proteins | sample MGYA00519689_ERZ834798 | MGnify/ENA primary metagenome ERZ834798 (study PRJEB31850, sample SAMEA3708761) | human gut metagenome | biome: human gut; feature: human-associated habitat; material: faeces | place: China | collected 2014 ...
CCTTTCATCTGATACAATCGTTTGAACCGGGAGAGGTGGACTGTGAGAAAGCCCACACAATCGGAAAACAGCTTGCCGACGCGGTAACAAAGGGGCAATATGAATACGTCCTTACCACTCACATAGATAAAGGGCATATCCATAACCACATCATTTTTTGTGCGGTAAACTTTGTAGACTACCACAAGTATGTTTCCAACAAGCGCACCTATTACGGAATACGCAACATCAGCGACAGGCTGTGCCGGGAAAACGGCTTGTCCGTCCTTGTGCCGGAGAAAGGCGGCAAGGGAAAGAATTATGCGGTGTATAAGAAAGAGAAAACCGCCAAAGCAAAATTGAAACTTGCCGTCGATACCCTTATCCCCCAAGTGTCCGACTTTGAAGAATTGCTCGCGCGGTTACAGGCAGAAGGCTTCACAATCAAACGGGGAAAATATGTGTCCTGTTTGGTTCCGGGACAGGAACGGTTTACCCGTTTGAAAACCCTCGGCGCAGATTATACAGAGGAAGCAATCCGGGAACGGATAGAGGGCAAGCGTACCCGCACCGCCAAAGCTCCCAAGACAGAACGCGGCGTGTCCCTGCTCATTGATATTGAAAACAGTATCAAGGCGGCGCAGAGCCGGGGTTATGAACAATGGGCGAAAATCCACAATCTGAAACAGGCAGCTAAAACAATGAATTTCTTGACGGAACATAAGATTGAGCAGTACGCGGATTTAGTCAGCCGGATTGAGGAAATGGCAGCGGAAAGCGGACAGGCGGCAGACGCATTGAAGAACGCCGAAAAGCGGCTTGCGGACATGGCGGTGCTTATCAAGAATGTTTCCACCTACCAAAAGACAAAGCCCGTCTATGACGCATACCGCAAGGCAAGGAACAGGGAGAAGTACCGCGCCGGACAGGAACAGGCAATTATCCTCCATGAAGCCGCCGTAAGGTCACTGAAAGCGGCGGGCATTGCGAAGCTCCCGAACCTCGCCGCGCTGCAATCGGAGTATGAAGCCCTCCAAGCGCAGAAAGAAGCCCTTTACGCCGACTATGGAAAATTGAAAAAGAAAGTCCGGGAATATGATATTATCAAGCAGAACATTGACAGCATTTTACAGGCAGACAGACAGCCGGAACGGGAAAAGGAAACAGAACGCGGATAAGGATAGCAAAATCCCCGCCGCTGTGCTATGATAGGGCTATCAAAAAGCAGAGGAGCGTTGAGCATGGAAAACCAGAAAATGCCGGAATATGAAACCATACGCGCCGCCGTTGCCGGGGAGAAATGGGCGGTGGAGAAAGTCGTGGATTGCTACAAGGACGAAATCGACAGGCTATCGACGGTAGCGGTCAGACAGCCAGACGGAAGCACGAAACAGGAAATCAACGAAGATATGCGCCAGTCTATCACAAAGAAGCTGATAGAAGCCCTCCCGCAGTTCCCGCTTGAAGAAATGGAAAAGGGAAATGTCAGATAGGCAAAAAAAGAACAGGGCGCGGAAGCCAGTATATGACTTCCGCGCCCTGTCTTTTTATGGGTGCTGTTTTCGTGAATGTTACGCAGTAGAACGCCATTTTCGGGGGTAAAGGTATAAAGTATCGCCTATCCGATTTTCACGCCCGGAAAGCCCTGTAAATCAAGGGATTTTCCGCGCCTACTGCGTAACAGGGGCGCGTCTTTTCCTCATGCGCTCGGCGGCTTGTCTGCGGGTGATACGCTTCCGGCAGACGGGGCAGTATTTGACACTGTTAGAGGTTGACGCAAAGAACGCGCCGCACTCGGTACACTTCTTCTTGTCCCCTGTCTGGTAAAGCTCCGCATAGAGTAGCCTGTCGGCGGGAAGCACCGCAACCCGGAACCACTTGCAGAGAAGCGAATAGGAAATGAGCTGCGGACATACGCACTCGTCCCCGTCGTCCAGTAAGATACAGTTCCCGTTATCGCAGTTGCAGCACGTCCGGCGCACAAGGGCGTTGACTTTCCGGCTCTGGGGCGGCGTCAGCCGCTTAACCCCGTTCATACTTCATCAGCGGCGTAAATGGGAAGCTCTGCAAATTCCGCTTCGGTCAAAGCGTCCACTTTGGAAAGGGTGCGCTTTGCAAGCTCCCGCATATCCGCGTCCATGTAGGGCAGCGCGGCGTTGACATTCTCAATCAAAGCCCGCTTGCCGCCCTCGTTGTAAATGCTCAAAAGGTTTGTTTCTTCAACAGTCAGTCTAATCATGCTCATACCTCCATATCGTGATTTTTTGTTTTTGCCGCCGCCTTTTTCGGGGCGGTCTTTGCCTTGTCTGTTTTAAGCTGCGCCCGGATAGAGGGGCGGGGCTTCCTTATCTTCCTGTCCCGGTTCTCCCCCTTGTCAATCAGCGCATACGTCCCATGTCTGCCCTCGATTTTGGAAAAGGCAAGGGTCTTGTAGGGCAGCATGGAGAAAAGGCGGTCAGTGTCCTTTGTGGCTGCAAGCTGCATGAACGCCGGGGAAAGCTCTACCATGAAATGGGTCTTGTTTGGGCTGTTCGGCGTGTCGTGCCGCTTCATTTCCCACACAATGCGCCGCGCTTCCGTTTCAATCAGCCCGTCCCGCAATGCGGCGATATGCGCCTTGAAATCTCCCGGCGGAAGCTGCTCCCGGCTGCGCCGTTCTTCCTGTAAGAGCGATTGCAGCGCGTCCGGGTCGTTGGGTACGGCTTCAAAGCGTTCAAACTTCCCAAGCTGCGGGTCTGGGGTTCCGTCAAAATATCTCCCGGCTTTCTGTACCCTTTCCCCATGCTCATAAATCAGCTTCACCGTATCGGCGGGCAGCTCCTTTTCCTTGACGCGCTCATAATGTTTAGAGTAGTCCAGTTCGTACAGATTGCCCTTGATTTTCCCGCGCTCCTTTCCCGTCAGCTCGATTGCATAGGCAAGTACGCGGTCGCTTGTCTGCTCCATGTAGAAACGCCATGTGTTGTGGGGCGCGGTGTCTTTGAGGAAAACGTCGCGCTCCCGGAAGCAATGCGTCCCGGACGGGCGGCAGAACCACAAAAGGGTCTTGTCCTCCCTGTGGGGGCTTGCCGCCGCCTTTGCGATAATCTCTTTGTCAATGTCTAAGTCGCTCTGGTAAAAGCCTGTGTTCTGCTTCATAATCGCTTCAAGGGAAGCGAACAAATCCACGTTTTCAAATCTGCTCTGTTCCGGCATGGGTCAGCTCCTTTCCAAGTCCTGTGACTTCTGCTTTGCGTTTTTCTTCTGCGCCTTTTCCTTGTCGGCTCTAAGCTGCGCCCGGATAGAGGGCTTCTTTTCCGGCTTCGCTCCCTTGCCGCGCTCCTTGTCGGCTTTGACAGCGTTAGCCAGGTCAACAAGGGAAATCTGCTCGCCCGCCTTTACCTTTGCTTCCAGTTCGTCAACGGTAGGGGTGTTGTTGATGATACCGTCAAAGTTGTTGTCGTTCTGCTCTACGGTGTCCTCGACGTGCTTCAAAGGGTTTGCCTTTTCCGGCTGCTCTGCGGCAACGGCAAACGCCCGCGTCCCGTTCCCCATAATCAGATACTTTCCGTCGTCCGACTGGTGGTGAAAGCCATATCCGGCGGCTTCTATCTGCTCCCGGCTCATGGCGGTCACATGGAAAGTCCCCCTCGGTGTCTGGATTGTTTCGCCCGTTGTCAGCTCGTCCGGGGTAAGCTGCTTCTGCTCCTGTAAAAACTCCGGCACTTGCCGGAAGCCTACGCTGTCAACGTAATGCGCGGTGTCCTGTCCGTTCTGATGAAGCACTACCACGTCCGAAACGGAAAGGCTGTGTCCCTTAAAATCTTTTGGGTGGTCGATATTGAAGCGGGTATAAATATCTTCAAGGGAAGTTTCCGGCGCAAGGGGCGCGGAATAGACAAGCTCATAGTTCGCCCTGTCAACCACATTTCCCGCCGCCTGCAGGCGGTCGTAAGGCTCAAAGCGGAAGTCCCTTGTTTCGTCCCCGCCCTTTATCTGGTAAATGGAAAAGGTGTCCTTGTCCTGTCCGGTGGTCTGCGCCGTTTCCTGTGCCTTTGCGTAAAGCTGCTTTACGTCGCCCTCGGTCAGCTCGCCGCTTTTGAGCTGCCCCATAAGCTCGCGGCATTTCTCCGGCGTTCCCGTATAAAGCACGTCGCCCATTTTCGCCCGCCCGTTCTCCTGTGTCACATAGGCTTGCAAGAGGTGGCTGTTTTCCCGGCTGTCGCTGTAAGGGTTCCGGCGCACTCTGTAAATCGTTTCCGGGGTAAAGGCTTCTTTCGGGGCTGCGTCCGCTTTTTCCTGTGCGCCGGATTTCCCCGGTGCGTCTGCTTCCGGCTCCGGCTTCTCTTTCCCGGCTGTATCTGCCTTTTCCGGGGCTTCCGGCTGCGGCTGCTCCGGCGCGGCTGCCTGTTCCTCTCTGGTGGGCTGCTCCTGTCCGGCGGTCTGCTCCTTGTCCTGTGCCTTTTGCAGCTCCGCAAGATTTTCGTCTATGGAATTGATAATCTCGGCGGCTGCGCTGCGTATCGTTTCAAGGGAGCTTTTCAGTTCGGACAGCTCCCGCCCGCTGCTCCACCCGGCGACATAGCCGAAAGAGTAGTCCGACGTGTCAAGCCCGTAATGTTGGCAGACGGTATAGGCGACGCTTTCCGCTTCGACTTCGCGGGTGCGGCGGTCAACGCGGGGTTGCTCGTCCTTTGGCGCGTTGAGGTCAATGTCGTGCAGCTTCGCATGGGCGATTTCGTGAATGGCGGTCTTTAAGGTCTGCAATTCGCTCATGCCCTCGTTGATAGCAATGCGCTTGTCCTCCAAGTGGTAGTAGCCATGAGAGCCGCCCTCGATATTCTCAAAGGCGATAGGAACGGGGGAAGTCTTTTCAAGGGCTGCGAAAAAATCCTTGTAGCGGTCAACGTCGCCCGTCAGCTCGTCCACCGCAATGTCCGGCAGCTCCTTTCCCTCGGTCTGGGAAACGTCAAAGACGGATACCACCTTGTAGGCGGGTATGGTGACTTCCTTTTCCTCGGTGACGGGCTTCCCGTCCTTGCCGATAACGGGCTTCTGCGTGTGCGGGTCGATTTTCTGCATTTCCTGTTTGATTTTATAGGGCGACGGGGCAATGATTTTAATTCCCTTTTGCCCTTTCATCACGTTTCGCTCAAAGTTGTTCTTCCAAGCGGAAAAGCCCGCCACAAGGGAAGCGTCCGGCTTCTGCATGGCGATAAGCAGCGTATTGTTGAAGCTGTAATTATGGAATTTTGACATGACGCGCAGATATTCCTTGTAACGCTCGCTGTCAAAGAGTTCCGTAATGCCCTGTTCCAGACGGTCGGTAATCTCTTTGAGCTTTTCGGCGGGCTTCTCGCTCGTCAGCACGATAGGGATAACCGGGCGCGGCTCCTGTGGCTGCTCTGCGGCGGTTCGGGCGGTCTGCTCTGTGGCGGCTGCGTCCATAAAGGTCTTGTCCTGTCCGCCGCGTTCCGGCTGTGGGAAGCTCATAACGCGGTATTCTTTGGGTATCTCGTTTTCCGTTCCCCGATACCATTCGGTAAAGGTGTTCTGATTGTTATAGATATAGCCCTGTTCGGTAAACTGCCCCTTATCCTTGCTAACTGCGTCCCGCCCGTATTCTTCATACTTGAAATATTTCTTTGCTTCTTCGGGAAGCTCCAGCTCGTCCAGTTCGTCGATAAGATAATAACCGTAATCTTCTTCGCTGCGGACAGTGGGATAGAGCCAGTAACAGTCAAGGTTTTGTGCAAGGTTGATAAGGTCTTTCATGCTTCCGGCATACTCGCCATGTGTAACCGCCGCCGCAAATTTATCCTTGTCCCCGTCACTCTGCATTTCCAGAAGTTTTCCAAAATAATTCAGCTCGTCCATGCTTGCGCTTTGGATAGCGGAAAGCGGCAAGTCAAAGGGGCAGTCCTCCGTAGAAGAATACCCGTTGATGAAAAAATCCTGCGGATTGTCTGCGGTAATGCCGACGCTTTCCATAGCCGCATGAAGCTGCTCTGTTGTGGTCGGCATGGGAAGCCACACGCCGCCCGGTTTGCCTGTTTCAAAGCGGCTGCGGCTGTCGATAAGAATTGAAAACTGCTCGTTTATGGTTTCACGCTCCTTTCTCTGTTCGGTGTCCTGTGGCGGCTCTGCTGTGGTGGGGGCTGCTTTTTCAGCGGTAGGCTGCGCCCGTTCCTCGCCCTCGATAGCATAGCCCGGTAAAAGCTGCCCGTTTACTTTGAAATGCTCTGCATACTCTGGCGGGATAGGCGGCGATACCTCGGTGAATAAATGCTGATAGGCTTTGATACGCCCATTCAGATATTTTTCCATAGCTGCCTTGTCTGCAAAGACTTTCCTTTCCTGTCCGGCGATTTTTGCCTGTCCGTAATTGTGGGGGCTGTTGGTGTAAATACTCCATGAAAGCGTCCACGAATAGGGAATGGATTTCTCTTTTTCCCTGTCATACCGGGTATTCTCGGATATGTGGTAGCGCATTTGGTAGACGCGGTTGCTGATGTGCTTCCCGTAGTCCGTAGCTTCCCACTGGTTCGCGGTATGCGTAGCTTCGGGTGTCCTCACATACTCAATGGCTTTGTCAATGGCAAGGGTCTTTCCCGCCTGTTCGTCCCATGCCGCCGCCTGTTCTTGCAAGGCTTCAAAAGCTGCCTGTTCAGCCGCCGCGTATTCTTCCCGCAATGCCTGTAACTGTTCTAAGGGCAGGGCGGTAAGCCCGGAAAGGTCAGCGGTCTGTTCCTCAAAATAAATATTTCGCTCTATCCGCATACTGTCAGCCGGGTCTAACTTGTCACGCTCAAACATGGAGTAACCTTTTTTCTTTTCCATTCATTCGCTCCTTTCTGAAATGGCGGCGCACCGCCGCGCTTTTGGGGTTCGCCCCGTACTACGGTGGGCTGTGCGTTATGCCAACAATTTTTTCATTTTTTTAGAGGGTTTGGGAAACTTCCCAACAAGCAAAATCCCCGTCCGGCGCGTCAGCGTCGCAACGGGGATTTACGGAAGTGGGTACCCGCTTCCTATGCTTGCTATTCAAGTTTTTAGTTCTTCTGTACTTCGATACGGTAGTTGACGTATTTCCCGCCAGTGTCAGCCAGAACGATAGTTCCGTCATAGGTCTTGCCTGTTTTCGGGGAATAGAGCTTCTTCACATTCGCCTTGCCGGATTTAAGGAGCGCGGCGGCAATCTTCGCGGAAAAAGCGGTCTTGCGTTCCTCGAAAAAGCGGTCATTCTTCCACATGACAAAGGCACATTCTTTGTTGCTGCAATAATAGTTTTTCTTCCCCTCATGGACGGGGGAACCGCAACGGGGGCATTTGCCGACAGAGGGCTTTTCCTCCCGGAACAAATCCTTTTTCCCGTCCAGTGCTGCGGCGTGTGTCTGCACAAGCTCCCGCGCCATAGCTTCAATGCCGGACAGAAATTCGCCGGGGTCTGCGGCTCCCTTTGCTATCTGCGTCAGATTGTTTTCCCATTCTGCGGTAAGCTGCGGGGAAGTGAGCATATCCGGCAAGACTGATATAAGGGCGGCTCCGTTCTGCGTGGGGATAAGCTGCTTCCCCTTGCGCTCTGCAAAGCCGCCCTTTACCAGTTTTTCAATGACGGCGGCGCGGGTGGCGGGAGTGCCAAGCCCCCGGCGTTCCGCGTCCGGGTCGGTGTCCCCGTTCCCGGCGCGTTCCATAGCAGAGAGAAGCGACGCTTCGCTGTGGGGCTTCGGCGGCGTTGTGGTATGCTCCGTTACTTTTGCGGCGGGGTTAGGAAAGTTCTGTCCCTCGGAAAGCTCCGGCAGCGTCACGCCCTCATTTTCCCCGTCCTCTGCTTCGGGCTTATCTTTCAGCGTCGCCCGGTATCTGCGTTCAAGCTCTTTCCAACCCTCCGCAAGTACGGTCTTTCCCCTTGCGGTGAAGTCTGTCCCGGCGCATGAGAAAACCGCCGTAACCGCTTCATAAATATGCGGCTCGGCGGTGGCAAAAAGCAGACGCGCCCCCGCAAGGGTAAGGATATTCTTCTCGCTTTCCGGCAGCGCGTCCGGGTCAGCCTTTGCAAGCTCCATAGTGGGAATGATTGCGTGGTGGTCTGATACTTTCTTGCTGTCTAATACCTTTGCAATCTCCGGCGTGAAGTCCGCGCCCGCCATAAAGGGGAGCTTTTCGCAAAGCAGCGCGATAATGCCCGCTGCGGTGCCGCCCATGTCGTCAGTAAGAAAGCTGCTGTCCGTCCTCGGATAAGTAAGGAGCCGCTTTTCATAAAGGGATTGTGCAAGGTCAAGGGTCTGCTTCGCGGTGTAGCCGAAAATGCGGTTCGCTTCCCGCTGCAAAGAGGTAAGGTCAAAGAGCTTTGGCGGGGCTGCGGTTTTCTTCTCTCTGGTAAGGGAAACGCATACCGCCTTTCCCGCTTCGCAAGCCCCTTTCAGCGCGTCGGCTTCTGCCTTGTCGGAAATCCTCTCGCTTGCCGCTTCCGCGCCGGATAAATCAAGGCGAACATGATAATATTTTTCTTTCTGGAAATGGGAGATAGCCGCGTCCCGGTCGGTGAGCATTTTTAAGGTCGGGGTCTGGACGCGCCCCACGTTCAAGGTCTTTCCATACAGGCAGGAGAAAAGCCGGGTGGCGTTAATGCCGATAAGCCAGTCAGCCTTTGCGCGGCAGAGGGCGGACGCAAAGAGCGCGCCATAGTCCCGCCCGTCTTTGAGGGAAGCAAAGCCCGCCTTAATCGCCCCGTCCTCCATTGAAGAAATCCACAAGCGGCGCATGGGCTTCTTGCAGCCCGCCACTTCGTAGACAAAGCGGAAAATCAATTCTCCCTCGCGCCCCGCGTCGCAGGCGTTCACCACTTCGGAAACGTCGGCGCGGTGCATAAGCTCTTTAATGGTTTTGAATTGCTTCCCCTTGTCCGGGTCAACGGCGTACTGCCATTCCTCCGGCAGAATGGGTAAGCTGTCAAAACTCCATTTTTTATATTGCTCCCCGTAGGCGGCAGCTTCCGCAAGCTGTACCAAATGCCCGACGCACCATGAAATGAGGTAGCCGCCGCCCTCGATATATCCGTCCTGTTTTCCCTTAACGCCAAGCGCGGCGGCGATAGTCTGCGCCACGCTCGGCTTTTCTGCAATCACAAGTCTAAATGCCATGAAAAAATCCTCCTTTCAGCGTTCCGGCGCGGTGTGCTTCTTCTCCTGTGCCTGTTTCAGACAATAGCCGATACAGGGGGATTGCGCCTTATAAGGGCAGCGCATACACGCCGGGGATTTTGGAACGGGCGGCGCATTGTCACGCCGCCCGGTGGGTCTTTGTACCATCATTTTTTCTAAAGGGTTTTCGGTAAAAAGCGTCATGCTTCCTCGTCCTCCTGTTCTTCATCAGAAAGCCCGTCCCCCTCGTCCTCGTCGTAATCGTCAAAATCGAAATCTTCAAGGTCGGTGTCGCCCTTGACGTTCTGCTTTGGCTTCATAAACTTAAAATAATAGAACGCGCCCCCGCCGCCAAGAAGTGCCACGACAAGGAAAAGCACAAGCCCGCCTGTATTGCCTTTCTCTTTGGGCTGCTCTGTTGGTTTCTCGGTTTCCGGCTCCGCTTCCTTGCCGCTGCAAGCGGTCATGTTGTCCTTGCAGACAGGGCAGCTCACATTTACCTTTCCGGCTTCGCATTTATCGGTGCAACTGCAAACGGCGGGCGGGGCTGCTTCGGTGCTTCCGTCCTCCATGAGTGCCATAAGGTCGGCTTCGTCCACTTGATTAAGGAAATGTACGGTGTCCTCGCCCTCGTCGTCCCGGTCAATGAGGATATAAAAGTAATTGCCGTTTTTGGTCGTTACGGTGATAAGCTGCTTGTTGCCGCCGAAATCGTCTACAAGGGTCGCGTTCCCGTCCGGGGTAAGGGGTTCTTCCTTTTCGGGTTCCTCATAGACAACGCCGCTGTCGTCGGTCGCGTCCTGTCCCTCCGGGGTCTGTGCAAAGGCGGTGACGGAAAAGCCGCCCGTCAGCATGAGGGCGGCGCAGAGTGCGGTCAAGGTTCTAAGGATTTTCTTATTCATTCTCGGTGTCCTCCATTTCTTCGGTGTCGTGGTCTGCGGGTTCTGCGGGGTAGCCCGGCGCGGCTTCCATGCCCGGAATACCGCCGCCGGAAAGCATAGCGGAAAGCTCATGCGGGGAAAGGCGCATGGAGCGCACAAGCTGTACGATTTGCAGGTTTTCCGCTTCGGTTTTCTGCGCTTCAAGCCCCCTTAATCTGTTCTGGTACTCGGTGATTTTCTCGCGGGTCTTTGCAATCTCTTTGTCGATACGTTCAATTTTGTTCATAGCCATCAATAAATTTCTCCTTTCTTTGCTCAAAAATATGTTAATTCCAGTTCATCAGCCCATAGCCTTTGATACAGGAGTAATTGACGGGGTAGCTCTTTATCTTGCAGGCGTCGCCGGAATTGCCCTCGACGGTATAGACGCGCTCCCCGTCCGTTCCGATAACAAGCCCCACATGGTCTGCGCTCCCGTCCCCGTCCCAGTCGAAAAAGATAGCGTCGCCGGGGGCGATATTCTCATAGCCCCTCGCGCCCCATTGCCCGCGTGACTGGAACCAGGGTACGCCCTGTGACTGGCACCCGGCAAAGCGCGGCTCGCTCTTTCCGGCTTGATTGTAGCACCATGAAACGAAACAGGCGCACCATTCCACGCGGCTGTTAAATCCGTACCAGCTCCAAAAGGGTCGCCCGCCCACGTTGCCGACTTGCCGCTTCGCAAGGTCTACAACGGCGGTGTTGCCGGGGCGTGTGCCGTTTACAAGCTGTACGCCGCTTAAATCCTCGGACGCGCCCATATCGGGGGAGCCGCCGCCGAAAATCAGCGGTTTGTTTCCGCTTGTTTCCAGATAGACGCGGTACATTTCAAGCTGCTGTGGCGTTAGAAGTTCCTCCGCAATCTCGGAAATGGGCTTGTTCGTCAGCTTCACGTTGAGGATATGGTACTCGTAGGGTACTTCCTCGGTGGTCGTTTCCCCTGTTTCCGGGTCTGTGCTTGTTTCTGTGCGGTAGCGGATTTCCGTTTCTTCCGTCAGCGTCAAGGTGTACTGCATGGCAAAGACGCGATTTAGCTCTGCCTGTGCGCTCTGCGGGGTGTAGGTCTGTAAAAGGGCGGTGAGGTAGGACGCTAACTCATGGGGGTTATGCCCGATACTGTCAAGGTCATAGCGGTATTCGTCATAGCCGGGGTGGGTGCTTTCGATATTGTCAATCTGCTGCTGAAGCTCGTTTTCCTTTGCGGCGTAATTGTTCTCCGTCGCCACAAGGTCGCTGTCCTCCGACGTGTAGGAAGTCCCAAGTATGCCGTTCATCAAGCCGGAGAACATGGAACCGCAAGAGGAAAGCCCCGCCGATACCATGATGAATAAGAGCAGCGCGGCAACGGCGATACATACGCCCGCCGGGTGCCGCCCTACAAAAGCGATTGCCTTTTTTGTTTCCTCGGCGGTCTTTTTTGCCGCCTTGCGGGTGTTCTCTGCGGCTTTCTGCGCCGTTTTTGCGCCGCCTTTCCTTGCCGACTTTGCATACTGCCGCTTGATTTGCTGCTTCTGCATGAAGCGGGAAAGGGGATTGCCCGCAATCTGCGGATTGTCATGCAGGGCTTTATGGTACTGAAAATCCACATTCGCCTTGAACGCCGCTTTCTCTGCCTTTGCCGCCGCCCGGTAGGGTTTGAGCTTGTGGCTGTGGTAGCCCTCCTTGACTTTCCGCGCCCCGTACTTTGCGCCGCGCTCTGCCAGTTCTTCGGATTTGTGCGCCCCCTCAACGCCGGAATTGTCCTTTTCAACGGAATGTATCTTGTTGTGGACGAAAATACCCGCTTCCTGTGCGGGGCGGGATAGCGGGTTATTGTGGGGCTTATTCTTTCCTATGGGCTTTTCCCGTTCCTCAAAGCGTAGGCGGGTCTTGCCTTTCCCGGTGGCTTCATCAAAGGTGCGCTCCCGTACAAGTTTCTTTTCTTTGGGGATAGCCGCCTTTGCCGCGTCCAGACGGTCGGCTGCTTTGTCCGATTTTCGGATATACCTTTCAAGCTCCGGCGTTGCCCGTTCCTCGTCGGTAAACTGCAAGCGGGAAGATTTTTCTTTTGCTGTGGCTTCTGCCTGTGCTTTCCTCGCCGCCTTTTTGCTCGCCTTTCTGGTACGCGCCCCGTCGATACGTTCCAAGACGCGCTCGGCTGCTGCGGTGTCCTGTTCCCGTTCTGCCCCCGGCGCATGGGGAAGCGTCGGCGCGTCGGCTGTGGGCGCGGGAGCTGTGCCGCCCGGTAGGGGCTGCGCTGCCTGTTCCGGCTGCTGCGGGGCGGCTTCCTTTCTGGTAAGGTCAGCGTCCCTTATGCGGTTGCTGATACGCTTCTTCTTGCCTGTGGCGGCGTTTACCTCAA
>ERZ834798.2737-NODE-2737-length-12334-cov-2.940142_pt1 | contig 12334 bp, 6 predicted proteins | sample MGYA00519689_ERZ834798 | MGnify/ENA primary metagenome ERZ834798 (study PRJEB31850, sample SAMEA3708761) | human gut metagenome | biome: human gut; feature: human-associated habitat; material: faeces | place: China | collected 2014 ...
CGATTATGTCGCCGTCAATTTCGATTCCCTCGCAGAGGTGATTGATGCCATGGGCGGTGTCGAGGTGGATGTCACCGAAGCGGAGCGTCGGCAGATTAACGCCTATCTTCTGTCGGGCGAGCCCCTTTACGAAACAGGCTATATCACCCTGAACGGGCCGCAGGCGGTCAGCTATTCCCGTATCCGCAAGATTGATAATGATGATATGCGTACCTCTCGCCAGAGAGAGGTTCTTGCGTCCCTCTTTGAAAAGGCGAAGGAGATTAACCCTCTGGAATACCCCTCCTATGTGCGGAAATTCGCCCCTATGGTGCAGACCTCCCTCAGCAATGATGAGCTTTTGAAATTGGCCTCCGTCGGTCTGAAGGGCAGCTCTCTCACGCTGGATCAGGCGGCATTCCCCAATGAATATATCCACGCCGAAGGGCAGACGATTGGCGGCGCATGGTATTATGTCTATGACTTGGCGCAGGCAAAGGATATGCTTCATAAGTATCTGTATGAGGATATTCCCTTTGCACAATATGCTTCCTCCGGGGACGAAGAAAAAGATTAAAAAAATTCAAAAAAAGAGTTGACAAATATTTTTTACGGGGTATAATGGGGTACAAGTTCAAAAAACAAAGGCAATGAAAAGAAGAGTACAGCCTGAAAGATTTTACAGAGAACCTCCGGTAGCTGCGAAGGAGAAAATGCGGAAGGGTTGGAAGATGGTCTTGGAGCCGCGCACCGAGAGGGTTTTCCTTTAGGCTGCGACGGGAGCGCCCGTGACAGCGCCGGAGTATCGGCAAATGCCCGTACTTGTTAAGGCAGTAATCGTGAGGTTGCTGTGAATTAGGGTGGTAACACGAAGCATATTATGCTCTCGTCCCTTTGACTGAGTGGTCAAACGGGAGGAGAGCTTTTTATTTTGCGTATAAAGAAAAGGTGGTTTGGGAAATGTCTGAAAAAGAAACGATGATTCGCTTAGAGGGTATCAAAAAGCGGTTCCGCACCAAGGCGGGCGAGCTGGAGGTGCTCCATGGCGTAAGCGCAGATATTAAAAAAGGAGAGGTGTTCGGCATCATCGGGCTGAGCGGTGCCGGCAAAAGCACACTGGTGCGCTGCATCAACCTTCTGGAGCGTCCCACAGCCGGTAAGGTTTGGCTGGATGGCGTGGAGCTGACCGCCCTTGGCGATAAGGAATTGAGAGAGCAGCGCAGACACATGGGTATGATTTTCCAGCAGTTCCATCTGCTCATGCAGAGAACGGCACTGGATAATGTCTGCTTCCCGATGGAAATTTCCGGTGTGCCGAAGGCAAAGGCGAAGGAAAGAGCCAAGGAGCTGTTGGATTTGGTTGGTCTGGCAGATAGAATGGAATCCTATCCGGCGCAGCTTTCCGGCGGACAGAAGCAGAGAGTTGCCATTGCAAGAGCCTTGGCAACCGAGCCGAAGGTGCTGCTTTGTGATGAAGCCACCTCCGCACTGGACCCCAATACAACCGCAGGTGTTCTTTCCTTGTTAAAGGATATCAACACCCGCTTGGGTATCACGATTGTAGTCATCACCCATGAAATGAGCGTCATTCAGGAAATCTGTGACCGTGTTGCCATTATTGATGGCGGTCTGATTGCCGAGGAGGGCGGCGTGGAGGAAATCTTCCGTGCCCCCAAAACAAAAATCGGGCAGGAGCTGGTTATGCACGAGGGTACAAACCGAGAGGCATATACAGGCAAGCTGCCGTATTCCTATCGTCTGGTATTCAAGGGCGGCAGTGAAAATGAGCCTGTGCTTGGGCAGATGATGATTGAGCTGAAGAATGTCGTAAATATTCTGGCGGCAAACACAAGAACGATTGAAAATCAAGCCTTTGGTCAGATGGTGGTGCAGTTTCCCGAGGAAAAGGAAATCCGCCAGAAAATGATTCAATATCTCATAGACAGAGGCGTAGAAGTAGAGGAGGTAGAATATGTTTAAGGAAGGTATGCTTGCTCTGGTCGGGCAAGGCTTTATAGAAACCATTTATATGACAGTCATCTCTACAATTCTGGCATATATCATCGGCTTGCCGTTGGGCTTGGTTCTGGTTGTGACCGATAAGGATGGAATTCATCCGATTCCTTGGCTGAACAGCCTTCTGGGAATGATTATCAACTTCTTCCGTTCCATCCCCTTCCTGATTCTCCTGATTGCGTTGATGCCCTTCACAAAAATGGTGGTCGGCACCATCATCGGTGCGAAGGCGGCGATTGTCGGTCTTTGGATTGCAGCCGCACCCTTCATCGCAAGAATGGTAGAATCCTCTTTGAAGGAAGTGGAAATCGGCGTGGTTGAGGCGGCACAGTCTATGGGTGCCTCTCCCTTTCAGATTATGACAAAGGTGCTTCTGCCCGAGGCAAAGCCCTCCCTCTTGGTCGGTGCGGCAATCAGCATTACCACCATTTTGGGCTATTCCGCAATGGCAGGTATCTGCGGTGCAGGCGGCTTGGGTGCCATTGCCATCAACTACGGCTATTATAGAAAGCAGTCCGATATCATGTATGTCATGGTCATCCTCATGGCAATCATCGTATTGGTATTTCAGGAGCTTGGCATGCGTATTTCCAAGCACACAGATAGAAGATTGTAAGCCTGCTTTTTAGGCTTCACATAAAAAAACAAGAGCAAAAGAATATTTTTTTTAAAACAAGGAGGAAACGTACTATGAAGAAATTTTTTGCAATTTTATTGGCAGGTGTGCTGACTGTTGGTCTGGCAGCTTGCGGTGGCTCTGATGACGCAGCAACAAATGATGACAGCAATAAAGAGGAAATCACACTGAAAATCGGTGCCTCTCCCACACCCCACGCTGAAATCCTGAATGCAGCAAAGGATGAACTGGCAGAAAAAGGCATCAAGCTGGATATCGTTGAATTTACAGATTATGTACAGCCTAACCTGGCAACAGAATCCGGTGATCTGGATGCAAACTATTTCCAGCACACCCCTTATCTGGAACAGTTCAATAAGGAACAGGGTACACATCTGGTAGCAGTTGGCAAGGTTCATTTTGAACCCATGAGCATCTATGCCGGCACTGTAAAGGATCTGAAGGATATCCCCGCCGGCACAAAGGTTGGTATCCCCAATGACGCAACAAACGGCGGTCGTGCGCTGCTGCTTCTGGAAGCAAATGGTCTGATTAAGCTGAATCCCGATGCAGGCGTAACCGCAACAAAGCTGGATATCACAGAAAACCCCTACAATCTGGAAATCGTTGAAATGGAAGCTGCACAGCTGCCTCTGTCCCTGAGCGATCTGGGCTTCGCAGCAATCAACTCCAACTATGCACTGCAAAATAAGCTGACAGAGGATGACACTCTGGCAACAGAGGATGCAGAATCCGTAGCAGCTAAAACATACGGCAACGTAGTTGTAGTAAAAGAAGGCAACGAAAATCTGCCTGGCATTGCTGAGCTGATGGAAGTTCTGCATGGTCAGACAGTGGTTGATTTCATCAATAACACCTACGGCGGCGCAGTAGCACCCCTGAAGTAAGCAATCAAAAGGTATTTGAGAAAATCGAATCAATAAAAAACAGACGGATTTGCGAAAGCGGTTCGTCTGTTTTTTTGCTGCAAAAATAAAAATTCTGCCGAAAATGAGATTTTTTTGCAACTAAAGCGAAAGTTGATAAGTTTTTTCAGCAAGGACATTTTTGGAAGAATATGCCTTGACAGGCGAACAATACAGATGATAAACTGCTGAAAGTTAGGTGTACCTAACACAAGAGTGATTGTTGAAAGATAATCATTTTTTTGTTTATGTAAACACTGGATAATAGGGAAGGAAAACTGAAAGGAGAATTTTATGAAGAACAAAGGAATGTACCGATTGCTGTCGGGCGTACTTTGCACATCTGTACTGTTGAGCAGTCAGGCTTATGCTGCCGCATCTGCGGATTACTCTGATATGCCGCAGAATTGGTCTAAGGAAGCGATGGAGTTCGCTGTTAAGAACAACTTTATCACAGGCGTAGGCGAGAATAAAATCGCGCCGAAGGCTGCCTTAACACGCGCACAGCTGGCGGCAATCCTTTCTCGCGTGATGCAGACAGGCGCAGGCGATGTCAGCGCGCTGGATAACTTCACCGATGCGGATAAAAACGCATGGTATGCCGGTGCCATGGCAAAGGCAGTCGAGCTGAATATCTTCTATGGCGATGGAGATTCCATCTACCCCGATCGCCCCGTAACCAGACAGGAGCTGTTCACCATTCTGGTCAGAGCCTTTTCCGTAACAGGCGGCGATGAAAGCACACTTGCATCCTATAACGACGCAGGCAGCATCAGCAGCTGGGCAAAGGCGGCAATCTCCGCAATGATTGCACAGGGCTATGCGGCAGGCTATGAGGATAAGACCCTTCGCCCCGCACAGCAGGTAACAAGAGAAGAATTTGCACAGCTTCTGCATCGCATGAGAGAGCATTATTCTTCTTCTGATACCTCTGAGGATAAAACAGAAACAAAAACAGACGATACCGCAAAAACGGATAAAACAACCAAAACCAATACGAAGAAACCCTCCGGCGGTGGCGGCGGTGGTTCCTCCTCCGGCGGCGGCTCTCATGGCGGCGGCACCGTAACCGCAAATAAAATCGTAGATGAAATACAAGCAAAGGTGCAGACCACCGATATGGGCGCATGGCTGCCTCTGGTCTTTGCCAATGGCTATGATATGAGTAAGGCAACCGTAACTGTTGACGGTAAGGACGTAACAAAGGCGCTGTCCAAGGTAACCACAGATGGCACAATCGCAAAGCTTGCCCTGACAGGTACACCCAAGCAGGTTGTTGTTGCCGCTGATGGCAAAACACAGACCATCACCCTGAACGGCACAGATGGCGCGGCGGCTGTTTATACAGGCAAACAGTACCTGCCGCAGCGTGTGCTGACGCATGGCGCAGTAGCCGTTTGGGATTATCATCTGACAAATTATGATACAGATGGCAATATCCGTAAAGAGCCCAAGACAACCACCTTCGATCTGAATAAATCCGCAAATGCACGCGCGTTCTATTCTCCTGATGCAGAATTGAAGGAAGGAGAAGGTTTCGGGAAAGTATCCGGTGAAGTAATCATCAAATTCAATTACAATACCGCAGAAGAAAAGGCATGGTTCGACGGCATCAATACCCTGCAGCTGGCAGGCTATAGCGAAAGACTGGAAAGCCTGAATAGCAATCTGGAATTTAATGCAAAAGTAGCTACAAACAAATACGGCGATTACGGTCAGCTGACAATCGAACTGGGACAGCCCAATTTCTTCAGCAACGGTCGTTACTATGTGCGCGTAAAATCCACAGCAGGTGAAACCGTACTGGTTCCCATCCATGTTGTCAATGAAAAAGCACCTAGCATGGAGCTGACAGAAATGCCCGAATCCGGTAAAAACCTGCACTTTAACGTGAAGGATATGACCTACGGCATCACAAGCCCCATCGAAAGCGTAACCCTGACAGACCCCAACGGGAAAACAGAAAAGCTGACCTATATCGAGGATTATTACCTCTTTGGGGATACCTTTGTTCTCTATAACGATAAGGAAAACCATCTTTCCTACAAAGGAAACTATAAGCTGACCATCAGCAGCAATGGCTTCAAAACCTTTGAAACAAACTTCAATGTAAGGGAAGGGAAAGAAGCGGAGAAGACGGTTGTATATCAGTATGCAGCGAATGATGTTGATGTTGTGACCCATGCAACAGGCGGCAGCAGCAGCGGCGGCTCCTCCGAGGATGGCGGCGGCAGTAATACAATGCCTGCGAATCTGGTATTCGATACAGACCTGCTGGCAAATGCCCTGCTTCTGCATAAAATGGAACGGACAACAGCAGATGTAGAGAAGATTGTAAATTATTGGAAATATGATATCGCCGGTCGTGATTCCGTGTTCGATAAAGGCGCAACAGATTATTATAAATACAGCAGCTATATCACTGCTGTGAATACCGCACAGACAGGGAACGCAAGCTGGCTTTCCTATGCGGATTATCTGAAAAATGTCAGCGAAGATGCAAAGAATCCCAATAGACCCTACGCAGTAAAAGCAATTCTGGAGGATGGTCTGCTGGGCGAAACACAGTATAACGGTGATTATGGCAAGCTGACAGCACCTGATTTCATGGTAGGCGATGCAGCAGAAGGACAACCGGTTGTGCTGACAACAGAAAATAAAGATTATGTTGGCGAAATCAAAGGTCTGTATCTGAACGGGGATTGGCGCATGCTGAGAGAGGATGCGTATGAGATTGATAAAACAGCAGGCACAATCACAATCAAGGCAGGCGTGCTCAAGGTTGGCGAAAATACAATCTCCATCGTTGCAACAGGCTACCAGAAGAAAACAATCGTAATCAATAATAACAAGATGAAAGAAACAGACCTGACCCTTTCCGTAGATAAAGAATCCTTCCGACAGGGTGAAACAGCAACACTCACCGTAGAAGGCTCGAAGGGTGATTTCCTGAAAAACCTCACAGGCGTTGCCCTGATGAAGGAGGGTAAGGTTGTAAAGAACGTACTCTATAAGGGCGCAGAAGGCTCTGAGGCTGCTTATTACGAAATTGATAAGAGCGCAGCGGATGGCAACGTGCTGAAGCTGACTCTGACTGCACAGGAGGTAGAAGCAGGCGACTATACCGTTTCTCTGACAGCAAACTACTACGAGGAACCTCTGACAACAACCTTCACAGTAACCGCAAAGGATGATTCCGGCGAAGTAACCCTGACAGCTCCTACAGTAGTAAAGGCAGAACTGACCGAACAGAGCGGTCTCTTTGAATATTGTGATTACTACAGACTGCGCTTTGGCACAATCAGCGGCACAGACCTTACGGCATATCTGAATAAGGTAACAGGCGTAACTGTAAACGGCGTTACATATACCAAAGAAAGCACCTATATGAAAGAAAACACATTCAGAGTAAAAGCCGAAGAGGATACTTATAGTACATCCGCTTATGATGTTCTGGACTTGGCAGCAAAAGGTGTGGATACAACGAAGGATACAAAAATTGTAATCATAGCAGATGGCTATAAGGATGTACCCTATACAATCGCAAAGACAAGTGGCGGCGGCGGCACAACCAACCCCGACGAGGGCAAGCTGGATACACCTGCATATACGATTACTGAAAAGACCGAATACGGTGCAACGGGTCAGTATCCTTGCTATAAAGTTACCTTCACAGGGGATAATACAAGCGAATATGTGAAGAAGATTACATCTGTAATGGTTCAGGGGACAGAGTACAGCCTTGCTTCTGGCACTGAGGTTGGAGAAAAGAGCACCTCTTATGTGAAGGAAAAAGGCTTTGAAGATGGTCTGAAACTGGGCACAGGCAGTTTTGTTACAAATGGCAAAACAACAGTAACTATCAAAGCAACAGGCTATAAGGATTTGGTAATCTCCTATGGTACCGATGCAACACCCACAGAACCCACAACAAAACCAGCACCCACAGGTACAGTTGCAAAGGAAAATGAGTATTATCAGGTTTCCTTTGCAGGTGATGATGCATCTGAGTATATTAAAGCAATCAAGAGCGTGAAAGTTGGAGATGTTTCCTACGTTCTCAGCGACGAGTATACTCCTACAAATAATCAGTTTGCAAAAGGCTCTGCGATTACTCCTGTATTGAAATTAGGCTCTGCTGGCTTTACAGGTGATGGAGATATCAAAATTACCATTACAGCCGACGGCTATGCAGAAAATACAGTAACATACACCATGCCTAGCAATGGCTCCGATAAAGACGATACAGAAACAGGCAAAGACTATCCTACGGATACTGCTAAATTGGAAAATATTAAAGAACCGCTTTCTGATACATATTACCGTTTATCTTTTACAGTTGAGGATGTAAATACTCTTGATGTGTATTTAAAAGAGCTGAAAGAGGTATCTGTAAATGGTTCTCAGGTTAATCTGGGGTATGGTCTTTATAGTTCTAATCAATGCAAAGTAAGCAGTGATAACGGCACGAGACTTTATATTGACTTTACAGAAGATGTTTTCACAGTAGGAAATGAAGCAACGATTATTATCAAAGCAGATGGCTACAAAACATTAACACTGAAACTGACTCCTACAGCAAAATAAATAACCCCCAAAACAAAAAAAGTGATTTTCCATTTGGAAAATCACTTTTTTTCTGTGTCCATAGGGTGTCCACAGGGGTGTCCACACCCCGTCTTTTTGGTGTCCACAAGGTGTCCACAGGGGTGTCCACACCCCGTCTTTTTGGTGTCCACAAGGTGTCCAATCTGTCCACTTTGTCCGGTAAAGTCCACCGTTTTTATTGCCTTCCGGTCGAGCCGAGTCCGCCGCGATCCTCGTTCCCAAGGTCGTCTGTTTCCGCAAATGTCAGCGTCGGCTGATGCGCAAATATGCGGAACTGGCAGATTCTGTCATTCACCTCAATCACCGTATCCCGGAGCGCAAATGCCGGCATGAACCACTGGTCATTGTTGCCGCAATAGCTTTCATCCACAATGCCGCAGTGGTTCGTCTGGATGATGCCGAAGTTCTTGAAGGTCGAGCTGCGCGGCACAATATGCGCCTCAAACCCCTGCGGCAGCTGCATGGCAACCCCCAGCGGAATCAGCTGAAATTCGCCCTTTTTCAGCTCTACACGCTCTGCCGCACGCAGGTCAATCCAGTCGGATTTCCCGTCAATGTAGCGCAGCCTTTCAATTTTATCGCTCAGATATTTAATCTTGATTTTTTCCATATCTCGTTCCTTTCTCATTCTGCATGGTATAAGTAAAGGGAGCTGCTTTGCAGGGATTTCTGCACATCAATGATGCGCTGATTGCAGCTTCCCTTCCAGTGCAGCTTAGTATCCTTCAAATCGGCAATAAACCGCCCATCCACCAGCACATCAATGTATTGCATCAGCGGCAGTGCGCTGATTTCCTCCCAGCGGTAGCCTGTATACAGCCAGATATTCTTCCCCGGATATTCCAGCTTGACCTTCCTCGCCAACCGTTCGATTTCCTCCCGATTGCCCGTATAAAGCGGATCGCCGCCGCTGAAGGTAATGCCGCTGATATAGTCACGGGAGAGCAGGGAGAACAACTCCTCCTCTGCCGCCGCATCAAAGGCAAGACCCCCCTCAGGGTCCCATGTGACGGCGTTATGACAGCCCTCGCAATGGTGCGCGCAGCCACTCACCCAGAGCACCACACGCAGCCCCTCGCCGTTGAGCATATCGTCCTTTGTAATATTATGATACCGCATTACATACTCTTCCTTTCTGCGATTTCAGCCATTTTTGCGTCATTCAGACGGGTATCCCCCTTCACGCGGGAGTAGGAAAGATAGCCGTTCATGCGCTCGATTTTTGTAAGATTTTTGCTGCCGCATTTCGGGCAAACATCCATTTCCAGCTCCTGATGGCCACAGTCATCGCAATAGGCAAGGGAAAGATTGACCCCCTCATAAAAGCCCAGCTTCATGGCACGGCGCACAAGGGTGCGGATAGCATCCAGATTATAATCAATCGGGTATTTTACATATTGAATTTTGCCGCCGTTGGATAAATCCCAGAAGCGCTTTTCCAGATCCTGCTTTTCGATCGGGGTGATATCCTCGGTCACATGGCAGTGGAAGCTGTTGGAGACGTAGGGACGGTCGGAAACATGCTCAATCACGCCGTATTTCTTGCGGAACTGCGTAATCTGCAAGCCGCAAAGGCTCTCCGCAGGCGTGCCGTAGATGGCGTAAAGATTGCCGTCCGCCTTCTTGTATTCCGCAATTTTATCATTGATATGCTGTAGGGTATCAATGGCAAACTGCCCGTCCTCAACCAGAGATTTGCCGTTGTAGAGCTCCTGCAATTCATTCAGCGCCGTAATGCCGAAGGACGCTGTCGCCGTTTTTAAGAGCGGTTTAATCTTTTCATGGAATTTCAGGTGGCCGCCGTAAAAACCGCCCTCACAGTACGCCAGAGGGTTTGTAGAGGCACGCATTTCACCGAGGTAGGCATAAGTGCGGATATGCAGCTGACGAATCAGCTCCAGATAGTAATCCAGAACCTCGAAGAAGGGTCTGCTTTCCTGCTTTGCCTTGGCATAAATCATAGGCAGATGCAGGCTGACCGCGCCGATATTGAACCGCCCGACGAACACAGGCTTATCCTCTGCATCGGCAGGCTCCATGCCGCCCCGCTCAAACCAGGGGGAGAGGAAGGCTCTGCAGCCCATGGGGCTGATGATGGCACCGTATTTTTTATAAATCTCCGCTACATAGCCCTCACCCGTCAGAGAAAGCCAATCGGGGTACATACTCTTGGAGGAGCAGAGAATCCCTGCTTCAAATATATCCTCCAATTCCTTGCCGGGGCCATGTAAATTTTCGTCATAGAGGAACACCAGCTTCGGGAAAAGAACAGGCTTTTTGCAGCTTTTTTTGCCCTGTCCCTTGCGGCGGACATGCAGCATAGTGATGGAGGCAATTTTGGCGAATTTGCCTGTGCCTGTGCCGAAGGTCATTGTGATAAAGGGGTAATCGCCGCGGCTGGACGCAACGGTGTTGAATTTATATTCCCAGCCCTGAAAGCCCTGATCGAAGTCCTTCTGGATATCCTTCATGGCCTCTCTGTCTGCGATGCGCGCGGTCAGACCCATATCGATATAGCGGCGGTAATATTTTTCATAGCTTTTCTCCGCAAACGGCTCTAAGAGTAAATCCACAGAGGGCACGGTAAAGCCGCCGTATTGCTGGCTCGCCGCGGAAAGCACGATATCCCCGATGACATCGAAGGCAACCTCCAGCGTTTTCGGCTCGTTATACCAGAGATTCCCCATCTCAAAGCCGCCTGTCAGCACATCCTTCACGTTGAACAGGCAGCAGTTCATGGTGTCCCTTCTGGCGGACATATCGTGGATATAGATATACCCATCCCGACATGCCTGCAGCTCCTCGGTTGTCATAAAGAATTTCTGATAAAGCTCTTTATTCAGCTGATTATAAATCAGAGAACGCTTGGTGGAAACAAGGGCGCTGTCGGAGTTGCTGTTTTCCTTGTCCCCGATATACATGATGGATTGGCTTTTTTTATAGACCTCATCCAGCATTTTGACAAAATCCTGCTTATAATTGCGGTAGTCCCGATAGCTTTTCGCTACCTCCGGCTTGACCTGCTCGAGGGCGGCCTCAACGATATTGTGCATTTCTGCGATGGGAATGCCCTCCCGCCCCAGAGAGCGCGCCTTTTCCTCCACGAAGGAGCAGATGAAATCCAGCTCCTCCTGCGTGAATTTTACCATGGCGCGATAGGCTGATTTATTGACTGCAACCACGACCTTCTGCACATTCCATGCTTCGTGGGTATTATCCTTTTTGATGACATACATAAGCTTTCCTCCTTCTTCGGTAAGAAACGAAATTTTGGGGTTTATACCGAATACTATACTATATCTGGTGGATAAAATCAATATATACGGCATATTTTAACAAGATATAGTTATTCTGCCTCGTCGGAGAGCCTTGCCTGTCTGATGGCATGATGCCAGCCTGCGAGCGTTTCCTTGATTTTTTCACTCTCTGCCGCAGGGGAGAAGGCGGCGGAAACCTGCCAGTTGCGGCGGATTTCCGATAAATCTGCCCAATAGCCGACGGCAAGCCCTGCCAGATATGCCGCGCCGAGGGCAGTGGTTTCCAGTGTGGAGGGGCGCAGAACCGGTACGCCTGTAATATCGGACTGGAATTGCAGGAGGAAGGAATTTGCCGCCGCACCGCCATCCACACGCAGCTCCGCCAAGGGAATGCCTGCATCCTGCTCCATAGCGTGGAGGACATCATAGGTTTGGTATGCCATGGATTCCACAGCGGCACGCACGATATGACAGCGGTTTGCGCCGCGGGTCAGCCCCGTCAGGCAGCCACGCGCGTAGGGGTCCCAATAGGGCGCGCCCAAGCCCACAAAGGCAGGCACGAGATAGACACCGCAGGTATCGGGAACCTCTCTGCAAAGTCCTTCTGTTTCTGCGGCGGAGGAAATCAGCCCCAATTCATCGCGCAGCCATTGGATTGCCGCCCCTGCAACGAAAATAGAGCCCTCCAGTGCGTAGGTGATTTTGCCGCCCAGACCCCATGCGATCGTGGTGACTAAGCCATTTTGCGAGGAAACGGGCTTGTCCCCTGTGTTCATCAGCAGAAAGCCGCCTGTGCCAAAGGTATTCTTGGCGGTGCCGGGGGAGAAGCACGCCTGCCCGAATAAGGCAGACTGCTGATCGCCTGCCGCCCCTGCAATCGGGATGCTTTCGCCAAAGAGAAGGGGGAGCGTGCTGCCGAAAATGCCGCTGGA
>ERZ834798.2746-NODE-2746-length-12308-cov-4.262548_pt1 | contig 12308 bp, 8 predicted proteins | sample MGYA00519689_ERZ834798 | MGnify/ENA primary metagenome ERZ834798 (study PRJEB31850, sample SAMEA3708761) | human gut metagenome | biome: human gut; feature: human-associated habitat; material: faeces | place: China | collected 2014 ...
CAAAGGACGTATGTTCTGTCAATTTGTTGGGCTTGGATATCAGTGCTTCCTGCACGCGAAGATAAAGGAACTCAAAGAAAAGCTTGAGCTGAGCCTCAGCGATAAAAAGCTCGCGGAAAAGGACAAAGATCAGAACGCCGACTTACTCAAATGGCTGAAAAAACAATCGATGCAAAGTTTAATCGACTGGTTCGACTGCATTGAATTGACGAGTCTAAGAAGTGAGGCCTGGACCGTTACACAAAGAAGAGGGGAGACGAAACGTGACCAGTTATTCTTTACATTGCTGGGAATACTGGGATTTGAAGAAAAACCGCAGAATCAGTTAAAGGTCTGTCCGTAAAAATCGGATGTGACCTTTATCCGACATTTAGGATAAGTAATCGCAAGCTAGAGACCGCTGCCGCCTTAGCCAGCCTTGTTAACAATAGAAAGATTCCAACAAGGCTTCAAGCCGACGAAAGCAGTCTTACAAAAAACTTAGATACATTTTTCTTAGCTATCCTTATGTTTTAGAAGTAAAACTTTCAAAGTGCACGCTAATCTTTGGTAACGGGACAAACTCAAGTTGTGATAACCGATAATACAAAACAAGCACCTCAGGACCAGTCAATCGGGCTCCAATCGAGGCCTATTGAACGCGAAGGACAAAGAGTGAGGCTCTAGGGTTGAAGAAAATCTTTGCGATTTATCGGGAGATGATCGATGGTCGTCATCGAAGATGAATAAAGCTGTATTTTGGCAGTAGGACCTTATCCGCATCAGCGAAGCAATAACAAGACCCAAGCAGGTAAATCAAGAAAGGCGTCCAAATCTTACTTAATAAACCCGCCCTTTGTCCCCAGTAAATCTAGACTACCCGCTAACTTGGATAAGGCGGTTTCAGTATATTCATTTGGGAGTTGACGTGTTCAGCGAAAACAACAACTCCTACTTGAGCATATCAATTACTCAAATGAGAGATGCCTAAAGACGGATTGTTACCGTTATTCTGCCTTTTCAAATACAGTCTAGTGAGATCATTTAAGAAATTCCGCGGAATTTATTAAATCCCGTCTGTTCTCAAAGGACAACGAATGTTTGCTTGAATATTGGTCCAGTAAATTTAGCAGGGTTGGCAGGAAAACCACTTTCTGCTCAAGCTCTAATTCATAAGAAATTAAGAATGATTGTTCGGTTCTTCAAAAATTAAAACGATGACAGATGCCATCAAACTCAGCATGCCTAAACCCATGGAGATAGAGAGATTTTCATGAAGAAAAAATATTCCAAGAGCGGCCGCCATCAGCGGCTCTGTCAACGCTAATGTAGAAGCCACAACAGGAGATGTGTATTTAATACCGTAGGTAAAACACGGGTAGGCAATTCCGGCAGTCACCACACCTAAACCTAGAGAAACCAGAATTCCTCCTGTTGTAAAAATCCATTTAGTCGGAAAGAAAAATATCACAGGAAAAAGCAAGATTGCTACGAGTCCCATCTCAAGAAGCATAGTGGTTTCCGGATTTATTTTTTCAACTACCTTCCCTACCGCGATGATTTCCACACCGTAACAAAGACCAGCGGCAATCGGAAGCAATAACCTCCAATCTATACGCTGAGACTGCAAGCCACCGCCAGCATTAATTAGGAAAACACCGACAATGGCCATGGCCGTGGCAAATACCCAAAATCTGGAAGGCCTCTTCTTAAAAAGAATGAATGCAACAGCAGCCGCCCACAATGGAGTAGTAGCTATCGCCACAACTGAGCCAACTGCAACTCCGACTTCCTCTACCGAGTAGAAAAACAACAGCTGATACAACAAAACACTTGCTACCGCGGTTAGCATCGGCTTCCACGGAACAACTGACCAATTAGAAGGAAGCCTATGTGTGAATAGGCACCAAGCTAATATGGTTAGGGAACCGAGGAGCATTCGCACCTCGGTAATTACGACTGGAGTGTGTCCTTCCGGAGCTAATTGCTGCAATGTTCCTGTAACACTGAACAGCAAGCAGCTAAACAACAGGAAGAACGGACCTTTAAGATTATGCATAGGTGAACTTTTCCGGTTTAAGAACAGGAAATCTCCACAACTTTAAGAGTTGGCGTAAGCCTCCCCTGGGACTTCGCAAAACTGATACATTTCATTCCACCGCTGGTGGGAATCAATTCGCTCGTGTAGTTGGAACCAACGAGCAAACGTATGGAGTTCTTCCCAATGTGAATTCTCCTTATGAACTACCAGATTTCGGCTCCAGGGTTTTCTTTTCCAGCCTTTAAGAACCGGTACTAAAGAACCACCCATAAGGTCACGTTTTATGAAAGAAAGAGGCAGGTCGACAGCAATCCCTTCTCCTGAAAGAGCAGAAATATAACCGTTTTGATCACCGACAAATTTCGTTGTTACCTTTCCGGCGCCCTTTTTGCCGAACGCCCCTTCCTTATTGTCTTTTAATTTTCTCAGTTGTCCTGTATAAAAATCATAGATAAGGTTCCCGTAAACGAGATCTTCTGCCTCCGGATAGAAAGGTTTGCGCTTTAATAAAAGCGTATGACCCTGATCATTAAGGTCAGTGATTATTTTCGGCTCGCCCCGTTTAGCCAGATAAGCAGGAGAAGCCACTAAAAGTGTGAAACACTGGCCTATAGGAAGAACTGTCAACTCAGATTCTTTCGGTTCGTAAGGCACTAAGGAAATGTCTACTTCCCTATTCATAACCGAAGTGTGGTCCATATCCGGAACCAATTGGATTTCAATATCAGGATATTCAGTATTAAATTTGTTTATCAGGCCGACTACTCCGTGAACAATTGCGCTCGTTGTTAGACCGAATCGGATGAACTTGTCGTTTCGGCTGCTCAATTCTTTAGCGGCTTCCTCCAATAATTCATCGTGGAGACGAACAATTCGACGGATTAAAGAAAGATTGGTTTTCACAAACCTTGTCGGCTGCATGGGCTTTCTTCTCCGATCGAGAAGGCTGACACCCAAGTCCTCTTCCAAGGCGGCCAACTGTCTTGACGCCGTTGAAAGATCGCAATCATTTTCGATACAAGCTTGGGTTAAGTTGCCAGTGCGCTCAAGACTCTCCAAGACCTTCCAATTTAATAAATTATTTTTGGGTCGCATGGGTCAGTCCTCTAACTTGCAAAATTGCAATATAGGTTGAGTAAAAGCGGTAGGTAGAAAAACTACGGACCGCTAATCTGTAAGTGTTCTTCACCTAAGGAGACATTTTATGCAAAGAAGACAATTTTTTAAAATCTCTGCAGGCGTTGCTTTTTCCTTAACATCTATACCTATGACAGCAATCGCAGCAGGAAGTTCGGACGTTCGTTCCAATGTTTTAGTCCTTGGGGGCGGCATGGCCGGACTGTGCGCAGCAATCTCTGCAAAACAAAGCGGAGCCTCAAAAGTTATATTGGTTGAAAAAGGCGGATTTTTAGGCGGCCACTCCATCCTTTCCGGCTCAGGATATTGGATTGGCGGCACTAAGATTCAGAAAAATGCCGGAATTGATGACTCCCTGGAAATTAACTGGCAAGACTCCCTTGAAAGAGGACTGAAGCTGAATCGTTTTCTGAAGAGAGACACAGGCGTTGCCCGGTTGGTTTATGAACAAGGTCCAAAGGATCTTGATTGGCTTGAATCTTTAGGCGTCAAGTTTACAGATCGGCCCGCTCAGGCCATAGGCAATCGCAAACGTGTTCATTATTTTGCTCCAGGTTATAGGGTCGGCTCACCTCAAGCCATCAAAGCACTGCAAGCAAAAGCAGAGTCACTCGGCGTCGAAATTATCCTGAACACTAAACTTGTTTCTCTGATTACTGAAAGTGAAAAACGAAATGCTCGAGTCATCGGTGCAATCGTAGAAAATAACAAGAGAAACAAGTACGCAATCTATGCTGACCATGGTGTGATTCTTGCAACCGGCGGCTTTGCTAACGGCAAAGAGATGGTTGAAAAATATCATCCTTATCTGAAAGGCGTTAAATCACACGGCTCTAAGCTTAATGTCGGAGAAGGCATTAAGGCTGCAACCGCGCTTGGAGCAAATGTCATTGTTGAACATTACGGTTTCGGCATGAACATGCTCTTTGTCGGAACACACAGCAATGTATCCATCGGTCAGCCTCTCGTTGAAGTTCCATTGATCATTGTTAATAAGAACGGACAGCGATTCCAAGATGAGACTCGCGGTTATCTCGCCGTTAACCACAAGATGGTCGAAAACAAATTCAAACTCGCCTATTGGATTCTTGACTCCAAAGCCGTTGAGAAATACAAAGATACCAGCTTGAAGATTTTCTTCGACAAGCAAAAAGTCGACAAGTTTGACAACTTAAAGGATCTGGCAAAGGCAGAAGGAATTGACTATCAAAACCTTGAAAAGACCGTTAAGGAATACAACGAAGACATGTTAAAGGGCAAGGACAGATATCAAAACCGCACTAAGCTGCTGGATACGATTGATAAAGGACCCTATTACGCATTTGAATGCGAGCCGCAAATTTACACGTCTTATTCGGGACTAGAAATCAACAAGAAGGCTCAAGTCATGACAACGGCCGGCACCCCTATTCCTGGACTTTATGCCGCCGGTGACGTCACAGGCCATTTGGCTTATCAAGCCGGACTTGGCGGCGGTGGAATTTCCGGACTTGTTATGGCGACAGTGTACGGAAGAATTGCCGGTGCAGAGGCTGCAAAATAGTCTTTGACCACTAAGTTAGTAATGATTGAGTAGCCGGAGAGGCTTGGATCTCCGGCTGTTCTGCTGTTTTGTTTGAGAATCCTAAGTGTCTGACTTCGATTCACTGTTGCTAAAGGATCCTTTTGTTCGCTACTTTCCTCATCTCCAACAGGGAATCCGAACTGTTTACTCTGGCATCGGAAATCCTGACGCCTTCTTTTGCTGCTTTAAACAAAGCTAAAAATAATTCCGTTCGGTTTTGTCAGATTCGATTTTGACAAGATGTCTCAACTTATTAATTTTCTTGGACACGTCCTCATACTCAACATAGATATCGGTTCCATACTCATCTTCGACAAACTCACATTCCGACTCCTTTGCGATTCGTATTTCAGCTTCATCCAACAATGTGAAAGCATCATTTGATTGATTTCGTACTTGTAAATCTTTTACAGCCTTTGCCAAAGTTGCGACCGCTGAATCCCAATTGACGAATTTTTGGTTGTAGTAATCATCTAACTCACCCTTGAGATCTCTGACAATTGCTTCTTCTACCCTTCGCCTCCATTCTTCCAACATAAGTCCGTTAAAGGAGGCGTTCCTGACAGATGCTGTCGAAAGGATTTCGTCTCTTAATTGCCTATCTAATCTCGCGTATTTGCTAACCAGTTTCTTCAACTGCTGAAGACTGAGTTGGTCAATGAGATCATCTATATCTTTTTCCATGATTGCACCTGTGGTAATCCGCTGACCTCTTAGATTCTTATATGAAAATCTTTAAAGGTTTTTCAAAATTCGAGCGATAAGTGTAAATGCCATTTAGTGTTCCCATGACGATAACCCAATTATTTACCTTTGGATTTGGCCCTAACTATTGAATCTCTTTTAACATGTTCGCCCCTAAACCATTAGATATTGCATCAGTTCTTTAACCTGGAAAAGCAAAAGGAATGGTCAAAAGCGAGAAATGAGCATTAAGCCTGCAGAGGATAATCCGACCGCCCAACAGCACTGCTCCTGTTAACGAACAAAAAGGTCCGCCTGAGCATCCTGAGGTTTGAAGCCTAACGCTTCGTAAACTTTTTGCCTCTTCCTGAACATTCTCTCCAGGATCGGATTCCCCCTGTCCACGGTATCAATTAGGAGGATATGATTCTTGGACGGTGAGCGACGCATTACGCGGCCGATGTACTGTGTGACAACAGCTTTCCAGGAGAATGGAAATGAAAAGATGACGGTGTCCAGTCTTTCCAAGTCAAACTCTTCTCCGATTAGCTTTCCGTTAGCAAGCAGTATGAAGGGCTCGTTAGCGGGAAGTTTGGAGATTTTCGAGAAAATTTCCTCTCTTTCCTTGGCCTTCAATCGAGCTTGAAAATTAAAGAAAAGGACATTCTCGTTTATCAACATCTCTTCAAGTTTGTTTTGATGGGCTACTCGTTCCGTCAAAAGGAGAACTTTTCTTCCTTCCTGATACAAAGAAACGGCTTCTTCTATGACGCGCCTTGATCGTACTTCGTTATCAGCAAGCATCGAGGCAAGCTGCGCATAGGTGGCTTTCTCTGTAAACGGATAAAAGAGACCGTCAAACTCCAGAACTCGATAGGTACATTTGGCGGATAAATTCTCTTCGACTCTTACTAGTTCAGGGCCGCACAGAAAGTTGATTATCTTTTCCTTTCCGTCTTTTCTGACCGGAGTAGCCGATAAGCCGTATCGATATTTAGCAGCAGAGGAGGAAACGACTCTTTGATAATTAGGAGAAGCGACATGATGACACTCGTCCACGATGAGCATTCCATAAGAAGATAGAAACTGCCTTAGCTCTTCTTCATCCATCCTTTCTACAGTTTGAATAGATGCAATATCGATTTCTTCAGCCCTTTTTCTTTTAGTTCCATACCACACACCGACTTCAGCACCGCTGACAATGAGTGTTTGGAGTCGTGTTTGCCACTGACGGACTAGCTCCACTCTATTGACGAGTATCAACGTTGAAACTTTCCGCTCAGCAATCAAAGCCGCAGCGACGATGGTTTTGCCAAATCCCGTAGATGCAACCAGTAAACCCTGGTCTTCGGATAGGAGTGCCTTTAGGGCTTTCTTCTGCTTTTCCCGAAGTTTAAGGTCTAACCTGATGGAAATTTTTGTCCCAGCAATCCTTCTATCTCTCAATTCAAATGGAATATCGTTGTCCTCTAAGAGATCTAACATTTCTGTTAAAACTCCTCTCGGAAGACAGAAATAATCTCGATTGAAAGGTTCGGCCATCGTCAAAAACCGAGGCGTTCGTCCGACAAACTTGTTCAGAGCTTGAAGCTGGTAAAACATCGGATTATGGAATGTGACCAACTTAGTCAGCGCATTTTTTAGACCGACAGTTAGATCTGCCAGCCGGAAATAAATCTTATCGAAAACATCGACAGTGATCTCCTCAGCCGCTGCATTTAACTTAGGACGCAGCTTTGTGGATTCCCAAGGAAGGGTATTTTCCGCCGTCACGTTTCTGGATTCATCTACACCGTAATTCTCAAGCCATTCCGAAAGCTCTTCAGCGGCAAGTTTGCGAACCGTTCTCAGCTGCTGCCATTGATCCTTTAAGGGTTGAAGATTTTTGTCTACAAATACTGAAGCATTAGGGCGCCGCTTCTTTTGGAGCGGGAGTGCGACAAGATTACCAAGCTGATTCGTATCCAATACGTCTTGGCACGGAATGATGCGGTCGAAGGACGACAAAGAGACTTCAGTTCTAATCTGATTCTGGGTCAGAGTAATTAAAGAATCGCAGAGTAGTCTTGCGTCTTTTGCAGAAACCAAGCCCTCGAAGAAAATCCAGATATGGATCCCCTTTCCTGAACGAGATATTTCCGGATAAGCCGGAATGCCAAATTTTTCTGCACACTCAAGAATGGCCTTGGCGTCATTTCTCCAATCATCCTCGTCCAGATCAATGACAACGAAAGGACAATATCGACCATTAACGAGCGGATAGGCTCCAACCGTTTCGTTTCCTAAGAGGTGCTGTTCTACGTCTTTTGTTGTGAGTGGTTTGTAACGTTTGTCGGGACAATTTTTGCAGAAGGAATATGGCCTTCGGCACTCACCGGAGCGTTTGATGCAAATCGGAGAATATCCGGCCTTTTGCGGATCGTAGAAAGATTCCCAACGTTCGGCAAAGACGTCTCCCCGTCCTTTAAACAAGTCAAAAAAGAGCGAAATCTTTTGCTGCGGCGTTAATGGTGCGGCACCGGAAGGAGCCTGTTGAGCCCTATTTCTTGGTATTTCATGCGCGAAAGGAAGACTAAGAGTAGGAGTTTTCTGGGTTAGGACAGAGATTTCTTTCTCAATCTTCGACAATTCTTCTCGAAGACGGTCTCTTTGAAAGATCAGATCGGCAAGTTTGCGCACTTCTATTTCCTTTCTCGAAGCTTTCTTCTCTCATCTTAAAGAAAAATCACCGTGAGCTCAGATAGTTATAGAAAAAGATTGAACGCATTATCGTTTGGAAACGGAAGGATCCGTTGAGAGCCAACTAAGCTCAACTTTCTGAAAATGAAAGCCTAGGCTTAAGGAGCTTCAACAATACTCAAATAGAAATCACAGTTTCTTCCGGTTGTAGTTTGGATTTAAACAAGAAAGAGCTTAAGGGAAACTCCTTTAAGAAGGACTTTTATTCCCTCCTAGGAGATAAAATCTCGTTATACGCAACACAAGGCCTCTAAAAGAGAAGTTAACCTACACAGTCGTAAAGAACATTGTGCTTATTGAGTTTAGGTTTTCGAACTTTCTCTCCTATGAAGAGATGACCACATTTTCCATGGTAGCGGGAAAGGAGAGGACAAACAGCGAGACGTTGGCCTCAGTTCCTAAGTTCAGACTGAAACTGCTTCCTTTAGCTACCATTTATGGACCTAATGCTTCTGGCAAAAGCAATCTCATCAAAGCGTTGGATTTCTTCAAAACATTTGTGACAACTCCTAGGCTTAAAGGGAAGATTCCCCTGTGTCACTTTTACTTTTCCGAGAACAAAAATCCGATCTCAAAATTTGAGATTTGGATCCTTGTCCGCGAGCTGATCTATGAATTCAAAATTGCATGCACTGAAGATGAAATCTTGTATGAAGAACTAATTGAACGGAACAGCCGCAGTGAAAAGACTCTGTATCTTCGAGAGGAGAACAAGGTTCAGATAAATCCGAATATTGATTCTCACGACGCCATTCAATGTATCGCCGATCGCTCTCTGGATCGTCCCTGCCCTCTACTTACGACATTGAGTTCCATGAAATTCAGACCGTTTGAAGAGGTTTTCAATTGGTTCTCTGAGACTCTAAAAGTCATTCATCAGAATTCTTTTCTGATTCCTTATGGTTTAGACATCGGCGGGAATGATTCGAGGAACGCTCTATTGTCTGAACTCCTAAAGAGCACCGACACCGGAATATCTGCTCTAGTTTCAACTCCTGTTTCAGAGTCATCCTTATGTCTACCACCTTCTGAGCGAAACGAACTGCTTTCAACTGTTTGCTGCCACGGAAGCCAACTCATCCGAGAAGCCGGCGGTGCACGGATATTGGCACATTACGAAGACGGAGATTTGACTTTCAGCAGACTCAGCGCAGTACATGAAATATCCGGCAAAAAATATTTGATTCCACTAGAAGAAGAATCCACCGGTATAAGGAAAATTATCGACCTCGCTCCGGCTATCGTCGATCTTTTGCTAAGTAAGAAGGATTGTGTTTATGTTATTGACGGAATCGATCATGGATTACACACGGAAGTCGATTATTGGCTTGTGAGAAGCTTCTTGGAGAAAGTAGGCACAACTACTCGGAAGCAGCTTATCTTTACCACACACGATACAAACCTGCTTCGTCGAGCCAACCTCCATAGAGACGAGATTTGGTTCGTAGAGCGTCAGCAACACTCTTCTTCTCATCTGGTGAATGCCGTCGAGTTTGAAGGCTTAAGGAATGATTCAAGTTTGCAAAAACTCTATGAAGAAGGGAGATTGGGAGGTTGTCCAAAACTTGTAGATTCGGTTAAACCACAATCCTTTTAATATCTTCTTAATTAAGAGGTTCCACCTGACCATGCCAATTGCAAAGATTTAAAGGAATATTTTCGTCAAAAGAGGCGCTAAATAAGTTTTCTTTAGCTCTCTCTTGCCGGAAAAGAATTTTAAGTCCGATTTTGTAAGATAGTCGTTGTCCAATTTTTCTTTCAACAATCTGAACGTACAGACATAATCCGCAGCTTGGAATAACTTATAGTCCTTGGGAGAAACTTTGTTAAAAACCACATTATTCAAATAAATTGGAAGCACAGAAGCCAGTATTTTTGTTAGCTCAGTCTGTCCGTTGTCGTAATAAACTTTGACAACATTAAATGAGTGAAAAAAAGAGGTGTGCTGCTGCAGAAATTGAGAGATTTGACGGGATAAATCCGAAATTAATTTCATCGGATCATTTATGTATTTTTTATCCACTAAGAAACAAACAAAAGAAACATCTACATGCCTTAAAAAGGCAACAAAGGCGTTTAATATTCTTTTTCGCTCTTGTATTTGCAAATGATTATATGGAGGCTCTCTCCTAAGAATCGGGCCTGTATGAACCACATGGTCTATGTTTAAATTATCTAATTTCTGATCAAGAACTGAGATCTGGCTTGAGATATCAACGGCCTGATCGTGGAATACGAAAGATACGATGTAATACCGGCAATGAGGTTCAAAATTCCCAAAATCACCTGATTCATCAATAAAAATACTTAGCTCTTTCATAAAGAAAAATGGCGGGACACAATCCCGCCTGTGAAGGACCAGGGTCTCTCGACCAGCCCTAGTTGCCTTTCAGCAACCTTTTCATGGTCAATGTTAAAAAAAATAAACTTTCTTGTCAATTAAAAATTGACAACAATTGTCGAATGCTTTGTCTAATTATCAAACTAGCGGCATAAATAGTTAGATACCGACTGGTTGGACATTGTAGCAAATAGATCTTCTTTCAGAAATAAATTACCCACCGTAAACAATTTCAATATGTATCAAACCACGAATTGAGAAAATCTGGGTGTTATCTCGATCAATTTAAGTATGTCTTGTTGGTGTCTTAGTCCCAAAATTCCTTAAGGGGACCAAGAAGATTTGGCATTACTTTCTTTGAAATTTAAAGTTAGCAACACTCCCTATGGGAATAATTAAGAGGAGAAAAGTTAGAGTGCCTCTCAATCACCTAGGTCTTCATAATTAACGTTTGAGTTACGAAAGGATTTTTTTCAGTTGAGTTTGCAAGGAACCCCTATCCTTTTCCAGCCCCCATGAATATTACGATTGAGAAAAATCTAACTGTCCTTTTAGCGTTATCCATCCTTTACAAGGTCGGCTGAGTTTTTGAAAATAAGCCAAGGATTAGGCGTTGAAGAGAAGCGATGAAGAACAAAGAATTAGGCTTTCGTAATCATGTGACCTCCAGATTCACTAGCTCTTTTCTTTGTCTTTTTACTATGTCGGCCATTGCTGTATGTATGAATGTACAAGCAAACGCTTTGCTAGAAGAACTAAGTCCGTTGAGGTTCTATGCAACAAAAGTCGCATCCCCGAATCCGAACATAGAGTTTATTCAGCAGACGGCTGACGTCATTGCAAAACAAATCGCACCGCGCAAGCTCGAATTTGCCTTCCTGGATATCCCTTCCATGGAAGAAAAGATTAAGAACAAGGATGTGGACCTCCTCGTCGCTGGTGCGGGGAGATATCGAAGTAATCTTCAGTATGGATTAAGGGATATCGGGACAATAGTTACGCCCTTACAACCCAATCCAAATTATGCGGTCGGTTCTGTCATTCTTGTTCGAGGTGACAATAAAGAGATTCAAAAGCTCGCGGACCTGGAAGGCAAAACCGTAGCAGTAAACAATATCAGCGGCTTTCAAGGTCTTTTTATCGTTTTGAACGAAATTTTTAAACAAGGATTTAATCCTGATACTTTTTTTGCAAAAACCGTTCCAGTCGGCATGGAGCAAATCGAAGCTCTGGAACTTTTGAAAAACAAAAAAGTGGATGCCGCAATTATTAATTCTTGTCTTGCCGAAACCAGCTTGGATAGAGGCATTGACATACTCAAAGGCTTCAAAATCATTAACGAGAGAAAAGTTCCGCAAATCAACTGTCGAGTATCTACAGATGTTTACCCGCATTGGAGCCTGATGATTACTCCATCCATGGACATCGACACTCTTAACAAAATCCTTGTTGCTGTCAACTCTATGAATCTATCTGTCAACAACGGATACCGTTGGGGATTAGCTTCAGATTACTCCAAGGTCGACGAACTCTATAAAAACCTTAAGCAAGGAACTTATTCTTATCTTCGGGAATGGACCGTTAAACGCATCTGGGAAGAGTACGGCATTTGGCTGATTAGTGCCTTCCTTATCTTTTTAGGCATGATCGTGCATCACATCCGGATTTCTTATGTCGTTCAACGGAGAACAGCGCAACTTCAATTAGCATTGAAGGCACAGAAGAAGCTTGCAGAGAAAAATAAAACGCTCCAAGAAGCTTTTGAAAACCTAAGAGTCGGACGATAAATACATCTTGAGGCGAGACAGCTAAATATTTCTTCA
>ERZ834798.2758-NODE-2758-length-12278-cov-9.581118_pt1 | contig 12278 bp, 9 predicted proteins | sample MGYA00519689_ERZ834798 | MGnify/ENA primary metagenome ERZ834798 (study PRJEB31850, sample SAMEA3708761) | human gut metagenome | biome: human gut; feature: human-associated habitat; material: faeces | place: China | collected 2014 ...
TGGTCTGTATAGCAGCACCGCTACCATTTCCATCCTTGCCCGCAAATGCAAACGGGTACAAGCGCATGAAATACCGGAATATGTATCTGCCATGATGCTTGCTGTCAGCATGATGTTCTTACGTTTCATGATTTTGATCCTTATATTCAGCACTTCCATCTTTCTGAATATTTACCCCTATCTGCTCATCATGTCTGCAACCGCCGCCGGCATCGGCATATTCATCCATAAAAAGCATACTATAAAAGGCGAGCGCGAAGTTATTGAAGAAACGGAAACGGAAAGTAATCCACTGGAATTCAAAGTCGCTCTGATCTTTGCTTTATTATTTGTAGTATTTACATTTCTGACTCACTATACATTGGTTTATGCAGGAACAGGAGGTTTGAGTATTCTCTCCATTGCAACAGGATTAAGTGATATCACTCCTTTCATACTAAACCTGTTACAAGGCGGAAATATTCCGGCAACCATTGTAGGGGCCTGTATCATGCAAGCTATCATCAGCAACATCGTAGTGAATATGTTCTATGCCATATTTTTTTCCTCCCGCAGAAAAGAAATGCTACCTTATGTATGGAAAGGATTCCTCACTGTCATTGGAGTAAACGCTGTACTATTATTCATCTATTACTTCTAAATTATATTCTCATAAAAAAACATGCGGATAACAGGATTTTTCAGACAATCCATATCATCCGCATACTTTTTAATATTCTAATAAATCCCTATCAGAAAAGTAGAATATAAGCCAATGAACTAAGACTGATCACCGCCCAAAGAGCAACACCTTGAATCAGAGGTTTCATACCTACTTGCTTCAATACATCCATAGACAAGGAAGCTCCAATAAAGAACATGGTAATAATCAATCCTTTACGTGCCAGTCCGGAAACAGCCTGCCCGAATTGAGGCACACCATCCAGCACATAAGTATTCAGAACAATAGCCACAACAAAATAAAGGATAAACCAAGGAATGCTTACTTTCTTACCGCTTCCCTTGAAAATAAAAGAAGTAGCGAATGCCAAAGGAATAATCCAAAGTGCACGGGTCAGTTTGATTGTTGTCGCCACTTTCAACGCCTCTTCACCGTATGCCGCACCTGCTCCCACCACAGAACTCGTATCATGAATAGCAATAGCTGCCCAAGTACCAAACTGTTGTTGATCTAACCCAAACATATGGCCTAACACCGGAAAAATAAACAAAGCGATGGCATTCAATACAAAGATAGTAGCCAAAGCCACAGACATCTCACTATCTTTAGCTTTCAATACAGGACCCACAGCAGCAATAGCGCTTCCCCCACAAATTGCAGTACCCGAACTGATAAGATAAGCCGTATCACGATCTACCTTCAAAAGTTTATGCCCTATAAACATACCTATAATCATTGTACCGATTACAGAAATGATCGTGAATTCCATTCCTTCCTTACCGGAAGCCAGAGAAGCCTGAAGATTCATACCGAACCCCAATCCCACTACAGAATATTGCAACAAATATTTAGAAACCTTTTTATTGAACTTAGGATAGGCCTGTCCGCAAACTAATGCAAATATCAACCCCAGAAATAAAGATACGGGGGGAGTGACCCACTGGGAAAATGAAGCCAATACCGGAATATAGTCCATCAACAAAAAGACCGTTAACGTGGAAAGCAAACCTACATAAATAGTTTTGCTGTTTTGCTGTAAAGCTGTTACTGAAATCATATATTTTACTTTTTAACATTATTTCTCCATTTCGGGATGCAAAGGTAATATATGTTTCAAAAACAATCTAATCGTTTTTAATTATAAGTTATAACTTTTCCTTATAATGATTGGCAAATTGCATGAACAGAGCCGGGAGCCCTGTATCCTGCCCTTGCAATTGGACAAAATCAAATTCACGAAACATCACCAGGTCTTTTATATCCAATACTTTAAACTTCCCTGAATACAGTTCTTTATTAATAGACCGGATAGACAAAATCCCCATGCACTCACTATTTTCCAGAAATAATTTAATGCTCTCTGTACTTCCCAGGTGCATACGGATAGTAAGGTCCGATAACTTTATGTTGTGTTTATGCAAAGCGGTAATCAATACATCCAATGTTCCCGAACCTCTTTCACGAAGCACAAGAGGAACTTCTTTCAATTCATCCAAAGTTATCTCATCATAATCCATCCACTTACTATGAGTATGGACGATAGCCACCAGCTCATCTTGCAGAAAAGGAGTATATTTCAAATTAGGTTGCCGGGTATTTCCCTCTACCAGTGCCAAATCTATACGATGTTCCTGCAATGCCTTTTCCACCTCAGAGGAGTTCCCGCTGAAAAGTGATAAAGACACTTGCGGAAACTTCTCGATAAAGCGGGCCAGCAAAGGGGGAAGCACATATTGGGCAATTGTAGTACTGGCTCCCAAGCGCAACTCACCGGTATGCTCATTACGTAATAAGTTCATCTCGTACTCCAAGCGTCCGTAATCTTCCAAAATTTTCTCACAATGCTCCAACAACAACCTGCCTGCATCAGTCAGCAAGATCTTGTTCCCCATTCGCTCAAAAAGGCGTGTCTGGTACATCGTTTCCAATTCCTGAATATGCTTGGTTATAGCCGGCTGACTGATAAACAGCTCTTGCGAAGCCTTTGTAAAGCTGAGGTTTTTCGCAACACTACTGAATACTCTTAACCTGAAATCAGACATGTTTTTTAATGATTATAGTTCGTCTGCTTTAATTCCTAACGACTGTAAAACAGCGAATCCAAACATCTCCCACTGATAAGCGACTTCACTGGTTGGAGGATTCATACCGAATACCGTCATTTTTTCTTTTCCGTCCACCTTATTTAATATAGCAGGAACTTTATCTCCATATTCTTCTTCGGCAGGGACAATAATCACCCGTTTCACCTCTTTTGCATCAACCACCACTCTCAAAGACTCCAGAAACAACTCTTCGCGACTAGCCATATCCGATGGTTCGAAAGAATAAAGTGCAAACTCTCCCAACTGGCTTTTGAAAGCCACGTTATTTAATTCCTTTTCCAAATCCGACGGCTGAAAAGCATCCATTTTCTTACTTTCCTCGTCATAAATAAATAATACCTGAACTGCATTCTCCCCCAAGGGTATTCCACTATCCAGTGACAGACATTCCAACAACACCGGTAAATCCGCTTTCGGCAACTTACGGCCCACCACGTCACCAAAATGTTTGGATAAATCACCCGCCACCCTGTCTACATAGGCTACATCCACCAGAATTACAGTATCTGCAAACTTTATTTCATTTGTCATCTCGTTTTCATTTTATGATTTCGATGCTAAGATAGCAATTATCATCTGCTTGCAAAAAGAGTTATCTGCCTTTTTGTGTACAATTCGGACTTTTTTTCATTTAAAAGCCGGAGAGCCTGCCATTTTGTCTTCTTATTTTACTTCATTAGCTTTCTTTTTCTTTTTGGCAAACTATTTGACGATTATCAAATGAAATCGCAAAAGCCACTGAACAAAGCAGTGACAGTTACGTTTTCAATAGGTATTTGAATAATATTTAGAAAGGAGATACAATATGAATTTTAACAACTTCACAATTAAATCACAGGAGGCAGTGCAACAAGCGGTGAACGTAACTCAAGCCCGCGGACAGCAAGCTATCGAGCCTGTGCATCTGTTGGCCGGAGTACTGAAAGTAGGTGAAAACGTCACCAACTTCATTTTCCAGAAATTGGGAATGAACGCCCAGCAGATCGCATTGGTCATCGACAAGCAAATTGACTCACTGCCTAAGGTTTCGGGAGGAGAACCTTACCTTAGCCGTGAAAGCAACGAGATATTACAAAGAGCCGTACAGTATTCCAAAGAGATGGGTGACGAATTCGTTTCACTGGAAGCTATTATCCTGGCCTTGTTGAATGTAAAGAGTACTGTCGCTACCATATTGAAAGACGCGGGAATGACAGACAAAGAGCTGCGCTCCGCCATAGCAGAACTACGTAAAGGTGAAAAAGTAACTTCACAATCCAGTGAAGACACTTATCAATCCTTAAGCAAATATGCCATTAATTTGAATGAGGCTGCCCGCAGCGGAAAACTTGATCCGGTTATCGGGCGTGATGAAGAAATACGTAGGGTATTACAAATATTAAGCCGCCGTACCAAGAATAATCCGATTTTAATCGGTGAGCCGGGTACCGGTAAGACCGCCATTGTTGAAGGCTTGGCACACCGTATCATCCGAGGTGATGTACCCGACAACTTGAAGAACAAACAAATCTTCTCATTGGATATGGGCGCACTGGTTGCCGGAGCCAAATACAAAGGTGAATTTGAAGAACGTCTGAAATCTGTTGTCAATGAAGTAATCAAAGCCGAAGGCAGCATCATCCTGTTTATCGATGAAATCCATACCTTGGTCGGAGCCGGTAAAGGTGAAGGTGCCATGGATGCCGCCAATATATTAAAACCCGCCTTGGCCCGTGGTGAGCTCCGCAGCATCGGAGCCACTACTTTGGACGAATATCAGAAGTACTTCGAAAAGGACAAGGCATTGGAACGCCGGTTCCAAACCGTTATGGTAGCCGAACCGGACACGCTGAGCACCATCTCCATTCTCCGTGGGTTAAAAGAACGTTACGAAAACCATCACAAGGTACGTATCAAAGATGAAGCCATCATTGCCGCTGTAGAATTGAGTAACCGTTACATTACCGAACGTTTCCTTCCGGACAAGGCTATTGACCTGATGGATGAAGCTGCTGCCAAATTGCGTATGGAACGTGATTCCGTGCCTGAAGAACTGGATGAAATCTCACGTCACCTGAAACAACTGGAAATTGAACGTGAGGCCATCAAACGTGAAAAAGACGAGCCGAAATTACAACAACTGAATAAAGAGATTGCCGAACTGAAAGAACAGGAAACCTCTTACAAAGCCAAATGGCAGAGTGAAAAGGAACTGGTCAACAAGATTCAGCAAAACAAGCAGGAAATAGAACAATTGAAATTCGAAGCCGAGAAAGCGGAACGTGAGGGAGATTACGGTAAAGTAGCCGAAATCCGTTATGGGAAATTACAGGCTTTAGAGAACGAGATCAAGGATATTCAAGAAGACCTGAAACACAAGCAGGGTGACAGTGCCATGATAAAGGAAGAAGTTACCGCTGAGGACATTGCCGATGTTGTTTCACGGTGGACAGGGATACCGGTCAACAAGATGCTGCAAAGCGAACGTGACAAATTGCTTCATCTGGAGCAAGAATTACATTTGCGTGTGGTAGGTCAGGATGAAGCCATAGCAGCCGTATCCGATGCCGTACGCCGTAGCCGTGCCGGATTACAGGATCCGAAACGTCCGATAGGTTCATTCATCTTCCTGGGTACTACCGGTGTAGGTAAGACAGAACTTGCCAAAGCATTGGCCGACTACCTGTTTGATGACGAGAGTCTGATGACGCGTATCGACATGAGCGAATATCAGGAGAAACACTCTGTATCCCGTCTGATCGGAGCGCCTCCCGGATACGTAGGTTACGATGAAGGCGGTCAGTTGACAGAAGCCGTCCGACGCAAACCATACTCTGTGGTATTGTTTGATGAAATAGAAAAAGCACATCCCGATGTGTTCAATATTCTGCTGCAAGTTTTGGATGACGGACGTCTGACTGACAACAAGGGACGTACGGTAAACTTCAAGAATACAATTATCATCATGACTTCCAATCTGGGCAGCGCATACATTCAAAGCCAGTTCGAAAAGATTAATGACGAGAATCGCGAAGTGGTGATTGAAGAGACGAAGAAAGAGGTTATGTCCATGTTGAAAAAAACGATACGGCCGGAGTTTCTGAACCGTATAGATGAAACAATCATGTTCTTGCCTTTGAACAGAGAAGAGATAGAACAGATTGTGATGTTACAAATCAACGGTATCAAGAATATGCTGGCCGGCAACGGCATTACTTTGGAAATGACCGATGAGGCCGTCCGTTTCATTGCCAGCACAGGCTATGATCCCGAATTCGGCGCCCGTCCCGTGAAACGTGCCATCCAACGCTATTTGCTGAATGATTTGTCCAAAAAGCTATTGTCACAGGAAGTGGACCGAAGCAAACCGATTATCGTAGAAACAGCGGGTGACGGATTAAAATTCCGCAACTAGAATGTTACAAACAACCAGTAAAGATAAGGCCTTATCTTTACTGAGCAAAAGGGGTGTTCATCATGCACCCCTTTTTTCGTTAACTATAGCCCTCTATCTGCAATATTTTGAATATTTCCTTAACCAATATGTTTCCAATAGCTAAAAAACGGCAATAAGCTCATAAAACAGTTTAATCAGCCATCTCTACTTCCTTTTTTCATTTTTGTATAAGAAAAAGAAAACTGAAATACGGCAAGATTCAGAACAGTCTGTGTAGACTGGTATATTTTTTATTAACTCCATTTTTAATCATAAGAATTTCTCCAATCTATTCTTATTCGGCGGAAAAGGAGACAACGGGCATCATTATTTTTTCTTATTCTTTGAAAACCAATTATTTGGCACGCAATACAAAAAAGACTACTTTTGTAACCCTAACGATTTGAACACATGGATGAAACGACATATAAAATTTTGATGGGAACTTCAGCTTTCATAGTAGCGATGCTGGGAAGCATGCTAGCAACTACAACGATACCGCCGGAATGCGGATTAGAAAAGTTACGGAAGGCCCGTAATATCCTTGTGCCCTCTTATTTCGTACTCGCCCTTCTCAGTCTGGTATGCTGCTTTACGGGTTATGACCATCGTATTGAACCTGCCAGTACACTTTTCGTTGCATCGTTTCAGGCTTTTCTTTTTACCATATCCATGTTGGTTTTCATACGTCCGGGTGAAGTCAGATGGAGCATAGTGTTCCGACAGGCCGGAGGCATTGCAGCGGCAGGCATTATCCTGTTTGTCGCCTTGTTTTGTTTTATAGACTATTATTTGTGGTTCTTTTATACGGGCATCGCCGCTTATATTATCCAGTTAACTATCTATACCCGAAAATTCACGCAAGCTTACCGCAAGACGGTACAAGAGGTAGAGGACTATTATGATGAGGACGAAGAGAATCGTCTGGCATGGGTAAAGACCGGATTTTATAGTGCACTGGCTATTGGGATCATGGCTATACCCATTTTATTTTTTACCGACTGGTACAAATTCTTTGTTCCACTGTATGTGCTTTATTACAGCTTCATGGTGATGTGGTTCGTCAACTACTATCGCAGGATGAAATTTGCGATTCCGGTCATTGCAGCGACTTGGCAGAATGGACGGGCTAAAGCGGACATACCAGAGGAGGACAGGGATGTTTATTCAGGGAATAATGTCGAGGAAGAAAACGGGAAGGAACAGATTACCGGAGATTTTCCTACAGAAAAGGAGCGGGTGTTACATGAAAGGCTTCAACAATATATAGACCGAAAGGAATATTGTCAGATGGATATTCCGTTTGAAGAGGTAGTGACCTCATTAGGTACGACCAAGTCATTTCTTCGTCGGTATATGAACGATAATTACGGTATGTGGTTTAGTACATGGCGTAATGAATTGCGTATAAATGAGGCGTGTATACTTTGGAAAAAATATCCCGAAATTTCCATTATGGATATGTCCCTGAGAATTGGTTACACAGATAACGGGAATTTCTGCCGGGATTTTAAAAAGATGGTGGGCACCACTCCAAAAGAATATTGTATGCAGGTGCGTACCAAATCAAAAGCGAAGCCGGAGGTACCCATGAGTCCGGAAGCGAATTCTTATTAGGGAGTAATCCGGTTCCTAATTTTTCCTTTTTTTCTATAATATTTTGTCACTGGCGGATACTTTGTGTCGCCTGAAAATTGTTTTATGTGCATCGTGTAATTGTTTTATGTGCATTTACTCCTCTCAAACAATACCAAAAAATTGTTTTATGTGCATTTGGACAAAAGACAATTGATTTTATTTGGTGAAAACTTCCCAATCCAATACTTTAGTAGGGCGCAAACGGTCTTTCCAAGACTTTCTTTTTTTTATTCTTTCCGAAAAAAACAGCCGGAAGGCTTCTTATATAAACACTTGTTATACCATAATAATTATGAATGCATGGAAAACTGTGCTCTTATGCACACTACTGGTTATGGTTGCCACGCCGATGTTTGCGCAGGCAACAGACAAAGCCCCACAAATAGTATTCCGTTTTGTTGAGGGAAAAGATATGTTCTATGTTCCGTGGAACGGTAACGGGACGGTGCTCGATTCGTTGTGCCAATTGATAAATCCGGCTGAACTGGATATGGGAAGTGTCAAAGTGGATGGCTACAGTAAGACCAGAAAGCTTTCGATGATACGCTGCAACCGGGTTAAGTCCGAGCTAATTGTCCGCAAGGGATTGCAGGAAGAACATTTCACGACGACTAATAATGCAGGTGAATGGAAAGGCATGAAGAATGTGGTACTTGTCACATTACCTATATTATATAGGGTGGAAGCCGGACAGCAACAATCCGTTCCTTCTGAAGGCGGGGAGAGGGTTGTCAAAGACAAAGCCGACACAAAGCCTGAAACTTCGGATCAGGAAAAACTTCTGCAAGCTGATGAACCGACGGATAAGCAAGTGACAACTGTCACACGAGAGCAGTCCGAAACAACAACGGCACAACGTCATGACTCCCGACAAACCGAAACCATGCCTACGCAACTTTCCTCCGGAAACGATTCCGGCACTCTCTCCCTGCGAGCCAACCTGCTGCGCTGGGCAACCCTTACCCCGGATCTCGGCATTGAATGGCGTATCAGTCCTACATGGAGCCTCCTGCTTAACGGCACATGGACTTCATGGAGTTGGGATGATAAGAACCGCCGCTATGCCCTTTGGGAAATATCACCGGAGGTACGCTATTATATGGGCACACAGAAGCGGGGTTACCTCGGCGTGATGTATCACGTGGGAGAATTCAATTACAAACTTTCCGATACTGGCAAACAGGGCAACCTGATGGGCGGAGGCATAACGGGTGGTTATCTTCTGAAACTGAACCGTGCGTTGAACCTTGACTTTTCATTGGGTATCGGCTGCACTCATGCGGAGTATGACAAATACACGGTTATCGACGGTGTGAATGTGAAACACGGTAAGGCGGATAAGAACTACTGGGGCGTGAACCACGCCGGAATCAGTTTAATATGGACAATTTTTTAACGCAAGGAGGAACACAGAATGAAGAACAATAAAGTGTATTTAATAATGTATGGCGCAATAAGCCTGCTTTGGCTCGTTTCCTGTGTGAAGGACGACCTGCATAATACTCCGCATCCCGACAAGGGAGCAGTAGCCTTGTCGATTGACTGGACGGCAACGGAAGAAGGCGTGGTGAAACCCGGAAGTTTCTCAATCAACCTGCGTGGAACGGAAAACGTTACGATTGAAGTCGACGCCTCCACACCCGGCACCTTGCCGCTGCTCCTGCCCGGTGCATACAGTGCACTGATGTACAACAGTCCGGACGGCTTCAGCATCACCACCGATGATGCCACAGTAAACAAAGCCACCGGCGGCAACACCTTGCTGCCTACACCGGGAGTACTCTTCACGGGTGCGGCTGAATTTACCGCCGTAGCCGATGACACTTTGGGCTGTGTAATTCCCGTGGTGCAGCGGACACGCCGCCTCTTGTTCCGCCTGACCGTGACCGATGGCGCCCCGGAACGCATCGCTTCCTTGTCGGGCACACTCTCCGGTGTGGCGGGCAGCATCCGGCTTGCTACCGGTGAACTGTCGGGAGCAGGCTCCGTCATTCCCGCTTTCACACGGAGCGGAGCCGAAATCACCGCATCACTGAACCTGCTGGGCATGACCGGCACGCAACGGCTGACACTGCTGCTGACCTTCACCGACGGACTCACCCAAACCATCGAAAGCGACCTCACGGAACAGCTCGCCCACTTCAACGACAGCCATACGGCACTCGAAGTGAGCGGTACGCTGAAAACCCCGACTGCTATCCAACCGGGCACATCTACCATCACCAACTGGCAGGTGCAGGAAGAGAAAGACATTACCATTAACTGAAATACTAAACGAAATAACAGCTTATGAAAAAGATTTTATTTCCCTTCGCACTGACATTACTACTGTTCGCCTCGTGCAATAATGACGAGAACGAAACCGGAACGGACAACGGCCGCACTCCGGCGACCTTCAGTGCTGATATCAGCCTGACCCGTGCATCCCTCAGTACTTGGGACCCTGCCGATGCCATCGGCATTTATATGCTTGATGCCGGAACGACAAATATTTCTGAATCCGCTGCCAACCGGAAGTATCTCACTCCGGATACCGACGGTAAATTCTCTCCGGCAGTCACCGACCAGACCATCTACTTTCCTGTGGACGGAACCCGGAAAGTGGACTTCGTAGCCTATTATCCATACACTGCCGGCTTGACGGGTAATATGTATAAAGCCGATATCAGTACCCAAGATACCCCGGCCTCCATCGACCTGATGACTGCCCGCATAGCGAGCACTGCCGACGAACCATTGGACAAAGACCACACCACCGTCGTTTTCACCTTCGGGCATCGTCTGAGCCGTGTGGAAGTGAATGTGGAAGCAGGCGACGGATTCACTGATGCCGACCTTGCGGGACTGACCATCACCTTGAGCAATCAGCCGCTGAAAGCAGACTTTGAACTGCTAACCGACAAACTAACTCCGGGTAGCGAAACCGGCACCATCACCCTGAACACTGCCGCCAACGGGCAGCGGGCATCCGCCATCATCCTGCCGCAAGAGGAACTGACGGGACGGACGCTGACCTTCACAATGAAGGACAACTCCATTTTTACCTGGAACGTGGAAACTGACCGCACTTTTGAAACCGGGAAGAAAACCGTCTTCAACATCCGCCTGGCACGCGCAGGCATTGAAGTGATCACCAGCATACAAGCGTGGGGCATACAGGGAACTGTGAATGGAGATATTATACAACAATGATAATTCTCCCCCTATAAAAATAATAATATTATGGCAATCTCCGAAAATAAAACAAACCATACAGCAGCGGGAAACATAGATTCCTTTTCTGCCATCCGCAAGGATAAAATAGATAAAACAGAAGAAATATGAAAGCAATGAAACTTATCACCGCCCTCGGGCTTGCTACGCTGGCCCTGACGGCATGTACCGACGAAGACGAAATGCGGAACAATACCCTGCCCGAAGGCGCAGTACACATCATCGCCGGCATCGATGGAGTGCAGACACGCGCACCGCAGCTTGATGCCGAAGGGAAAGGCAACTTTGCGCAAGGCGACGTATGGGGAATGTATGCCTATACAGACGCTGCCGCGGCGGGTGAAAACATGGAATACAAGTACCGGGAAACCGTCCTGTATTGGGAAGACCTGAGTGAAACATCCCCCATCACCTTCTCCGCACATTATCCGCGCATCACGGAAGCCATTGCCAATCCTGCGGCATACATGCATACACCTTTAGAGTGGAACAAGACAGACGACCTGCTCCACGCCACTGCCACAGCAAGCAAAGGCGGGACGGTGGCGCTGACATTTAAGCATCTGATGCACCGGCTCATCATCAAGCTGACCGCGGGAGAAGGCATGACCGGCACGGATTTGACTACTGCCTTGATAAATTCCGCGGGAAAGAATGGCGATTATACGATGTATGGCGACGTGGAGGTTAACCTGTTGACCGGTGAGGTCGACTATGGCCGCCATGGGAGCTTGATACAACTTACCAACGCAAGTAGTGGCAATGCCGACTGGAAAGTGGCTCCCCAAGACCTGAGAGCAGGTGCGGAATGGCTCAGGATAATGGTTGGCAAGGATATGTGGTGCTATAATGTACCTGACAACCTGAACAGCAGCAATCCCGACCATCCCACCCGCCTCGAAAGCGGCAAGCAGCTCACCCTCAACCTCACGCTGAAAAAGAATCAGCAGACGGGACAGACCGAGGTGGAACTCTCCGGTTCCGACATCTCCGGTTGGGGCAATGGCGGAACGATTACGGACGATGTAGTGATAGGCGGAGATACGCCTGCTGACGGCAACATTAGCATGATCGGCAAGACCGCCGAAGAAGTGAAAGCCGCCATTAAAGCCGCTTTCGATGCGGGCATCACCGAGTTTACGTTGACAGGCCCCATTGCCAATTTAGGGTTGTCGGGCTCCTCCGCAATGAATCCATTTTATAATACCGCGGTGACAAAGTTAGACCTTTCCGGCGTGACGGGTTG
>ERZ834798.2761-NODE-2761-length-12259-cov-2.933301_pt1 | contig 12259 bp, 11 predicted proteins | sample MGYA00519689_ERZ834798 | MGnify/ENA primary metagenome ERZ834798 (study PRJEB31850, sample SAMEA3708761) | human gut metagenome | biome: human gut; feature: human-associated habitat; material: faeces | place: China | collected 2014 ...
CAAAATTTGGGAATACCAAAATAAAAAAGCCGCCCTGAAGGTGCGCCCAGATAAGAAACCTTGCATTCTGAAATGCTGAAAGCTGTGGCTACTGCGTCAGTTCACCTTGACAGCCTAAGTCAAAGGATGCCTGCGGGAAACTTCCTTGTATCCGCAGCCTTTCAGCTATTTCATTTTCTTCCTGTTTTCTTATTGGGACACACCTAAGGCGGCAAATCATATTATTCGCTTTGCAGCAGAAGATTGAGAAAATCATTCTTCTCCAGTCCATGGAAATACTGTGCGATATCGAAATCGGCAAGGCGGCTTTCCAGAGCCTGCTGCTCCAGCTTTGTGCCAATCAGTGCCTTGGCAAGGTCGGCAGAGTCCTTTACGCCGAAGAAATCGCCGAAGAACTGCAAATCGGTAATGCTGCCGTCCTCCGTATTCATATGTACCTCGATTTTTCCGCAGCCCTCAAAGCGGCGGCTCTTTTCTACGCTGTAGGAGGGAGAAAAGCCGTAATTCCATTCCCACTTATCATAGCGTTCCTTTTTGATTTTTTCGATTTCAGCCAGCTCCTCTGCGGAGAATACATAGGGCTGAACATTTTCTTCTTTCAGAATGTATTTTAAGAGAAGCGCCTTGAATTGTGCCAGCGTAAAGCCCTCAGGCAGATAAGGCGCAATATTTGTCACTCTTGCTTTTACGGATTTTGCAGCCTTTGACTGGAATTTATCTGCGGAAACATTCAGCACATCCGCAACAACGGAAAGGTCTGAATGAAACATCAGCGTGCCGTGGTGCATGATGCGGCCCTGCTTCAGATACTGGGAATTGCCGGAGAATTTTTTCCCTTCAATGCTGATATCATTTCTGCCGTTGACCTCAGCAGGCACATCGAGAGAACGCAGCAGCTCTGCAATCGGCTGACAGAACAGACGAATATCCAGATCGGTTGCATCCTTTGCATTGAGAATAAATGTGAAGTTCAGATTCCCCAAATCATGATATACGGCACCGCCGCCGGAAAGTCGGCGGACAACGGAGATATGCTTTGCATCGGCAACCTTTTGATTGACCTCTGCAAAGGCGTTCTGATTTTTACCGATGACAACGGTGTTATCGTTCTGCCAAAGCATGAAGTATTCCTGACTTCTGTCCATTCGGTCGAAAACATATTGCTCCAGAGCCAGATTAAATGCAGGATTTGTGCTGGGGGATTCGATATAGACCATAAGAGTACCTCCTTCGTATTTGTATTCAAAAATAATATTGTGAATACATTCTAACACATAAAAAGACAAAATGGAATAGTGTTTTGCAGATTTTGTCAGATTTGCTACAGAATTTTCGGGCGGCACTGCCTTCGCCCATTTTTCAGAAGCGCCAGTATATGGTGATGGGAACCTCCCTTGTCCCTGCAATCCGTCTGCCGACGGCAATATAATCAATCAGAACCTCGACCATTTCCCTTGTCAGGTGCGTCGGGTTGATGTATTTTTCAATGATGGCGCGGCGGTTATCCCCTGCGGCAATGCGTGCGTCAAGGTCGATGATTTTCCGCTCTGCGTCCGCAATCAGCCGCTCCTGCTGCTGTAGTTCCGCTGAAAAATGCTTCGATAAATCGAGATATTCCGCTTCGGAGAGAACACCGCGCACCTTATCCGGATACAGCTCCCGCACTGCTTTATGCGCTTCCTCGATTTTCTTCTCATGGGTGTGGATGCTTTTCTGCAAAGAAGCCCTCTGTTCCTTTAAATGACTGCAAAAATCAAGCTGCCGTTCCAGCTCCTCCCGATTTAGATAGGCATCGGAAATCGTATGTAATTCCTGCAAAACCATCCGCTCCAGCCGCTCCACGGAAATAAACGCCCCCCTGCAGCTCTCCTTGGAAATGTGATGATTGGGGCATTGCAGATAATAGTTTCCCTTGGTTTTCGAGGAACGCAGCGTGTAGCCGCATTCCGCACAGCGCGCCTTACGCGCAAACAGCCCGATTGTTCCGGAAGGAAAGGGCTTTGCTCTTTCGGCAAGCATTTTCTGCACGCGCTCCCATAATTCCTTCTCGATAATCGGCTCGTGCGTCCCCTCTGTCCGTATCCATTCCTCCTTGGGTCGCGGCTTGTTTTGCTTGGTTTTGTAGGAAACACTGCCGTATTTTCCCTGCACCATGTTGCCGATGTAGATTTCATTTGTCAGCATATTGGAGATAGCGAAATATTTCCAGAGCGTACTGCCCTTGCCCTTCGGCTGTCGATAGCGAATCCCCTGTAAGCGTTTATATTCCGTTGGATTTGGAATCCCTCTTTCGTTGAGCATGCGTGCGATGGCGGTCTTGCCGTAGCCCTGCGAGAAAAGCGTGAAAACCTCACGCACCACCGCCGCCGCCTCCTCGTCAATCAGCAGATGTCCCCTTCGGTCGGGATTCTTTTTGTAGCCATAGAGCGCAAAGGAGCCGATGTGAAAGCCGTTTTTTCTGCGGTGCGTCAGCACACTGCGGATATTTTTGGATAGCTCCGCCAGATAATGCTCATCCATAATGCCGTTGATTTGCCGCAGAAGCAGATTATCCTCGTTTGCGGAATCGGCATTGTCCACCAAACTCAGAAAGCGGATGCCCCATTGCGGAAGCAGGCGGTTGATGTATCGTTCCACCACCTCTAATTCCCTGCTGAAACGGGATTGTGTTTTGCAGAGGATGATGTCAAACCTTTTCTCCTCGGCGGCATGCAGCATGCGCTTGAAGGCAGGACGGCTGCGGTTTGCGCCGCTATAGTCATCATCAATGTAGATTTCGTAGATTTCCCAGCCTTGGGAATGGGCATATTCCGTCAGCAGGGCGCGTTGGTTTTGTATGCTGTTGCTGTCGTTTTCGGCGGAGCCCTTGCCTTTGTCCTCCTCCGATAGGCGGCAGTAAATGGCGGCCCTTTCCTTTTTCATGCTATGCGTTTTCCCTTGCGAGGATGGTGCTTGCCTTTTCTGCCTGATTGATGAGAGCTGCCCAGATTCGCGTAACCTCTGCCTGCGTGGTGCGGTCTGTTCCGTTTTTGAAAATACTGCGGCAAGGTGCTTTTTCCATAAAAATCCCCCCTTTCAGTAGTAGTGTATTCCGGCAAAGGGGCGGATATTTCCGCTTCAGCCGCTTTTCCCATTTGGGCGCATCCTTGGGGCGTTGCCGTTTTTGTCTATTTTTTCCAAAAAGAAAATTTTATCTTATTTTTCCTTGCGGAGAAAAAGCAGATATGATACCATGTGATTATAATCACAAGTAAAATTTTTGCGGATGATAGAGGGGCTTTGCCGTAGTCCGCAAAAGCGCATGAAGGAGGGGTAATATGAATTGGAAGAAATGGATAAGCATTGCGGCGGCAGTATGCCTTGCGGTAACGGCGGTGCCGATGCGTGCCGTGGCGCAGGAGGATCTCGTGCAGGAGAAAATGCTTGAGGAAATCAAGGAGGAAATCAAAGAGGAACTGAAAGAGGAACCGAAAGAAGAAAAAGAGGAAAAAGAAGAAAAAGAGGAAAAAGAAGAAAAAGAGGAAAAAGAAGAAAAAGAAGAACTGAAAGAGGAAAAAGAAGAAAAAGAGAAATTGCAGGAGCAGTCTGACGAGAAAATCGAGCCGCAGGAGAAAAGCAAGAAAGAGCTGCTGAAAGGAATTTCTCTGCTGATGGAAGAAGAAAACAGCACAGTGGTATTCGAAAAGGAAACTGCGGATTTTGCAGGGGAAGGCACAGCGACAAACCCTTATAAGATTCAGAATGTGGAGGATTTGAAGAAGCTGGCACAAAAGGTAAACGGCAACGAAGCCTACGCAGGCAAACACTTCCAGCTGACCGCAAACATTGACTTGAAGAATGAAGAATGGACACCCATCGGAAAGAGTGGACTCCCTTTTCGAGGAACATTTGACGGCGGTAGGCATCAGATTGCCAATCTTAAAATATCCAACGGCGGACAGTATGCCGGTTTATTCGGCAATGTATTGGGGGCGACCATCCAGAACTGCAATGTCACAGGGGAAGTCAATGGATCTAACAACTGTACAGGCGGCATTGTGGGATATGCAAACGATAATACGCATATTTTGAATTGCTCCTTCCAAGGCAATGTGAAGGGAAATGGTGAGGAAAGAGGCGGCATTGTCGGGCATACATCAATAGGCTGTGATGTCAGCGGCTGCTTTGTAACAGGGACAGTGACAGGTGGTAGTGCGGTAGGCGGCATTGCCGGATGGGGCGCTGGCACAATCGAAAACTGCTATGCCTTGGCAGATGTAACTGCAACAGGAGTCAATGCGGGCGGCATTGCCGGATATTATTGTAGTAATTTTACCATAGAAAACTGCTATTACAGCGGCAATGTATCCGCAAGCGAATGTGCAGGCGGCATTGCTGGTTATGTGCATGGTAGTGATAATGCTCCTACTACAATCAAAAACTGTGTTTCTCTGGCAGAAAGTGTGACAGCAGGCATCAACTCTGTAAACCGCATTGCAGGGTATAATGATAATGCAACATTAACAAATAACTACGCTTGGAGCGACCCGGCTCTTTCTGCTGATGATGCAGCAGGATTAAACGGCGCAAACTTTACCTATACAAACGGAAACCTTTCCAAGCAGTTCTCTGAAATTTTTAAGAATGATTCCGCATGGACTTTCACAGACAACGGCTTGCCGATATTGAAAAACACAGGCGGCACGCAGTCTATATATCTTCCGTCTTATATCAGAGGAACAGAATTCCAAGGCGGTGGCAACACAGCAGAAGACCCCTATCTTATTCGCAATGTCAATGATTTGAAGCTGCTGGCGGAAAAGGTAAACAGCGGAACGAACTACGCAGGCAAATACTTCAAGCAGACCGCAAACATTGACTTGAGTAACGAAACAAATTGGACCCCCATCGGACAGTCGAACAATCCTTTTAAAGGAACCTTTGACGGCGATGGGCATCAGATTACCAACCTTAAAATAACAGGAGGGAGTGGTGCCGGCTTATTCGGCTATACGAAAGGTGCTGTCATCAAAAACTGCAATGTCACAGGGGAAGTCAATGGATCTAACTATTCAGGCGGCATTGTGGGATATGCAAACGATAATACGCATATTTTGAATTGCTCCTTCCAAGGCAATGTGAAGGGAAATGGTGAGGAAAGAGGCGGCATTGTCGGGCATACATCAATAGGCTGTGATGTCAGCGGCTGCTTTGTAACAGGAAAGGTGAAAGGCTCGGAAAGTGTAGGCGGCATTGCAGGATGGGGTGTTGGTACAATCAAAAACTGCTATGCCTTGGCAGATGTAACAGCAGTATCCTCCAAAGCAGGCGGCATTGCCGGATACGCTTTCGATGTTACCATAGAAAACTGCTATTACAGCGGCAATGTATCCGCAAAAAATTATAATTATGCAGGCGGCATTGCAGGAACTGCATTGGGAGGCACAATCCAAAATTGCGTTTCTCTGGCAGAAAGCGTGACAGGTAGTGAATATGTAAACCGCATTGCAGGGTATGTGGGTTCTAATGCGAATGTAACTTTAACAAACAACTACAGCTACAACAGAACCAAGCTTGTAGTATACGGGAAAGAAGGCTATGCGGACGGCAAAGATGAAAAAGACGGCACGAATGTTTTCGTTTCCGCAGGCAAGCTTATGACAGATGTGCAGAAGGGCGAAGTATTTGATTGGGCTGGCTTTGATAAAGCTATTTGGGATATTCCCACAGAAGCAGGTAAGCTGCCTTCTTTGCAAAAGGGTACTTATCCCGACCTGCCCGACCTGCCCGAAGAACCTGTGCCGACGAAAAAGCGCAGCGGCGGCGGCAGTACAGCAACCCAGACCTATACCGCGCAGTTCGATACAAACGGCGGCAGTGCGGTCGATAAGGTAAAAACGGATAAAAACGGCAAAATCGAAAGACCTGCCGACCCGACAAAAGAGGGCTATATTTTCGTCGGCTGGTATAGCGACAGCAAGCTGACCAAGCCCTTTGATTTCAGCGCAGAGCTGACCGCGAATAGCACGCTTTACGCAAAATGGAAAGAAAATAACGAAATTATCCTCACGATTGGCAGTCGAAAGATTTCTGTTTTCGGCAGAGAAATCAAAAATGACGTTGCCCCGAAAATCGTGAACGATAGAACCATGCTCCCGATTCGCATTGTGGCGGAAAGCCTTGGCGGAACCGTAACATGGAACGGCGAGCTGCAGCGCGTCACCATTCAGAAGGGCGCAGATGTCATTCTCATTACCATCGGCGCAGATACGGCGTATGTCAATGGCACGGCTGTGAAGCTGGATGCCGCGGCATTCGTGGAAAACGGCAGAACCTATCTGCCCCTGCGGTTCGTTTCCGAAACCCTTGGCGCACAGGTGGCATGGAATGAAGCCGAAAAAACAGTAACCATTACAAAATAAAATTTTGACAGATACCCTCTTTGCCAAACGGCAGGGAGGGTATTTTGCCTTTCCAAAAAGGATATTTCGGCGCGTTTGCCCTTGCGGCGGAGTGAAATAGATGATAAAATGTGATTATAATCACAAGTAAAACGGAAAGAGGGGGACGATTTTGTCACCAAGAGGAAAACAGTCGAATGGCTTGCTTACGCAACAGAAAATGCTGCGTGCCGCAGTAGCATTGTTTCTGGAAAGCGGCTACGAAAAAACCACAACGGCAAAAATTGCAAAGGCGGCAGGCATGACACAAAGCTCTTTCTTTCGGGCATTTGCGAGCAAGGAGGCACTTCTGCTGGAGCTGGTGCGGCGGATGTTCGGGGGACAGTTTGCCTTGGCGGAGCAGCATAGCGGCATAGAGGACCCTGTGCTTCTCTATGCGGTGGAAACGTCGCTGCAGCTGCATATTGCGGAGCTGACAGAGCCGCTGCGCGAGCTGTATGTGGTGGGGTATTCCCTGCCGACCACCTCGGCGTATATCTATCAGAGCATGGCAGGGCGGCTGCAGTCCATTTTCGGGAAATATATACCCGATTTGGAATTGAAGGATTTCTACGAAATGGAAATTGCATCGGCAAGCATCATGCGGGGCTTCATGGCAATGCCGTGTGATGTTTATTTTACCATGGAAGCGAAAATTTCTCGCTTTCTGGAATGCTCGCTCAAGCTGTACGATGTGCCGCAGGAGCAGAGAAAGGGCGTAATTGCGGCGGTGCTGCAAATGGATTTGCGGCGCATGGCAGAGGAAATTATTCAGAAAACAGTGGCACAGGCGGAGGAAGGCTTTGCGGCACTGCCTGCCCTCAAAAAATAAGAGGAAATGCAAAAGAGGTCTGTACCCTTTGGTACAGACCTCTTTTCGCCTATCGGGATTACATATCCTCCAAGCGTCCGTGCTTTTCATATCTGGAAACACGGCTGATTTTATTTTCCTCATCCACGAAAACAACCTTCGGCGGATTCACAGCCGCCTCCTCAGGTGTCATCTGGCAATAGCACATCAGAATGATTTTATCGCCCTTCTGCACACAGCGCGCCGCCGCACCGTTCAGGCAGATCATACCGCTGCCTGCTTCGCCTGCGATGGTGTAGGTTTCAAAGCGTTCCCCGTTGTTGATATCTACAATCTGCACCTTTTCGTATTCCAGAATGCCTGCCGCGGCAAGCAAATCGGAATCAACGGTGATGCTGCCGACATAATCCAGCTCTGCCTGCACGACAGTCGCTCTGTGAATTTTTCCCTTTAACATATTCAAATACATATCGTTTTCTCCTTAGCCCTCGTAAATAAAGTTGTCAATCAATCTGGTTTTGCCGATATAAACCGCCATAGCAACCAATACGGGCGGCTGCATTTTGCTGACAGGCTCAACGGAAACGGCATCCACTGCCTTTACATAATCAATGCGTGCCAGAGGCTCCTTTTCAATCAATTCCTTCATTGCTGTTGTGATGGCATCTGCGGATGCTTCGCCGTCTGCCGCCAGCTTCTGCCCCAGCTTCACTGCACGGCTCAGCACCAAAGCCGCCTGACGTTCTTCTGCGTTCAGGTATGTATTTCTGGAGCTTTTTGCCAGACCGTCTGCTTCACGCACAATAGGGCAGCCGATGATTTCAATATCAAAATTCAAATCACGCACCATGCGGCGAATAACGGAAAGCTGCTGTGCATCCTTCTGCCCGAAATAAGCACGGTCGGGCGCTACGATATGGAACAGCTTGGAAACAACGGTGCAAACGCCACGGAAGTGAATCGGTCTGCTTTTGCCGCAAAGCTCTCCTGTCAAGCCGCTCATATCCACAAATGTGCAAGCATCCTCTGCATACATTTCAGAGGGTTCGGGGTTGAACAGAAGTGCTGCGCCTGCGTTTTCGCAAAGTGCGGCATCCCTCTGCAAATCTCTGGGGTAGCTTGCCAAATCCTCTGTAGGCCCGAACTGTGTGGGGTTTACAAAGTCACTGACAACAACTCTGTCATTTTCCTTTACCGCTCTGTCAATCAGGCTTTTATGCCCCTCATGCAGAAAGCCCATGGTAGGCACCAAGCCAACGGAAAGCCCTTCCGCTCTCCATGCCTTCACTGCTGCTCTGACTTCTGAGATAGTTTTTACGATTTTCATGGTTTGCCTCCGTATTAGTACAATTTATTGATAATGTCATCTGCGATTTTAAAGGTATGCTCTGCGGCAGGGAAGGTGCCTTCCTTAACCTCTTTGATATAATCCATAAAGCCCTGCTTCATCACTTCGCCTGCGTTTGCAAAATGCTTTACAAATTTCGGCTTGAAATCGGAGAAAAGCGCAAGCATATCCTGATAAACCAGAACCTGACCATCGCAGTCCGCACCTGCGCCAATGCCGATGGTGGGGATGGAAACGCTTTCTGTAATCAGCTTTGCCAGCTTTGCAGGGATACATTCCAGAACGATGGCGAAAGCGCCTGCTGCCTCAACTGCCTTTGCTTCTTCAATCAATCTGCGTGCATCTGCCTCGCTCTTGCCCTGCACCTTAAAGCCGCCGAAAGCATTGACAGACTGGGGGGTCAGCCCGATGTGTGCCACAACGGGGATAGAGGCCTCTGTGATTGCTTTAATCTGGGGACAAACAGACGCGCCGCCCTCCAGCTTGACAGCCTGACATCTCCCTTCCTTCATCAATCTGCCTGCATTCACAACGGCATCATAAACGGAGGTCTGGTAGCTCATAAAGGGCATATCGCCGACCACGAGTGCATTTTTTGCACCTCTGGTAACAGCGGCGGTGTGGTGAATCATATCCTCCATGGTAACGGAAAGGGTATCCTCATAGCCGAGCATAACCATACCCAAAGAGTCGCCAACTAAAATGGTATTTACGCCACATTCATCCACCAGCTTTGCTGTGGAATAATCGTATGCGGTCAGCATGGTGATTTTATCTCCGTCCAATTTTTGCTGCTGCAGGGTAGCTACTGTGTTTTTCATTGCTCCAACTCCTTTTCCAAATGCTTATAATCCTTATGCGGGTGCTTTTGCTGGGCAATTCTGATAAGCTGTTTGGAAAGGGCGGTGTAAGCTGTCAGAATATCCTGACCTACAGTGCTTTCCGCTGCAAATTTCCGTATCTCCTGTAAATGCTTCGATACGGTTTGGGCATCTCCACGCTCGATGGGGCCTGTAAGTGCATTTACCGCACCCTTTTCTGCCACGCTCTGCGCGTTTCCCAGAAGAAGGGGAGATAAAGCCTCTGCTGCCGCTGCTTCGGAAAAGCCGCATTTGACAAGCAGGGCGGTGCCCATATCTGCCAGAGCGACAATCTGGTTGCTGACCATAACTGCGGCTGCATGGTAGAGGGCTTTGCTGTCGGGAGAAATGGCAACTACGGTGTTTCCCATTTCGCTGAACAGTGCTTTTAGCTCCGCAAGATGTGCGTCACTTCCTTCGATGGTAAAGCACGCCTTCCCCAAATCCAGATAGGAGGTAGCTTTGCTGCTGATTGCATACAGGGGATGAATCGAATACCGATAGGCTCCTCTGTTTTCTGCATCAAAAAAAACGGTCGATGGAATCGAACCGCTGCAATGACATATATTTTTATTTTTGATAGGCAGATTACGCATGTCATCCCATATCTCACCGATTGCGCCATCCGGCACAGTGAGAAAAAGGGTATCACTGTCTTTCGTAATTTCTTCTATACTTGTATAGTATCTGCTCTGTGTAAATTCTGCGGCCTCCTTTGCGGAGGCGGGTGTGCGGCTGTAATAACCGCTGATTTCGATGCCGTGCATCGCAAGATATTTACCCAGTGTGAAGCCGACCTTTCCGGCTCCGATAAAACCTGCTCTCATACCTATCACCTTCCTTCACAAAGAAGTGATAAGACAAGATATATCTGCTGCCATTTGTGCCGTTCCGAGGATACAGCCATCCGGCGAATCAAAAAAATAAAATATATAAAATTTGCAGTATAGCTTCTTTCAGAATGCCATCCGTCAGTTAATATAGCACATTTATCCCGATTTGTATAGAGGAAATTGTGAAAGAATGGCAAAAGTTTTCGGAGCGGAAGGGAGCGGCTTTGTTTCGGAAGAAAAACGGCTCGTATTTGGGAAAGAAACAGAAGGGGAGAGACAGATTTGTTTCTGAATGGAAAAGAAGAAAAAGGTTGTGCTTATGCAAACGCACCCTCTGCTGCCATATCCTCATACAAATCGGTAATGGGGTCTCCCTTGGATTGCAGATACGCAGCGGTGAAGGGAACACCCGCGGCGGAGGAGGGGTATACGCCTAAGCCATGGTTCACATAATAGGGATCTAAGCCGGCGGCAAGAATTTCGTCCTTCGTTAGTCCCTGTGTCAGCTGATGCACGATGGTGCCCATCATCTCCAAATGGGCGAATTCGTCAGGGTGTTATATCTATCGGTAATTTGGGGTTAGTTTTCGGGTGATATTTTGGGGAAGAGGATGATTTCAAAATTGTCGGCAGACACATTCTTTTTCCCTTTTATTTTTTTATGATATTCAACGTGATCCAGCACCTCTTTTAAAAGCTTATTCTTTTCGGCAGGGGTAAGCGTTTCATAGGTATCCAGAATATTTTTGATTTTAGGAATCATGGAAACTTGATTTTTTCTTGCTGCTTTCAGCTTGGAAAGTTCTGCCTGCGTTTCTTCGATTGCGGATCTGATTTCTGCCATTTTTTCAGACAGAGTTTTATTTCTGGCGGTGAATACTTCGGGGGTATAAATTCCCGTTTCCAGAAATTCAAAAATCTTTTCAAACTGGAATTGCAGACCTTGCAGTTCCTGTTCCATATCTGCAATGGTGTGCTCCAGTGCCATGATTTTTGTGGAGAATACATCCGCGGAGGATTCCTCTTCCCATGTTGGTTCATGCTGCTTCATCCACAAAGAGAGGGCTTCCAGAATTTTTCCTTCCACCATATAAAGGGGGGAAGAAATCTGCGGGCAAAAATGCGTGTGGCAGATAAGGGATGCAGGTTGTCCTGTTTTGAGATAAGGGCGGCGCTGCATGGCATTTCCGCAATAGGAGCAATGGACAAGACCTGCCAAAGGATTTTGCATGATTCCATTTACACCTGTTGGTCTATAATGCTGTTTCATTTTCGCCTGTGCAAGATTCCAGAGTTCTTCTGAGATGATGGGTTCATGCAGACCATCAACGAGCAAATAATTTTCTGCCAGAGGACGCGTTTTTTTGATTTTTCCATTTTCCGTATGTTTTTTTTCGGGGCGGCGATTCCAATGGACTTTCCCGATATATACAGGATTTTGCAGCATACGGGTGACGGATGCGGTTGCCCATGTGCCGCCTTTACGATTGCGGATGCCCATCTGATCCAGACGCTTAGCAATGGTGGCGCGGCCAATATCGGCAAAGGTACCATCCGGCTGCGGGTCTCCATAGGCATACAATTCATAAGCCAGCTTTACTGCTGCGGCTTCTGTGTCTTCGATTTCCAGAGTGAAGCCTTTTTCCTGCGGCAGCTTTACCCGACGATAGCCGAAGGGGGCAATAGAGCCTGCAAACTTTCCCTCTTTTACGGATGCCTCACGCCCACGCTGCATGCGGCGGAGGATGGTTTTATATTCCCGACGGGACATAAACTGGGAAAATTCAAAATATTCCTCATCAAATTCATCATTTGGGTCATAAGACTTCATGGGAGTGATAATTTTTGTGGAGCTATACTTAAAGGCATTTAAAATAATGCCCTGATCCAGAGTATTGCCACGGCCGAGACGTTCCACTTCCATGACAAGAACGCCCTGCCAGATGCCGGCTTCCACATCCTGAAGGAGCTGCTGCATGACGGGGCGG
>ERZ834798.2771-NODE-2771-length-12246-cov-3.024444_pt1 | contig 12246 bp, 5 predicted proteins | sample MGYA00519689_ERZ834798 | MGnify/ENA primary metagenome ERZ834798 (study PRJEB31850, sample SAMEA3708761) | human gut metagenome | biome: human gut; feature: human-associated habitat; material: faeces | place: China | collected 2014 ...
TCCGCTTGCAATTGTGTCAAATCCGATAGACTGCAGTGCTTTCACAGTACTTAACTTAGACTGCTCTACACGCATCTTGAATCCTGTGATCTCGCCATTCTCTGCTACTTCCAGACTGTTACAGAACAGTGTCGGCCATCCGAGTTTCTCCATCAGTGGTGTAGCAAACTGTGTAAATGTATCACTGATCAGGATCACCTGGCTGAATGTACGAAGCTCATCTAAGAACTCTCTCGCTCCCGGAAGCGGATCGATCTTTGCGATCGTCTCCTGAATCTCCTTCAGTCCGAGACCATGCTCTTTCAGAATTCCAAGTCTCCAGTTCATCAGCTTATCATAATCTGGTTCATCTCTTGTCGTCTTCTTAAGCTCCGGGATTCCGCTTGCCTCTGCAAATGCAATCCAAATCTCTGGTACTAATACTCCTTCTACATCAAGACATGTTATATACATCGTAATATTCCTCCATCTGCTTCGTTCTTTATTCGCTTTATTACTTTACTGTAATGTATTAATTTTAACACATATGCTGTATATTTACTAGATGCATTTTCATTAATAGCGGTATCGAAAAGCATTATAAAAACATTACTCTTCGTTATTGTTCATACTACGTGAAATCAGCAACGCTGTACGCACCCACAGAAAAAGGAGATCGAAATCTCCGATCTCCTCCTAATGTCTTTGTCTTATCTCCTATTTCAAGAATATCAACTGCATCCTTGTGGCTATTACTCCATAATAGGTTTCAGTGCTTCTGCAAGCTTCTCTTTCTCAGCTTCTGCCTCTGCAAGATCTTTACCAAGTGTTGTGTAATAGATCTTGATCTTCGGCTCTGTTCCGGATGGACGAACGATTACTGTCTCGTTGTTCTCCAGTTTGTAAACAAGTACGTTAGCTTTCGGAAGTCCTGTCTCTTCTGTCTTCTCGTAGTCGATCACGCTGGCTACTTTGTATCCTGCGATCTCTTCCAGAGGATTCTTACGAAGGTCTTCCATGATTCCTGACATCTTATCCATTCCGCTCAGTCCCGGGAATTCAAAGCTATCGATCTTGTTGAGATAACGTCCGTACTGTGCGTAGATCTCTTCCAGTCTCTGTTTCAGTGAGCTTCCGATGCTTCTATAGTAAGCAGCCATCTCACAGATCAGCATAGATCCGATGATCGCATCTTTGTCACGTACATAAGGTCCTGCAAGGTATCCGTAGCTCTCTTCAAATCCGAAGATAAAACGGTCAACTTCTCCTGCTGCCTCGAGGTTCGCAATCTGATCTCCGATCCATTTGAATCCTGTCAGTACGTTGCGAAGTTCTACTCCGTAATGCTCTGCAACTGCATCTGCAAGTGGTGTAGATACGAGAGATTTCACTGCTACCGGCTTCTCAGGCATTGTGCCTTTCTCGATACGTCCTGCTGCGATGTAGTCAAGAAGAAGAACTCCGACTTCATTTCCTGAAACAAGCTCATAGGATCCGTCTGGGCACTTCATAGCGATTCCGACACGGTCTGCATCAGGGTCTGTTGCAAGCATAAGGTCTGCGCCTGTCTCTTTCGCAAGATTCAGTCCCAGTTCAAGTGCTGCAAAGATCTCTGGGTTCGGGTAACTGCATGTTGTGAAATATCCATTCGGGTACTCCTGCTCCGGTACGATTGTTACGTCTGTGATTCCGATATCTTTGAGTACGCGAGTTACCGGTACTAATCCTGATCCATTCAGTGGGCTGTATACAAGCTTAAGTCCTGCACTCTTACACAGACCCGGACGAACCTGACGGGACTCGATTGCCTCATACAGTGCATCCTTACAGTCATCTCCTACGAAACGGATCAGACCTTCTTCAACTCCCTGAGCGAAAGACATATACTTCGCACCTGTAAGTACATCTGTCTTCTGGATCTCTTCGTATACGATTGCTGCTGCATCATCTGTCATCTGGCATCCATCCGGTCCGTATGCCTTATATCCGTTATACTTCGCCGGGTTGTGGGATGCTGTTACCATAACACCTGCGTTACAGTTATAATAACGTGTTGCAAAGGAAAGTGCCGGTACAGGCATCAGAGCATCGTAAATTCTTACTTTAATTCCGTTCGCTGCAAGAACTCCTGCTGCTGTCTTCGCAAACACATCACTCTTAAGACGGCTGTCGTAGCTGATCGCTACTGTCTGTGTACCGCCCTGTGTCTTTACCCAGTTAGCAAGTCCCTGTGTAGCCTGACGAACAACATAGATATTCATTCTGTTTGTTCCTGCTCCAAGCACTCCACGAAGTCCGGCTGTTCCAAACTTCAGCGCAACTGCGAAACGCTCCTTGATCTCGTCATCATTTCCTTCGATTTTTGCTAATTCCGGCATCAGATCTGCGTCTTCCAGGTCTGCTGTCATCCAGCGCTTATACTCTTCCTGATACATCTTAATCACTCCTATTATTTTCTTAAAATGTAAAATTATTGCAATTCAGCCATACAACGTAAGACCGTCAGTTTATGACCACTTCGTTGTATGGCTGAACTGTTTCTAAACTTTACAAGTCTAGTCATATTATACCATGCAGGTACATTTACAGCAACATTCCATGTCTATTTTAACAAGCATTTTTCTTGTTACATAGAAATAATTCCCAATACATTTGCAATAGAACTTAATAATATAATAATCAGGAAGATTGGTGCCAGATATTTCAAAAAGAACATGTATAATTTCTTTCTCTTAAATGCAGATGACTGCTCGATCTCCCTTGCGATCTTGTCAAATCCAACTGTACGAATAATCAAGAAACATGTTGCAAGTGCTGCAAGCGGCATCATCACGGAGTTTGTCAGGAAGTCGAAGAAGTCCAGACTTTCCATACCAAAGAACTGAATGAAATCCAGTAATCCGTAACCCATGGATGATAATGTTCCAATAACGATCATAACAACAGCCATCAAGATACAACATCTCGGTCTGCTCCAATGAAGCTCATCCTGAAATGTTGATACGCTTGTCTCCAGAAGTGAGATTGCACTTGTTGCTGCTGCAAGAAGTACTAATACGAAGAACAGGATTCCTGCCACTCTTCCAACTCCCATACTTGCAAATACTTTCGGAAGTGTGATGAACATCAGAGACGGTCCTGCCTGCAGGTCATCCGGATTACCACCGGAGAATGCAAATACAGCCGGAATGATCATAAGTCCTGCGAGCATTGCGATCGCTGTATCGAAAATCTCAACCTGTGTTGTAGTCTTCTCAAGGTCAACATCTTTACCGATGTAAGAACCATATGTATACAAAATTCCCATTGCGATTGACAAAGAATAGAACATCTGTCCCATCGCTGCAACAACTGTCATTGCAGAGAAATGCTTCGGATTTGGGATCAGGAAGTATTTCACACCTTCGATCGCACCCGGTCTTGTCACAGAATAAATTGCAACGATTATCGCAAGGATAACCAGAATCGGCATCATGATCTTAGAAACACGTTCTACTCCATTCTCAACTCCTGCAAGGATAACGCAGAATACAAGAACGGCAAATACGATAAACCATGCTTCTACCTGGAAAGAATCTGAAATAAATTCTGTAAAATATCCATCCTGTGCAACGGTCTGCACATTTCCTTTCAAATACTCTACCAGATACTTAATAACCCATCCACCGATCGAACTATAATAAGGTACGATCAACATCGGGATCACTGCGTTGAGCCATCCACCGATCTTGAATGATTTCGTCTTACCGAAAGTCTGATATGCTCCGACAGGACTTTTTCTTGTCATTCGTCCAAGTGCTGTCTCTGACATGATCAGAACATATCCAAAAGTTACGGTCAGAATCAGATAAACGAGAAGGAAGATTCCCCCTCCATATTTCGCAGCCAGATACGGGAATCTCCAGATATTTCCCAGGCCGACTGCTGAGCCTGCAACAGCAAGCACATACCCAATCTTACCTGAGAAGCTTGCTCGCATTCCTGATTGTCCTTTGTTGCTCATAGAATTCCTCCACTCATTTAACAGCCTCCGCTGTTAGTTTCTCTTCTTTTTTTTATACATAACTTCCTTTCACAGGTCGTCATTGTTTCTATTCTACCATTCGACACAGTGAATAGCAACAAAAAGAGTCACGTTAATGCTTTAAAACATTAATTTTAAGCATTAACGTGACTCTTTCTTATAATTTTCCGTCTTTTTCTGCTCTTTCAAGCAACTTCTCAATCCCTTTGTTCCACGTTCCGATCTTCACTCCGGCATTGATCACACGCTTACATTTCCCTATTGTCTCAAATGCTTTCTGAAGCGTTTCTTCCCGAATCTCCTCAAAAGATACCTCTGTGATCACTTCTGCCGCCAACAGTCTTGCCAACCGGTAATCCATGTCATTTTCATACAAAATACCTGTCGCAAACGGAATGTGTTCCTTCTGAAGCCGACGATAAACCGGGATTCCAGTTCCACCGGAAGAGATCACGAACACTTCCGGCTCCCCCTCCGGCGCAGGAAGTTCAATACTTCCAAAAAGTGGGTCAAAATATCCATTATTGATTCCATACAATTCCCGAATGATTTCTTCTGTGAACACTTCCTCCGGACTTCCGTAATGCGAGATCGTCTCGCCTTTGACACAGATGATCTTGTCCGAAATCTTCTGTGCCAGATCGATTTCATGAAGAGACATGATCACCGTAATCTTCTTCTGCCGCGCCATCCGTTCAAGGATCGACAACAATTCCAGCTTATATTTCACATCCAGAAATGAAGTTGGCTCATCCAGAACGATCACATCCGGATCCTGACAGATTGCTCTCGCTAGCAGAACGCGCTGCTTCTGTCCGTCACTGATCGCATTAAAATCACGGTTGCCAAGCTCCTGCGCATGAACTGCCTGCATCGCCTCTTCCACCAGCCGTTCATCTTCCTGCATCAGAATTCCAAGCCGTCCTGTGTAAGGATAACGTCCGGTCGCCACAATATCATGACATGTCATCAACTCTGTCTTGATCCGATCCGTCAACACGACCGCCATCTTAGACGCAAGCTCTTTGTACGGCAGTTTCAGAAGAGAAGTATCGTCAAAAAGTACATTCCCTCCAACGACTTTCAGCTGTCTTGTAATACTTTTCAAAATCGTTGACTTTCCCGAACCATTCGGACCGATCAAAGTCACGATCTCCCCCTTGTTGATCCCGATATTGATATCATGGATCAGGGAGTTTCCATTATAACCTACCGACAGATCTTTCATTTGAAAATAATAATCTGCCATCTTATTTTCTTCCTCCCTTCGGTATCATCATATAGATAACGATCGGTGCACCCAGAATAGAAGTTACCGTACTGATATTCAATTCCACCGGTGCCAGTGCCATTCGTGCGATCAAGTCACAAATCATACAGAACACAGCTCCCATAAAGAACGTTCCCGGTATGACCACGATCGGTTTTGACGTGCCAAATGCTTTCCTTGCAAGAAACGGAACTGCGATTCCCACGAAGGAAATCGGTCCCGCAAATGCTGTCACACACGCTGACAGAATACTGGAAAGCAAGATCAAAATCACGCGAAATGTCTTAATATTCACGCCCATGCTCTGTGCATATGCCTCTCCCAGCTGATACGCACTGATCGGCTTAGATAAGAAAAATGTAAACAGCACCGCAAGTCCGACAACCACTGCTGCCACACGAATATTGCTCCAGCTCATCCCCGAAAAGCTTCCCTGTGACCATCCATGCAGATTCACAATATCAGAATCATCCGCAAATGTCACAACAAAATCCGTGATGGCCGAACAGATATATCCGATCATGATTCCCCCGACAAGAAGAGATGCCATATGCTGCACTTTTTTCGACATCAGAAGTATAAATCCCGTCGAGATCAGTGATCCGATAAATGCTGCAAGAATCAGCGTGTACGAAGAAAATCTGCCGATATATTTCAAATATACGATCATTGTAAGTGCCACTACCATTTTCGCTCCGGAAGAAATTCCGAGAACGAAAGGTCCGGCGATTGGATTGGAAAAAAATGTCTGCAGCAAAAAGCCTGAAAGAGACAATGCACCACCAAGCAGTGCTGCCATCAGAATTCTCGGAAGACGAATCTTCCATATAATATTGTACTCTGTCGCCGCTCCTTCTTTCAGAAAGAGAATACGCAGAATCTTCGGCACCGGAATATGAACATTTCCAGTATTGATATTTAGCACTGTCACAACACAAAATACTGCTGCAAGAATCAGAAATACCGCTGTGTATCTTGTGCGCCGTCTGAAATTTTCCTGATGAAAACTTGTCTGCTTCATTCTTCTACTCCATCTTTTCAAGAAATGTCATCTGAGATGCATCACCGTCTGTCAGCATCAGATGCATATCTTTGATCAGCTCTCCGACAGTATCTGTTGCCTGATATAAGTTCTTTCCGGTATACCAGACATTTCCGTCTTTCACCGCCTTGAATTCGGAGAACAATTCGTTCTTTGCTTCCAGTTCGCTGATACTATTTACCTGTCCGTCGATCGTTCCGTTGTAGATCAGATAATCCGCATCCACAGCAGTCGCATAGAATTCCTCCATCGTCAGTTTAACAGATGGTGCGTTGCTGTCCGGATTCTTCAGATCTTTGAACGCATATCTTCCACCTGCGATTTCGATCATTGACGGAATATAATCGTCAGATTTTCTCACAACAATTGAACCATCTGTACTCACATAGAAATAAGCAACCGTCTTTTCCGTGTTCTCGAATCCTTTCAGTTCCTCGATTACATGAGCCTGCTGGTCAAAAAATGTGTCCGCTTCTTCCTCTTTATTCAGAAGTGCCCCATAAAGCTTGATCCACTCGGTTCTTCCAAGCGGATGTGACTCGTAACTCGAATAATCCACAAATACTGGAATCCCAAGATCTTCAATCATTTCCTGTACCTTCGGTGTATGAAGGATCATCGTTGATTCGATTGCCAGATCACAGTCTCCGTCAACGAGAGTCTCATAATCTGGTTCGCTGTATTTTCCCGCAAATGTCATCGCTCCGGATTCCATTGCTTCCTTTGCACTCTCTACATACCAGCCGGAAGCCTCAAGTCCGGAGAATTTCACCTTGTCAATTCCGCCAATTGCATCAAACAGAGACATGGATGCTGTCGCCGCCATATAAATATTCTCTGTCGGCTGCTGGATCACAACAATATCATCCGCTAGATTTTCCGGTTCTTCTTCACCTTCCGGAACGATCAGATACTGCTTATCTTCATGAACGTTGATCAGCTTATATCCATCCTTATAATAGTATACATCGAATTCTGTCGCGTAAGTCAGATCCATTGTAGATTCATAGGTAAGCCCTTCGATCTCCGGTGCTTTTTTTGTCTTGTCAGCTGCATCTTTGGTCTTATCCTTTGTTACATCTGTACCTGCTGAATTATTACCGCTGTTTCCACCGGAGGCTGCGGTAGAACCGCAGCCTCCGAGCAGAAGTGCAGCTGAAAGCATTAACGCTGTGATTCTGCATCTTCTTATCTTCATTCTATTTTTCTCTCCTATTTCTCTGCCGCTGCTACTGCCGCATCAAACTTCTCGTTCGTCAGCTCTTCACATCCGTAGAGAACACCGTAAACCTTGATCCACTCCTGCTTTCCAAGTTCTGTCTTTTCCTCGGAAGAACGATCAACGAGTACCGGAATTCCAAGTGTCGCAAGCTTCTCTGTCAACTCCTCAAACTGCTCCGTCTGCTCTTCCAAAGTCAACGTCTCTTCTGTATCCTTACTGTCTTTCTTGTCAGTATCTTTTGCTTCTACTTCGGTTTCTTCTGATTTCGCACCCGGAAGGATATCTCCTGTAAACAATGCAAGATTCACTTCACTCTTCACAAGGTTCTTCAACTTCAGTTTGTCCGCTGTTCCTGCATATGCAACTTCAGCATTCTTCTCACCGTCTTTTGCTTTCATCTTATCAGCAATCTCGGATACTGTACAGTCTTTGCTCTTCATTCCAACTGCTGCAACATTATCGAGAAGATCTAAGTCTTTCATCATATTCAGAATCTCATCAGACTCTGCATAAGTATGATCTGTCGGTTTTTTCACAATGATCATATCCTGCTCAAGGCCAACCGGAACTTCCACATCCTCCGGAACGATCAGATATTTCACAACATTTCCTTTGTAAAGCTCTGCTGCCAGATCCTGTTCGCTTGTGCCGTTGTTATCCGAAGCTGCGGATTCCTCGACAGAAGCATCTGACTTGCTGTCGGTATTAGATTTCTTGGTATCTGCTGACTTTGCATCCTCAGATCTGTTAATTGTGACAGATGCAACTTTTTTCTTAGAAGATTTTTCTGAGTCCGAATTATCCGCTTCTGATTTCTTATCCTCTGCTTTCTCCGGATCTCTGGCTGTATCTTTCGTCATGTCGATCTCAAGAAGTACGATTCCCTGATCATAATGATAAATCTTGAAATATTCTGCATAGTCAAGCTTTGTCTCTGACTGATATTCCAAGCCTATGATTTCAGGTGCTTTTTCGTCCAACTTCTGGTTACTATTTGTTGAAGCAACTGTTCCGTTTGCAGATGTTCCTCCATTAGCCGCTGCAAGATAAATGAAAATCGTATATTCTATCTCATGTGCGACAGACATTTTGTCCGTCATTCCAATAATCTTATTGTTCTGATTCAACGCAACCGGGATAACAGCTGTCGCTGATCCGCCGCCCTTTGTTGTGTAATACTTATTTCCGTTCGCTTTCACATACTGATAATGATCACTGCTGAACACGAGTGTTGCATAAGCCTGTCCATTCTGGATCGTCACTTTATTACAAGTAATCTGAACCTTACCTGTTCCGCCTGACCAGGTAAAACGGTCCGGAGTATATACACCGTCTTTCAGTGTTGTTCCACTGTCTACATGAGAAGTAGAGCCACTTGTATCGGATTCGTATTTTGATACATTATCTGCTTTTCCGTCGTTTCCATCTGTTTTTCCTGAATTAGTTCCAGGTACAGAACCGCCTGGGAAAGCAGAATTGTTTGTTCCTGTATTACCTGTATTGTTGGAACCACCAGTAGTTCCGGAATTTCCTGTGTTTCCATTGTTTCCTGTATTTCCGGAATCGCCTTTATTATTAGAATCTGTGGAATTAAGATCGGCAATCTTCTTCATTGTCTCTGACTGGAAAGTCAGCGTTCTGTCATACCAGATTCCTTTTTTAATGGAATAGGCTGCTACCGCGAGTTCTTTATCTAATGCTTCTACCGGAACAGTATAAGTATATTTTCCTTCTTCATTTACCTGATAGGGAATCCAGGATGACTGATCTGCGCTTGTAGCCTCTTCCTTTGTTCCCATATACAGATAGCCGTAACCGGTTCCGCTTAATGTAAGCACGGCACTCATTTTTCCGTCTTTCGCTGTCAAGATACAATCCACTACTTTAAACATAGAAGAACTGGAAACTACGTCCATGCTGTAGATTCCGTTGGCTACATTTACTTCTGGTGCAGGATTCGGATTTGGAACCGGATCCGGTGTCGGTGTTGGTGCCGGATTCGGAATGTACATCCATAAGTACTGTTTGTCATACCAGGTCTGATCTTTTGACTTTCTCAAAGATACCGGAATTGTCTGTCCCGCTTTTTCTTTCGGCACATTGAAATGAAATGTCCATGCACCTTCTTCATCCTTTGTTCCTTCTATAACAGATGCCTTCAACAAATCATCTTTTGAACCAAGATATAGCGCATCAAATCCTGTGTTGTTTGTCTTGATTGTAATATCAAGTTCGCCATCCTTTTCAACAACTGTTGATTCACTGACCTTGAACATCTTGAACTCTTCAGCGTCTTCTTTTACTACTTTCACAGATTCTCCTGTTACAGAAGGAGCCTCCTGCAGTGGCGGAAGTTCCAGTTCCGGAGTATTCGTAGAATCATTAGAATCCGTAGAAGGTTCTGACTTGCCTGTTTCATCTTTTATCTGTGTATCCTTGTTATCAGTTTTTTCGTCCGCAACCTGATCTGAGACAGTTGTGCCTGGATTTTTCCCGGTGGTTTCTGTATCTTTCTCTTCTGAGTTATTTTCTAAGTTGTTTTCTGAATTATTTTCTGAGTTATTCTCTAAATTTGGTTTCGTTTCTGCTGCGATTGAATTCTGATTATCTGATTTATCCGAAGAATTATCAACTTTATCAGATTCCTCTGTCTGATCTTCTTTTGTTAAATCGTCATTTCTTTTATCTTCTTTAACATTTCCTGCGTCTTCTGTCTGACTCTCATCTTGTTTCTTATCTAGATCAGCTTCTTCCACCTCTACAGTTTCCTGTAAATTTGTCTCATACTGCTGCTCATTTTCTGCCGCATATGTTCTTGTATAAGACAATGGTGAAATCACCATAGAACCTGTCAGCATAAGCGCAAGCCATCTGCTCCTATTTTTCATTTTTTCTGTCTCCTCTTAGGTTGTAAATATAACACGGAAAATGGATAGAATTATCCTAACGAGATGTTTTGCTGGTCGCACATAGTGTGAACAGTAATAAATGATTCTTTCGGTACAATCAATTACTCGTGATCTGGAATTCGTATATTCCCCGCACCAGCGACCGGCAGGTTTCCTGACTTACAGATCTTCTATACAGAACACCTTCCCGGTCTCCCAGTGGATGTGCGGACTCTCCACACTTGTCTGTATAGGAGCGGTCTTCTGAAATCTAATTTCTAAGAAGACCGCATCTCTGCTCACAGTGACGAGTTCGTACAGGTCTTGCACCTGTTTCCCTTTTACCTGTTTCGATCAGGGATGTGGATAAACATTCCCTGATCAAACAGCACCGAACGCTATTATTTCTGACTAACTATAACATTTCATTATATTGAAGTCAACTAGCAAAGTCTAACCAAAACAAAACCTCCTAAAAACTTAAAATTGAAATAGGACTTCAGATTGCTCCAAAGTCCTTTTCTGTCCCATATACCTTACAGATTATTTATAGTTCCTCTCCATTTGTTCTGATTACATTCTGATACCAATAAAATGAATCTTTCTTTGAACGCGCAAGCGTTCCCGTTCCATCATCATATTTATCCACATAAATGAATCCATAGCGTTTTGCCATTTCGCCGGTAGATGCACTTACAAGATCTATACATCCCCATGGAGTATATCCTCTAAGATCAACTCCATCAGCTACAGCTTCTTTCATCTGTTCTATATGTTTTTTCAAATAATCAATACGATAGCTGTCATGAACACTTCCGTCTGCTTCTTTTACATCCTTTGCGCCAAGACCATTTTCTACTACCATAATCGGAATTTGATATCTGTCATAGATTTCATTTAATGTATATCGCAATCCTTTCGGATCAATCTGCCAGCCCCAATCACTTGCCTCTAAATAAGGATTCTTAAGTCCTGCCACAATATTTCCTTCTACTGCTTTAGCAATACCTGTTGCATTTCCGACACAGTTACTCATGTAGTAACTTAATGTATAAAAATCAACAACACCCTCTTTTAACAAAGTATCGTCATCAGGTTCTTTCTTGATCTGAATATCATTTTCTTCAAAGAAACGTTCTGCATATGCCGGATACTCACCTCTCACCTGGATATCAGAACAGAACCAGTTTATCATACGCATCTGTTTCTGTGCTTCAAGAATATCCTCTGGATGGCAGGTGCTTGGATACATTGTGATAAAGCAGATCATATTTCCCATCTTAAATTGCGGATATTTCTCATGTGCCAGTTTTACTGCCTTTGCACTTGCTATAAACTGATGATGCAATGCCTGATAACGAACCTGTGGCTCATCTTTTACTCCCATCATTGTTCCATAGTAGTCTTTAATCGTGCCAAGCGACAAAGTTGCCCCCATTACCATGGTACCTGCATTAATCTCATTAAATGTTAGCCAATATTTAACTTTATCCTGATATCTTTCAAAAACAGTCTCGCAGTATCTCACATAACAATCTATACATTCTCTACTTTCCCAACCATTATATTTTTCAACCAGACCATACGGCATCTCATAATGTGAAATGGTAACAAGTGGTTTAATACCATATTTCAAACATTCATCAAATACTGCATCATAAAACTCCAGCCCTTTTTCATTCGGTGTTTCCTCCAATCCTGTCGGAAAAATTCTTGTCCATGCAATAGACATTCGGAAAGTTTTGAATCCCATTTCTGCAAATAATGCAATATCTTCTTTATAATGATGATAGAAATCAATACCATCATGATTTGGATAAA
>ERZ834798.2780-NODE-2780-length-12208-cov-4.140295_pt1 | contig 12208 bp, 10 predicted proteins | sample MGYA00519689_ERZ834798 | MGnify/ENA primary metagenome ERZ834798 (study PRJEB31850, sample SAMEA3708761) | human gut metagenome | biome: human gut; feature: human-associated habitat; material: faeces | place: China | collected 2014 ...
CTAATAAAAAAGTAATCACAATCACCACGGCAAATAACTGCCACTTAAAACCGATCATAAATATTTGCAAGGGAATCATCAGTAAGATCGTATCGAGATCGTCGAAGATCGCCAGCACCTGGGTCTTCTTATAGATCCACTCGCGCCGTAACCCGGCAGCAGCCAGCATGGTAAACAATATACCGGCAGAAGTAGGGGCCGCAAACCGGCTCAATAATAAATTCTCTTTCCAGGCATCCCAATTCCCGAACAAATCGGCAGGCAATAAGAACATATAATAAAAAGCGACCATAATCCAGGGCACGGCAGCAGTAGCCATAGCTATAAAATAATCGGCAGCATAAGATCTCCATTTCGTTTTATCCAATTCGAATTCCCGCCCGACATTAATCATAATAAATGCCAGACAAACGAACATCAAAGTCTTCGCTACCTTTTCAGCTGTCAGGAATGCCTCCCCCAACCAAACCGGTAAACACTGTGAAAGAACTAACCCTAAAACCAAAAATAAAGAAAACAAGAAGACTTTTTTCATTTACAACCAATTAATTATTTATGAATCAAAAAAATACCCTATCTTTATATTTTCAGCAAAGATAAACCGCAGAGGCACATCCTCCAAACCTCAGACCGGAGAAACGTTAAAAAATTCTGAAAATAATTACAATTGTTGTAAAATTTTAAAAAATCGAAGCACTGACCAAGACGACACCCATAATAAACATGCCTAAAATAATACTCTGTACCGACACCTTCCGGTTCCCTTTCAGTTGGGAATTGGGAATCAGTTCATTCAGTGCAGTGGCTACCAATAGTCCGGAAAGAAAAGCTTTCAGTATTCCGGTTAAAACCGGATTAGAATATTTCAGAATAAAAATATAAGCCATCAGGGCTCCGATCGGTTCGAATAAGGAAGCGATCACACTGTAGAATATAGCCCGGCGGCGATTCATCGAATCACTGATTTTATTAAACAGGGCTCCGATCGTCATCCCTTCGGGAAAGTTGTGGACAATAATAGAAAGAACCAGAGGAATAGCCACCAAAGGAGTAGCCAAAAACGACAGAAAAGTCGCCAGCCCTTCGACGAAACTATGGGCGGTAATCGTCAGAAGCACCAATATCGCTACCCGCCGGTAATATTGAAGTGAAGCGTCGTAGCGTTCCACCTCTTTTTTCTTCCACAACTTCACCAGATATCCTAAAGGATACAACAAAACGATACCGACAAAAAACCAGACCGTACTGGTGATTTTCGTCTGAGCATAAGACAATTGGGAGGATAGGATGCTGATCGAATCGGGCATCAGTTTCATAAAAGCGGTATAAATCATTATTCCGGCTGCAAATCCCAAAATGACCGAAAGGGTAACCTGGTTGACTTTTCTGAAATATAACGACGTCATCGCTCCCATAAAAGTAGAAATCGCTGCAACCAGAGTCATAATAAAAGCTAACCAAATATCAGATGACGCAAAACTTGTCATGACCTATCCGTATTTCCTATTCATACTGAATCACCTGTGGTTTTGTTACGTGATAATCATAAAAACTGCCTCTGTTCCCACTGGAAAGTATCGCTTGAAAACTCCTGCCATCCTCAGGAATAGTAGGATAAACGGCAAAACGAAAAGAAATATTTTTAATGACGACATTATCGTTTCTCAGGTTGACTCCTACCCCGAATCCCCAATACGTTTTGCTGTGTACCAATTTTTTATTGTCGGCGGCAATCACACCGAAATCACAGAAAGAAGAAATGGAAACCCGGAATCCTTTTTTAATATAGGGCAAGAAAAAAGTAGTCGCCAAAGAAGACGACAGTTTTTGATTTCCTCTTAGTGTATCGGATGAAAATCCGCGAATATTCCGATCTTCCATATACAAAAAATCGCCCGGATAACGCCGGATTCCTTTCACATAATGTACGTCGTTATAGAAACGGAATTTAAAACTGCCCCAGCTACACAAATTACTGATATGACTGGCTCCCAATTTCAGCGTCCCCCGGGTGAAACCGTCTTCGTTGACATAAGACCCCAAGGCTGCTTCCAGGGCGTAATAACGCTCGTCGTATTTATTAAAATGGGAATAGTGACACTCTCCGGCGATATAGCCATAATTATCGAATTCACTCTTTTCATACCCCGTGGTCAGACTAAGCATCAATCCCGTAGGAATATCTTCCGTACGCCCGAAATCATAGATCAGATTGGCCTTATAATACTTCATTTTGATGTAAGTAAAAGCGGCAAAATAATCCCTCCGGTTATAATACAAATGGTTGGTATCGTCTGTAACCAAAGGACGATTATTGAAAAGGGTCGTAAAAAAACGCCCCGTCAGAAACATATTCTGGTTATAGCTATACCGGTAAGGCAACAAAAAAGATTTACCTAACCATACGTCCTGATAATGATAATTGAACAACTCTTCCAACCGGTTTACATTCCGGTCTGGTAAATCATCCGAATAAAAAACACGTCCTACTCCCATCCCTCCGGCCCATTTCATCCGGTTGGTCAGGAATTGCCTTTCGACATCTACGAAAACTTCTTTTTCACGGTAATCATTGCGGTAATATCCCCGGATGTTGATATGAGTCCCCCAAAGACTGTTCACCTTATATTCCAACTCGTTTCCCCATTTTTTGTCTTTGGTTCCCCGGTAACTGAACTCATAATTCAGGACATGTCCCAATTTCATAAAGTTTTTATTTTCGAGTCCGATATCGAAAGAATTCAAGAAATTCGATTCGACCGTCGCTCCCCACGAAAGCTGATCTTTACAAATGAGGGTAACATTCACCTGAGCAGGGTTGTCCGGATCTTCCGTAACGATCATATTCGCATCATCGATATAATCCAATCTTCTCAACAAAATTTCATTTTGCACCAACTCAAAAGGTACCAATAACATGCCGGGTTTTATCGTCAACTGCCTGCGGATTACTTTTTCGGCCGTTTTCATATGGGTTTTGTTGGCTAAGTTTTTCAGCCATCCCATATCTTCCTCGAAGTAAGTGGTATCGTAAACACTAGTCCCATAAGGAGGCAGAACAACAATAGAAATATCATGAATCACTTTCCCGGAATAAGCTTTAAATCGTTCCTCACTGTTCTGCGTACGCATGACATTCAGATATCCACGATGGGGATTGACGAAGACCATTTTATAAAGTTCTTTCGTCCATTTCGCCTTATAGGCAAAGTCTTTAATTTTGGTATATTCATACCGCAGGGTATCCCGGATCAGACTATCCGGTAAATACACCGGAGACATCTTCATCTGTGCATCAACCGGTAAGGTCATCAGTGGCAAGGAATCCCGCTCCAAAAGATGTTGTAAAGACTGTGCCTGTAAACTTTTCTTAACGGTATCCAGGCGCACAGAATCTTGTACTGCCGGAATCCTATGGTCTATAGCCAGTACCCTTCCAACCCAAAAACAAATGATGAGTATAAATACGATTCTCTTCATCATTTTCCCTCACTCCTCTCTATTTTTCTACAATCAATTTTTCAAAGCCAGGTGAAATCCAGTTTTTCATTTTTCCTTCTTCCAGATAAATAAAAGCGCCTTCCAGTTCAGGATCGGCCAAAACAATCTGCCGGGCTTTTTGCAATCCCAATACCATAAAAGCAGTGGCATAAGCATCGGCTTCCATACAGGTAGGAGCATAAACCGATGCACTGAGCACTTCGGTCTGAACAGGATAACCTGTCTTGGGATTTATCGTATGGGCATACTTTTTACCGTCGTGCACATAAAAATTCCGGTAGTTGCCCGAAGTAGCCAAAGCCCCCTGACTCAGTCCGGCAATCATTTGTAACCGGCGGTTCCGAGCGGTCACATCTTCCTCGGGACGGTCGATTCCTATCCGCCAGGGCCGTTTTTTACTGCTTTGTCCTTTGGCCCTGACCTCTCCTCCGATCTCTACCATATAATCGTTCAAGCCTTTACGCTCGAAGTATTCGGCCACCAAATCTACTCCAAGTCCTTTAGCAATAGAACTGGCATCCAGCGTAATTTCCGGGTATTTTTTCTGCAATTTCCCCTCCGTCAAAGTCAGTAAATCCATACCTACAAATTGCCGTAATGTATCTATACGGGCAGAATCCGGGAAAGAATTTTGTTTAAAACCGAATCCCCAGGCATTGACCAAAGGTCCGACCGTAATATCGAAAGCTCCTTCGGTTTTCCGGTTTACTTGCAAAGCCATCGCATACATTTTCTGAAACAGAGCATCTGTACTATCCGTCTCGTTGCGGTTCAGACGGGCAATAACCGATTCGGGATTAAACATGGAAAGAGAAGCGTTTACCGACTCCATTTGCCGGAGAATTTCCTCTTTCAAATCCTCGTCAGAAGCATAGGATATATGATAAAATGTACCGTAAATCTTTCCTTCGGTATACCGATATTGCTGTACCGGTGTACAACCTCCGATCCCTAACCCCCAGGCCAAACAGATGCAAATCCAATATTTTCCCATTTATTTCCGTTTTTATTACAATTACTCCAATTTAAAAATAATAGCCGAGATTGAAATACACCCCTAATTTCTGGTCCCAATTGGACATATCGAAGGTGACACTGATCGGTCCGATAATGGAATTATAAGCATAACCGGCACCTCCACCCCAAACATCGTCTCCTTTCAGAATATCGAAAAAGCTTTCCGACTGTTTGGCATAATTCCCGGTTAAAGTGATGTAATGCCTCATTCCCAAGCGATATCTCAACTGTAAACGCCCCACGACCACCGAATTATCGAACACCTGCAGATTATGGATACCGTAAAAAGGCAATTGCTGATTCATATACCTTCCGGCTACTTCTCCACCGACATAATTCAGATAAGGAATGGCTATATCGCGTCCGATCAATACCCTTCCGTACAAAGCCGGCAAAAGATATACCCTACGGGTCAGCCGGACGGTCGGTTCGAAATCGGCCGATAAGGCCGAAAAAGGAGCATGCCCGTCATAATTGACCATATTATCGGTGTAAAGTGAATAATCAGCCCGGAAACTCATCCCCTTGTCCGGAAAATATTTCTTATCGTAAGTATCGAAATGAGCTAAAGCATAGTAGCTGGCAAATCCTTGTGACTTCAGATTTTCCGCTATATAATCGGTATTGTACAGGACGGATTTATAATTGAAATATTCATACCGTAACCCCAATTGAAATTTGAAATTCCGGAAATAAATATCCGATAAATTCAGGTCTCCGCGATGATAAGAGAAAGTAATATTATCGACTTTGTCTTTTTTATCGTACAGATTGATATCGTTGTATTTGAACATATAGGATACGCCCAATTTTCTCAGCATATTACTGCCGAAAGAATAATCCACCAATACGTAAGGGTTTTTATTCAAACGTCCGGTAATCGACAGTCTGGACCCCCTCAACGCCCTATGGCTAAGGGTTGTATTCAACAGGATCGAAGCCATTTCTTCCGAGTCGAAACGGAATCCCAGATTCAGTGAACTGGCCGGTTTTTCTTTCAGCCGTAGCGTCAGGTCATAAATCTGATCCCCGTTGAGGGCATAGTTTACATTGGCAAAAGCCCCGGTACCGTATAAAAAAGAAATCGCTTTGTGTAAATCATCCATGGTGATGACAGAAAATTCTTTGATCCCGATTTGCCGTTGTATCCATTTTTCATCTTTTTCCTTCACTCCTTCGATAGAAATTTTTCCTATAATAAGAGTGTCTGTTTCCAAAAACCTGTTTTCGAGATGGGGAGCAGCATCTTCGTCCGGTTCAAGACCGATCTGTTTCTTCAAAGCCATAATTTTATCCCAATTGGCCCGGGCTACCCGTTCTCCTCTTTGAATCATCGTATCGATAGCCTCCGCAGTAAAACTGGCCGCAGTAAATCCTTTCAGATCCGGATTCATATACAAATCCACCATCGCTTTATTATTCTCATAACTCTTCATGCCCATAAAAGCCGTCAGCTGATCGACGATCCCCATGATATTATCCAGTCCTTTCTCATCTTTCAACCCTGTGCTGAGATCCACCCCGATGGTAATTTCGGCTCCCATATTTTTAGCCACATCCACGGGAAAATTATTCGAGATACCTCCGTCTACCAATACCATACTATCGATAGTTACGGGAGCGAAGACTCCCGGGATAGCCATACTCGCCCGCATCGCCAAAGGCAGTATCCCCTTGTCCATCACCACTTCTTTCCCATCGATCATATTGGCCGACACACAAGCGAACGGAATCGGTAAATCCCGGAACGGAATCGAATCGTGAAAACCGATGGTCAATTCGGAAAACAGGTTATAAATATTCTGTCCGCTCACGAAACCTGCCGGTACCGAAAGACCTTTTTCCTGGGAAAAAGAAAGGGAAATGAGGTATTTCTCATTGGATTCTTTCTCGGTAAAAGGCTGGTTGAAACGATATACCTTATCGCTCAGCAAGAAAGGCCAGTTCTGCATCCTGACCAAACTATCCAGCGCCTTGGCATTATATCCGACGGCATACAACCCTCCGACAATAGCCCCCATACTCGTCCCGGAAATATAATCGATCGGAATCCCCGCTTCCTCGAGCACTTTCAGCACACCGATATGAGCAACTCCTTTCGCCCCCCCACCACTCAGCACGACTCCTACTTTTTTACGCTGTCCCAGCGTATCGGGACAAATCAAACAAAAAACAATCAGAACAGATAAAATATATCTCATAAGCGTATTCCAAATAATTTGACAATCATCCTAGCTACAAAGCTATGAAAACATTTGAAGATTCGGAAATTTGAGGATTTCGAAATTATTCCTAATTTTGCTATCCGTGTAAAAAAAATGACCATGGCAAAAATACTTGTAATCGACGACGAACGTAGCATCCGTAATTCGATGAAAGACATTCTCTCTTTCGAAGGACACGAAGTCGTATTAGCTGAAAACGGCATGGAGGGATTGGTGTCGGTGAAAACTGAAAAACCGGAGGTGGTGTTCTGTGATATCAAAATGCCTAAAATGGAAGGAATCGAGGTACTGGAACGAATCAAAGAATTTACTTCCGATGTGCCGGTCATCATGATATCGGGACACGGCACCATAGATACAGCTATCGAAGCCATCAAAAAAGGAGCTTACGATTTCATCGAGAAACCGCTGGACCTGAACCGGATTCTGATTACGATCAAAAACGCAACGGACAAAAACCAGCTTATCGAGGAGACCCAAAAGCTAAAAACCAAAGTCAGTAAGAAATACGAGATGATCGGCCATTCGGATGCATTGAATCATATCCGTATCATGATCGATAAAGTGGCGGTTTCCGATGCCCGGGTACTCATCACTGGACCGAACGGTTGTGGTAAAGAATTGGTAGCCCATCAGTTGCACGAAAAAAGTCACCGTAACGACAGAGCTTTTATAGAAGTCAACTGTGCAGCTATTCCTTCGGAGCTGATCGAAAGCGAACTGTTCGGACACGAAAAAGGATCGTTCACTTCGGCGATCAAACAGAAGAAAGGGAAATTCGAACTAGCCTCGGGAGGGACTTTATTCCTCGACGAAATCGGGGATATGAGCCTGGAAGCACAGGCTAAAGTACTCCGGGCCTTACAGGAAAATAAAATCAGCCGGATCGGAAGCGACACGGATATTCAGATAGATGTGCGGGTCATCGCAGCAACCAATAAAAATCTGAAAGAAGAGATTGCCAAAGGACGGTTTCGGGAAGATTTATACCACCGTCTGAGTGTTATAATTATCGAAGTTCCCCCTTTGAAAGACCGTCCGGAAGATATCGACGAGTTAGTGACCTATTTTCTGGAAACCATTTGCAACGAAATGGGGATAGCACAAAAAAATATTACACCGGAAGCTTTACAAGCGCTGAAAAGTTACGAATGGACCGGAAATATCCGTGAACTCCGCAACGTCGTCGAACGTTTGATTATTCTCGGAAGCCCGACAATCACAGCAGAAGAAGTCAGCATGTATAAATAACCCCGATTCATGGATAAATTTCATCTCGTCATCACCGGCCGGAGAAATACCGGAAAAAGTTCTATCGTCAACACGATTTTACAACAGGACAAAGCCGTTGTCTCCCCCATTGCCGGCACGACAACAGACCCGGTAAAGAAAAGTTATGAAATCCCGGGAGTTGCATCGGTCGTTTTAATCGACACTGCCGGAACGGATGACGAAGGTGAACTCGGGGAATTAAGGGTAAAAAAAACGTTCGAAACCATCCGGCAAGCCGATGCAGCCTTACTGGTGATCACCGGCAACCGCTTCGGTCATTTCGAAGAAATACTGACCGAAGAATTTCAAAAGTTAAAACTTCCTTTTTTGATCGTACACAATAAATCGGACCTGGAACCTTTACAGGAGCAACTTCGGGAAAAACTCTTGCAAAAATACGGTACCCCGGTTATCGGTTTCTCCACTTGCCAGGCTAAAAGAGAAATGCTGATTCAAAAAATCGGCACTTTGGTAAACCGGCAAAATTCTTCCTCTCTGTTAGGGGATCTGGTTTGTCCCGGCCAAGTGGTTATGCTGGTCACCCCCATCGATTCGGAAGCTCCGACAGGCCGGATGATCTTGCCTCAGGTACAAATGTTAAGAGAGATATTGGACCGGCATGGTATCGGTATTGTCGTCCAACCCGAAGAAATCACGACTTATTTTCAGCGGAATTCGTTACGACCGGACCTGGTAATCACAGATAGTCAGGTATTCGGCAAAATAGCCCCCTGGATTCCCCAGGATATTCCTTTCACCAGTTTCAGCATTATTCTGGCACACCATAAAGGCAATTTCGACCGATATCTGGCCGGGACCTCCCGCATCCCGGAACTGAAAGACGGCGACCGGATTCTTCTGCTCGAATCCTGTTCCCATCATGTTTCCTGTGAAGATATCGGCCGGGTCAAAATCCCCGCCCTTCTTCGCAAGTATACCGGAAAGCAGCTGGAATTCGACCATATCGCCGGCTTAGACCGGATCGAACGTCCGATAACGGATTATGCCCTGATCATTCAATGCGGAGGCTGTATGATCACAGCCACCCAATTGCGCCACCGTCTGCAACCGGCCATCGATGCCCGGATTCCGGTCAGCAACTACGGCATGACTATCGCCTGGCTCCAGGGCATTTTCGACCGTGCAACTCAGGTATTTACTTGTTATCGTCCCAATCCATCCGTTTAAATCCTTGCCCCATAATCTCCTGAGCATTCAGGATCATGGTAAAAGCATGAGGATCGATATGCTGGATGGCCCGTTGCAAAGTAGTCACCTCTTTACGGTTGACGACCGTCATAATCATTTCTTTCTCCGAACGGTTCCACATCCCGTTGACCGGTACGATAGAGCCGCCCCGGTGTAATTCCGAAAGTATAAACCGACGTAATTCTTCTGTTTTTTCGGATATGATGAAAAAAGTTTTATCGCTGGAATACCCACCGATGACAATATCGATTACTTTCCCCATAATAAAAATAGTGATCAGGGAATAAAACGGAGTTTTCCAATCCGGGAAAGCCACAAAACCCAATACCACGATAATCAGGTCGACAGTCATCTGCATCATCCCCAAAGGCCTGCGGGTCAATTTATGTAATACGGCAGCCAAAACATCCGTACCGGCACTCGAAGAACGGGTCTTGAAAATCAATCCGGCTCCGACTCCGATAACCACACCTCCGAAGATACTGGCCAACAATACCCCTTCCTTCGTTGCATCGGGATTGTCGATACCTCCTTTGACCAATTGCAGGGGATCATGTGCAAATTCTGCCGTATAGCCACACCAATGTTCCAGAGCCCACGGAAAACCGTCGGCAAACAAAGCTACCAACCAAAAGCAGATAAAAGTCCTCAAACCGAAATCACGGCCTAATATTTTAAAACCGATCAAACTCAACGGCAGGTTAAAACACAATGCCGCCATACCGATCGGGAATCCCAGTTTCCAGTTCAAAATGGTAGAAATACCATAAATTCCTCCCGGAACGATCTGGTAGGGAGTCATGAAAAAAGTGTAACCGGTCGCTATCACCATAGATCCCAATAAAAGAGTTCCCCAAGTTTGAAACCACCGGGCCGAAAAAATTTTTTCCTTGTAGAAGGAAACTTTTGTAACATTCATAATCAGACAATTAAATTACACGCTGTAAAAAACGATCGCCACCTCCACCACCTCTCCCAATTCGCGCGCAAAGATACCACCCGCTTCAACAATAAAACATGACATTTGTCATCCTTTTACACGAATCGGAGAGGGATAAAACATAAAATACCGGGGTTATGCAATCGTTGGAACACTTAACAATCCTCAAAACCTCATTTTCTTCCGTTAAAAAAACTATCTTTGCCCATAAATGTCATAGAAAATAGCTATAATTGCACAAAATTTTGTGTTTTGTGCAATTTAAAGTCACAACCGCAAGATTTATGAGAACAAAATTAAGTAAGACAAAGAATAAAATCATACATGTTGCCAAGTCTCTTTTCTCAGAAATGAGCGTTTATAAAGCAACGATGAATGATATTGCTCAGGCAGCAAACATGAGTCGGCGGACTTTATATATGCATTTTAAGAGTAAAGAAGAGATTTATCACTATGTAGTCGAGGATCATGTCAAAGACATTAATGAGAAATTGCAGAAGGCCGCAGACTCTGCACTTCCTCCCGACCGCAAATTAAAATTATTATATTTTAGCGCGGTTCAATGTGATCGACAATCTGGTCCGTCAGAACAAATACATCCGTTATGATTTTATTTTCAACAATTTGCGAGTTGAACAGTTGCGTAAGGGTATCGATATGAAAGAACGGCAATTGCTAACCCGTATCTTGCAGAACGGTAAAGAGCAAGGCCTCTTCAATATCAATAATCCTTCCTCATTCGCAAAAACGCTGCTGATTATGTTCAAAAGTCTGGAGCAACCCTTTATTATCATCGGGCACCGGAAAAGGAATTATCAGTCGCTGCGTGAATATGTCGACTTACTATTTAATGGAATATTAAACAAAGGCTGAGGATATGGCATACTTCTTGTTAGCACGAAGGTTTGATGTCAAAATCACAGCTAACAGAAACATAATGCTAAATCTATGGAATTGTTTATCAACAAAATTTCCCACTATTTACCGGACTCTGTGGTTCCTAATTCTTACTTCAAGGAAGTAAACGGTCTGGACGACGAATGGATTTATTCCCGGACCGGTATCAAAAACCGCAGTAAAGCAGCTGCAAATGAAAACACCAATACGATGGGGATAAAAGCAGTGGATCTTGCCACCACCGATTTGCCTTATCCCATGGAGGAAATCGATTTAATCATCGCAGCAACCTATTCCCCCTACGATACCGTTGCCACCCCGGCCCATATGGTGCAACGCCGTTATCACATCGAGCACGCCAAATGTGTGAGTGTTTCCTCAGCCTGTTCTTCTTTTATCAATGCGATGGAAATTGCACAAGGCTATTTTGCTCTGGGGAAAGCGACCAAAGCCCTGATCATCGGAGCAGAACACAACACAGCTTATGCCAACGAAAACGATCCGCAAAGCGGCCACCTATGGGGAGACGGTGCTGTAGCGTTTTTTGTCTCTGCCGGGAATTATAGCGGGCATGATCCCCGAATTATCGATATCTATACCCAAGGTCTGGGACACATCGGCAAAGCAGCCGAAGCGGTGTATCTCCGCCCACAGAACGGTGGCATCGGAATGCCTGAAGGACGCGATGTATTTATCAATGCCTGTCATTATATGGTCGAAGCTTTAGAAAAGGTAACCCAAAGTTATGGTAAGACTGTCCAGGATTTGAATTGGATTTCTTCGCATCAGGCCAACCAGCGCATTATCAAAACGATAGCCAGGCAAACCGATATCCCGGAGGAACGTTTTCTGATGAATATCGAACAACGAGGTAACACCGGCAGCCCGAGCTGTGCCATCTCTCTCTCCGAAAACCTGCATAAAGTGAAACCCGGAGACCTGGTCGGCCTTACCGTTTTCGGCGGGGGCTACTCCTGCGGAGCAATGCTGTTACAGTTCTAAAAGCTGAGTGTATAATTAAAACGTCCTATAATCTGAAAAAGGGAGAAAAGAAGAGTAACCTTCAATTCTCCCTTTCTTTAATTTTATGGCAGGTATATTTTTTCTTTCTATTCCGATTCCGGGTTTTGTGCCGTCCGACCGGTTC
>ERZ834798.2785-NODE-2785-length-12187-cov-3.807039_pt1 | contig 12187 bp, 10 predicted proteins | sample MGYA00519689_ERZ834798 | MGnify/ENA primary metagenome ERZ834798 (study PRJEB31850, sample SAMEA3708761) | human gut metagenome | biome: human gut; feature: human-associated habitat; material: faeces | place: China | collected 2014 ...
TACGGAGATTTTTTATGCTATATTGTGATTTTGTTAAATCAGTTCGCGCTGGGGGCCTGGCTCAGGTCGGTGCCAAAGTACTTCTCGCTGATCTCGGCAATGGTGCCGTCCTCGCGCAACTCATTGATAGCCTGGTTCAGAGCTTCGCGCAGGGTGGCGGTTTCATCGCCCTTGCGCACAGGGAAAGCAACCTGGGAAGCATCATTGGTCAAAGCCGCAATCTTGATGTTCGCATCGGGATGCTCTTTCAGGTAGTCAAAATAGGTTACTTCGGCGTTCAGGGTGGCATCCACACGGCCGTTCAGCAGCAGCTCAATGGTCTGGTTCAGGTCGTCCACGCCGGTGGTTTTGGCGCCATAGCTTTCGGCCAGTGTTGCATAGGTGCTGGAAATGGTGTTGGCGGTGGTCTTGCCGTTCAGATCCTCAAAGCTGTTGATGCTGTCATCATCGCTTTTTACAATAATGGCAGTGCGGATGTAGCAGTACGGGTCAGAAAAATCGTATTTCTGGGCGCGCTCTTCGGTAATTTCCACGCCGTTGGCCATGCTGTCATAGCGGCCGCCGTCCACGCCGGCCAGCAGGCCGTCCCATTCGCCCTCCACAAAGGTGGCCTTTACGCCAAGCTTTTCGGCAACCTTCTGGGCAACTTCAATGTCGAAGCCAACCAGCTGGTCGTTTTCGTCATGGTAGGTCCAGGGGGACCAGGTGCCCTCGGTGCCAAACACGATCTCGCCGCGCTGCTGAATCTGGGCCAGCAGATCGCCGGAGTTATCGGCGCTGGCAGCGGTTTCGCTGGAAGTATCCGCTGCCGGTGCAGCAGAGGACACTGCGGAGGAACCGCAGGCGGACAGCAGGGCGGCTGCCAGTACGGCAGCGGTCAATGCTTTCAGTTTCATATGTGCTTCTCCTTGGTTATGTAAAAACTTTCATTTATCTTCCACCAGACGCAAAAAAGCGCGGGTGCGCTCCTCGCGTGGGGCGGTAAAAATCTCTTTGGCGGGACCCTGTTCCACCACAACGCCGTGCTCCATGAACACGACCTGGTTAGAAACGTTGCGGGCAAAGCCCATCTCGTGGGTCACGACCAGCATTGTCATGCCATCGGCGGCCAGGTCCCGCATCACGGCCAGCACTTCCACGGTCAGCTCCGGGTCCAGCGCACTGGTGGGCTCGTCAAAATAGATGATCTTGGGGTCGGTGGCAATGGCGCGGGCAATGGCCACGCGCTGCTGCTGCCCGCCGGAAAGTTGATTGGGGTAGCTGGCACCGCGGTTGCCCAGGCCGACCTTTTCCAGCGCTTTTTGGGCGCGGGCTTCAGCCTCATCCCTGGGCATTTTGCGGGCAACAATCAACCCTTCGGTCACGTTCTGCAGCGCGGTCTTATTCAAAAACAGGTTGTAATTCTGGAACACAAACGCTGTGTGGCGGCGGGCTTCGTACATCTCAGTGCGGCGCACATGGCCCAAATGGTAGGTCTGGCCGTCCAGCACCATAGTGCCGTCCTCGGCCTGGTCCAAAAAGTTGGCGCAGCGCAGCAGCGTGGTCTTGCCGGAACCGGAAGGCCCGATCAGCGAAACAACCTCGCCCTTGTGCACCGTCAGGTCCACGCCTTTCAGCACATCCAGCGTGCTGAACGATTTGCGGATTCCGGTGATTTTCAGCATCTCCTGCATGGCGGCACCTCCTCAGGAATTCTGGCTGAAGCCCTTGGCGTTCAGCTTTTTTTCGCCCCAGCGCTGGACCTGCGTCAGGATGGTGGAGAACATCAGGTAGATAAAGGCAACTTCCAGATAAAGCGGCAGCGATTCATAGGTGCGCGCCACAATGCGCTGGGTGGCCATAAACATCTCGGTTACCGTAATGTTTGCGGCAAGGGAGGTATCTTTGAGCAGGGAAATCAGCGAGTTGAACAGCGGCGGAAACGCCGTGCGCAGTGCCTGCGGCAGCACAATACGGCGCATCGTCTGCAGATAGGTCATGCCAACGCAGTACCCGGCTTCCATCTGACCAGCGGGAACAGATTCCAGCGCGGCGCGGATGGTCTCGGCGCAGTAGGCACCCTCATTGATGGCAAAGCAGGCCACAGCAGCCGGGAACGGGTCGATCAGTACGCCAAGGCTGGGCAGGCCGTAAAACACCACGAACAGCTGTACCAGCACCGGGGTGCCGCGGATGACCCAGACATAAAATCGGGCAAGTTGCCGCAGAACGGGGATTTTGGCGGTCTGCACAAGGGCAGTAATCAGCGCAATGACCAACGCAAGCGCAAAAGAAATGATCGTAAGCGGCAGGGTGACCGTAAGGCCGTTAATTAAAATCTTAGGGAAAGAGTCGATCAAAATGCCGACCAGACGTGTATTCACAGCGGAGTCCTTTCCGTTTTTGCAAAACAAGATAAAAATAGACAAACTACCCATCATTATACTAGGGTATGGGAGAAAAAGCAAATTAAATCTGCTTCATAAAATAAAGCAGAGTACAAAATGGCAGGCAAAAACACAAAAGCCCGCTTGAAAAGCGGGCTTTTGTGCATAGAGGGGTGGGAAAGTATATAAAGGTCAGTGAATGTCTTGATTGATTACAAATATTATTATAGCAAGTTTTCTTAAAATGTCAAATGTCATACTTGCATTTTGGTTTTCAAAAGATTATAATAAAGTCATTCCTACTTAATTTTATTTAGCAAGCGCACAAAAAAGCATACTTTTCCAATTTTGTTAAAGATAACAGTGATTGTATACTTCACTTTATTTTTTTGTGCGCATTACACAAAACAACGACAAGGAGTCAATCCATGGACGATTTGGACCACAAAATCCTACAACTGCTGGCGGAAAATGCGCGTATGCCCGTTAAGGACATCGCCCAGCGGGTCAGCCTGACCAGTCCCGCCGTATCCAGCCGCATCCACCGCCTGGAGCAGGAGGGTGTCATCGGCGGGTACACTGTCGTGCTGCGCCACCCCGACGCGCCCGCCCGGGTCGAGGCGCTGATCTCGGTGCTGGTGGACGCAGCGACCCGCGCGAGCTTTCTGACCATGATCGAGCAGGAGCCGCAGGTCTTGCAGTGCTTCCGCGTGACAGGCAGCTACAACTTTATAATTAAGGTAAGCTGCACCGACATTGACGCGCTGGAGCATCTGCTGACCAAGATGCAGAAGATGGGCTCCACCAACACCCAGATCATCCTGAACACCCAGCTGGACCGCGGTCTGGCATTCGACGAATAAGCGAGGTTTTTATGGCACATTTTTGCAAAAACTGCGGTCTGCTGACTGCCCCGTACGACGAGCGGTGCCCCAAGTGCGGCGCACCGCTGCCGCATATCCCGATGGGCGAGGCTCTGTTGGAGTCCATGCGTCAGTCCCCGGAGGGTACCGCTGAGACCGGCGAGCCGCTGTACGAGCAGGACCTGGAGGAGGACCGCATCGACGCCATGAGCCAGGGCGCAACGACGGCGGCCATGCTGCTGTTCGCCATCCCCATCGCCGGGTTCGTGCTGGCGGTGGTGTGGAGCTTTGGCGGCACGCAGGACCCTGCCCGCAGGCGGCTGGCCCGGGCGTACCTGATCCGTGCGCTGGTCGTGGCGGGGCTGGTCATCCTGTTTGTGGCTGTGGCCGCGATGGTGTTTACCGCCGCGCTGCACAGCCAGCTGGCCTACTACTATTACCGTTGAGGAGGCGCCATGAAAGCATCTGTCATCATCCCGAACCTGAACGGCGCGGGCTGGCTGCGGGATTCCATCGAGTCCGTCTGGGCGCAGACCGAGCAGGATTTTGAGCTGATCGTCATTGACAACGGCTCCACCGACGAGAGCCTGGACATCGCCCGCAGCTACTGCGGACGGGACCGCTACACTTTAATTGAGAACGCCGGGAACACCGGCTTTTCCCATGCGGTGAACCAGGGCATTGCGATTGCCAAAGGCGAATACATGGCGCTGTTCAACAACGACGCCTTTGCGGAGCCGGATTGGCTGGCGGAGCTGATCAAAACCGCCGACGCCGACCCGAAAATTTTTGCGGTCAGCAGCCTGATGCTGCGCTACTATGAGCCGGAGCTGGCCGACGACGCGGGCGACTACGTGACGATCCTGGGCTTTGCCTGCAAGCGCGGCGACGGCTTAAAGGCCAGCCGCTATACAAAGCCCTGCCGTGTGTTCAGCGCATGCGGCGGCGCGGCACTCTACCGCAAGTCGATTCTGGACGAGATCGGCGTGTTTGACGAGCTGTTCTTCGCGTATTACGAGGACGTCGATTTGAGCTGGCGTGCGAACAATTTCGGCTACAGGAACGTCTACTGCCCCACGGCCCGCTGCCGCCACATCTGCGGCGCGACCACCGGCGCTGTGCGCTACAACCCGTTTAAGAGCATCCAGAGCGGCCGCAACAGCATTCTGCTGCCCTACAAAAACCAGCCGATTTTGATGTTGGTTTTGAATTTTATCCCGATGCTGCTGGGGTATCTGCTCAAAGTGCTTATGTTCCGGCTGCGCGGCTTCGGCGGGGATTACGCGAAGGGCTTCCGCGAGACGTGGGCGGCGCTGCCGAAGATAAACAAACCGAAATTCAAGTGGCGGAACCTGCCCAATTATGTCTGGGTGGAGTTCAGTCTGATCGCCGGGCTGTTCAAGTACATTGTGTACCGCGTGCAGCGGGCGTTGAAGATCACGTGATGGGGGCCTTGCCTTTCATTTTGCTGCGCTGTAGGGGCCGGGCAGTTTCCGCAGGCTCCCTTTTCTCTTACTTTCTTCGAGAAGAAAGTAAACAAAGAAGCTTTCAATATCTCAACCAAAAAGCACCTGCTGACCGGTCACACGCATACCGGTCAGCAGGTGCTTTTATTTTACTTGTTCAGAATTTCTTTGGTTCTTTCTTTGCAAAGAAAGAACATTTCTCGTTTAATCCTCATCCGCAAAGTTGCCCAATGCCTTTGCCTGCTCGATGACCTTGTTCTCGAGCATCTGCGGCAGGGTCTCATACCGGACAAACTCGAAGGTGAAGTAGCCGCGGCCCTGGGTCAGCTGGCGCAGGAAGGTGGTGAAGTCCTGCATCTCGGCCACGGGGACCTCGGCCTCGACGACCTGCAGGCCGTCGTCATCGGGGTTCATGCCCAGCACGCGGCCGCGGCGCTTCGTGACCTCGCCCATAATATCGCCGGTGTTGTCGGCGGGGACGTGGGCTTTCAATGCGCCGATAGGCTCAAGCAGGACGGGGCCGGCCTCGGGGATGGCGGCCTTATACGCGAGTTTGGCGGCCATAATGAACGCCATCTCGCTCGAATCAACGGGGTGATAGCTGCCGTCCAGCAGGGTGGCCTTCATGCCGACCATCGGGTAACCGGCCAGCACGCCGTGCTCGGCGGCCTGACGGACGCCCTTCTCGACTGCCGGGAAGAAGTTCTTCGGCACGCTGCCGCCGAACACGTTCTCGGCAAACTCGATGCCCTCGCCCTCGATGGGCTCGAACTGGATCCAGACGTCGCCGAACTGGCCGTGGCCGCCGGTCTGCTTCTTGTGGCGGCCCTGCGCCTTGCAGCTCTTGCGGATGGACTCACGGTACGGCACGCGCGGATTCTCGAGCGTGATCTCAACGCCGAACTTATTCTTCAGCTTGGCAAGCGCGACCTCCAGATGCTGGGTGCCCAGACCGCTGATGATCTGCTGCTTCGTCTCGGGGTCGACCACGAACCGGATGGCGGGGTCCTCCTCGATCAGGCGGGCCAGCGCGCTGCCGACCTTACCCTCGTCGCCCTTCTTGGCGACCTTGACGGCCATGCGGTAGCTGCTGATGGGGTACACAGGTGCGGGCAGCGCCACAACGCGGGCGGGGTCGCACAGGGTATCGCCGGTCTTGGCGGTGGCCAGCTTGGCAACTGCGCCGATGTCACCGGCGGCGATTTCGGGCGTGTCGGTCTGCTTTTTGCCGCAGACGGTCAGCGTCTTGCCCAGGCGCTCCGGCTGGCCGGTGCGGGCGTTGACGGCGTTGCTCGTCGCGGTCAGCCTGCCGGACAGCACCTTAATAAAGCTCAGCTTGCCGACAAACGGGTCGGCCACAGTCTTAAAGACGTAGGCGCACAGCGGGGCAGCGGGGTCGGCGGTGATCTCCACCGGCTCGCCGCCAGACTCGCCCACGGCGGACGCGGTGTCCGCGCCGGGCAGCAGCACGTTCATGTTGTAGAGCAGCATATCCAGCGCCTGCGCGTTGACGGCGGAGCCGCAGAACACGGGCGTGATCTGTCCGCTGCGCACGCCGGAGGCCATGCCCTGGACGATCTCCTCTGTGGTGAAAGCCTCACCCTCGAAGAACTTTTCCATCAAAGCCTCGTCGGTCTCGGCGATAGCCTCGCTCATGGCCTGGATCAGGCCCTCAAAGCGGTGGCCGATGTCGGGCAGGTCGATCTGGACCTGCTTGCCGCCTTCGTATTTGAAGGCCTTCTGGCTGAACAGGTTGATGTAGACAGGGGTGCCGTCGTCCAGCTTGGCGGGCACAACACAGGGGCAGACGGTGGAGCCGAACTTGATCTTCATCTCCTCCAGGATCTTGAAGTAGTTGGCATTTTCCAGGTCGCACTTGGAGATGAACACCATGGTGGCCTTGCCGTTCTTGCGGGCCAGCTGGAAGGCTTTCTCCGCGCCCACGGTCACGCCGCTGCGGCCGGAAACACACACCAGCACGCTCTCGGCAGCGCGGATGCCCTCATACTCACCTGCCTCAAAGTCGAACAGGCCCGGCGCATCGATCAGGTTGTACTTGATGCCTTCGTACTCCACCGGCACCACGGATGCCGACAGACTTGCCTTCCGCTTTGCTTCCTCAGGGTCAAAGTCCGAAATCGTGGTGCCGTCCTCAACACGGCCCATACGCTCTGCTGCGCCCGAAAAATAGACCAGTGCCTCAGTCAGCGTTGTTTTGCCGCTGCCGGCATGGCCTGCAATCAAGATATTACGGATGTTGTTGCTTGCGTATTTCATATCGGTTTTTCCCTCATTTCCGCCGCACGGAGCAGTCTCTCCGTTTTTGTGGCATATTTTACAAAGATAATACCACACTCCAAATGATTTTCAAATAGATTGTCCGAAATTTTCTTTCACCTGCCCGCCAAACTTCCCAGGGTTCTTTTGTGCATTTTGACCGGATGCGCGCAAAATCGATTGCAGGACGTGGGTTGGCATGGTACAATAGACCCAATGAAAGATAGAGGGAGGCACTTTGCCATGAAACGCACCGATTACATCAACTGGGATGAATACTTTATGGGCATCGCCCTGCTCACCGCCATGCGCTCCAAGGACCCCAGCAGCCAGGTGGGAGCCTGCATTGTCAGCCCGGAGAACAAGATCCTCTCCCTGGGCTACAACGGAATGCCCATTGGATGCGATGACGATGCCATGCCGTGGGAGCGCGAGGGCGACCCGCTGGACACGAAATATATGTACGTCTGCCATGCGGAGCTCAACGCCATCCTGAACAGCGCCCACAACAACCTGAAGGGTGCCCGGGTCTATGTGACCCTCTTCCCCTGCAACGAGTGCGCCAAGGCCATCATCCAGTCCGGCATCTCCGAGGTGGTGTACTACGGCGACAAGTACCACGATTCCGATTCCAGCGTGGCGGCGCGGTTCATGTTCAAAAAGGCAGGTGTTCGCCTGACCGCCTACACCCCCAGCGGGCGGAAGGAACTGCTGGAGCTGTAAGGGGAGTTAAACCTCTCCCAAAACTTTCCCTTGAAAATACGGTTTATTCGTTATATAATAGAACCATCTTATCGAATAAATATACATTTTGCATTGCATAGAGAGGAAAGTATACAATGAGTCTGAAAAATCGCAGTTTTCTGAAGCTTCTGGACTACACCCCTGCCGAGATCGAGGAGCTGCTCGATCTGGCCGCTGACCTGAAGGCCAGGAAAAAGGCCGGCATCCGCCACAATGAGCAGCTGGCCGGCAAGAACATCGCCCTGATCTTTGAAAAGACCTCCACCCGCACCCGCTGCAGCTTTGAGGTCGCCGCTCACGATCTGGGCATGGAGGTCACCTACCTTGACCCGTCGGGCAGCCAGATCGGCAAAAAGGAATCCATTGCCGACACCGCCCGGGTGCTGGGCCGGATGTTTGACGGCATCGAGTACCGCGGCTATGGACAGGAGATCGTGGAAGATCTGGCCCATTACGCCGGTGTTCCGGTCTGGAACGGCCTGACCAACGAGTTCCATCCCACCCAGATCCTTGCCGACTTCCTGACCATCCGGGAACACTTCGGCAGCCTGAAGGGCATCCATTTCGTCTACTTCGGCGATGCCCGCTACAACATGGGCAACAGCCTGATGGTGGGCTGTGCCAAGATGGGTCTGCACTTCACCGCCTGCGCCCCCAAAAAGTATCAGCCGGATGCCGCCCTGATCGCCCAGTGCCAGGCCATTGCCGCCGAGACCGGTGCCACCCTGACCTTTGAGGAGGACCCCGCCAGGGCCGCCCAGGGTGCCGATGTCCTCTACACCGATGTGTGGGTCTCCATGGGCGAGCCCATCGAGGTCTGGGCCGAGCGCATCCACGACCTGGCCCCCTATCAGATCAATCAGGAGCTGATGAATATTGCAGGCTCCAAGGCCGTGTTTATGCACTGCCTGCCCGCCTACCACGACCACAAGACCGCTGTGGGCAAAGAGATGGGCGAGCGCTTTGGCCGCGATGCCATGGAGGTGACCGATGAGGTATTCGAGGGCCCCCAGAGCATCGTCTTTGACGAAGCCGAAAACCGGATGCACACCATCAAAGCCGTGATGGCGGCTACGCTGGGCTATCAGAAGTAACGGCGTCTCTCTCAGCACAATATGCACAGGCCCGGTCGTTCCCGAACGATCGGGCTTTTTTGTTTCTGTCTCCCGTTTTGGTCTGCCGGAGGCTCCCCCGCAAAGGGTCCTGGCCGTGCGGGAAAATTTCCCATTCTCCGAAAGCGTTGCAATTACAGTTGAAAATCCGTTGCAAAACCCATATACTAAAAGGGTAATGCACTGGAAAAGGAGGGAGACTATGGGCGGAGGACATCTTTCCCGGCCGGACTTCGGGATGCCGCAGCCGGACCCGGACCACCCGCTGACCGAATTCTATCTGCTGCTGCAGCACGGGCTGGACAAGGCGGGTGTTTTCCACCTGCCTGCGCTCTATGCCAGCTTCCGGGCACCGGCCCGGCGCATCTATGCCGACGAGGCCGCCGGGTGCCTCACCCTCAGCGAAACGGCGGATGAGGGTGCTGTTCTGCTCTCTGCTCCCCGGAACCTCCAGTTGCTTTACAGCAGCCTGCATGTGGAGCCGGATGGCTCCCCCGCCGCCCTGCTGCTCACCGAGGAGTGTTCCCGCGCTGTCTGCGCGGTGCAGCTGCTGCCTCCCTTTGTCTGGGAGGACCCGCTGCCGCCCCTGCCGGATGTCCCGGCCGCTCTGACCCTGCAATTGACCCCGCAGGATGTGGAGGCCATCGACACCGACCCTGCCGCCCTTGCCCGCCGCCTGTGCCAGACCACCCGGCAGAAGCACTGGCTGGCCCACCCCAAAGCAGATCTGTATCTTGCGGAGAAAATTGCCCTTTTCCAAAGGCTATATCGTTAATGCAATAATCCGTGTGCTTCACCCGTATATGGGGTGAAACGTCCCTTTGAAACAGTTGTTTCCACCAGCCCCGCCCGGGGCCGCAAAGGAGAGAAAGAGACTTATGGGACAGTTGACCAAAGACGAAGTTTTTGCGCTGGCTGTACAGCGATACAGCGACACCGTGTTCCGCGCCGCGATGCACAATTGCAGCTGCACCGCCGACGCGGAGGACGTGGTGCAGGATGTGTTTGAAAAGCTCCTGCGCTACGAAGGCCGCTTTGAGAGCGCGGAGCACCTCAAAGCCTGGCTGCTGCGGGTCGCCATCAATCGCTGCCGGGATATCACCCGGGCCGCGCGCCAGAAGGACACCGAACTGGACGAAAACATTCCTGCCCCGGAATCCGGAAATGACGGCAGTGTGCTCGATGCGGTGCGCACTCTGCCGGAAAACTACCGCAACGCCGTGTACCTCCATTATTATGAGGGCTACACCGCCGCCGAGGTAGGCCGGATGCTGGGTGCGCCCACCAACACGGTGCTCAGCTGGCTGCGGCGGGCACGCGCCCAGTTACATACGCTGCTGAAGGAGGAGATCGAAGATGAGGTGGTATGAATACAAGATGGAAGTGGACGATCTGCACGCTTCCGATGACCTGAAGGCAAAGCTGCTTGCCCTGCAGGCCAATGCCGCCGAGACCCCCGGTGCCAAGAGCATCCCCATGCCTGCGCCTTCCCCGACCCCCAAAAAACAGAAGAAGCCCCTCCACTTCCCCGCCCGGCGCTGGGCCCAGCTGGCCGCCTGCGTGGCAGTCTGCGGGGTCTGCCTGTACGGTGCCGTGCATGCCCACGAATGGGAGGGGGTCACCCTGCTGGGCGGCGGCTCTTCCTCCAACTACTCTGCCGCTGCCACCAAGGCAGCCGCCCCGCAGGCCGCTGTCTACTCCATGGAGGACACTGAAAACGCCATCTCCGGTTCTGCGGACAACGGTATCTCCACCTTTGGCGCAGAGGACGGCTACCGGTCAGCAGAGACTGCCGCCGGCGGTTCCCTGCTGACCTCCGGCGAAGCGGAGAGCGATGCTTCCACCCGCACCGCCGACAGCGCCAAAATCATCTATACTGCCAACCTCACGCTGGAGACCCGGGATTACGATACCGCCCGCGCGGCACTGGATGCGGCCCTTTCTGACGCGGACGGCTATATGGAATCCATCAGCGAGTACACCAACACCGACAGCACCCGGAGCGTCAGCCTGACTTTGCGGGTGCCCCAGGACAGCTACAAGAGCTTTCTGGCAGCCGCTGCCCAGTCCGGCAGCGTGACCTACCAGAACCAGCAGGCGGAGGATATTACCACCCGGTATATGGACACCGAGGCCCGGCTGGCCAGCCTGACCGCCCAGCGCACCCGCCTGCAGGAGCTGCAGGCCCAGGCCGACACCCTGGCCGACCTGCTGGAGATCGAGTCCAGCCTGAGCGATGTGCAGTACCAGATCGAGAGCTGGCAGAGCCAGCTGGACTGGTACAGCAATCAGGTCTCCTGCTGCACCGTCTATATCACCCTGAACGAGGTGGAGACCCTGACCCCCACCAGCACCAGCTTCGGCGCAAAGCTGCTGGCCGCCCTGCGCAATGGCTGGACCGGCTTCGTGTCCGGTGCACAGGCCGTGGCAGTGTTCCTTGTGGGCGCATGGCCCGCCATCCTCATCGGCGCGGTCTGCGGCATGATCTACTACCGTGTCCGCCATCCCAGAAAGAAAAAGTAAAAAACTTTTTCAAAACCCTTGACATCCACCCGCCTCTGTGGTATTATACTTGAGCAGTCAGCGAACAGCTGATGCAGACAAGTAAATATCGCGGGGTGGAGCAGTCTGGTAGCTCGTCGGGCTCATAACCCGAAGGTCGTTGGTTCAAATCCGGCCCCCGCAACCACCAAGCATCTTGAAGTGATTCAGGATGCTTTTCTTTTGTCCCATTTTCTGTATCCCGCTGTTTCGGATACAAAAAAGCTCCCGACGTTCTGCGCGTCGGGAGCTTTTGCTGTTATGCGGTCTTCCGGGTCACTTCAGCACCGCACCCAGGTTTGCACTGGTGACCATGCGGGCATAGCGGCTGAGCCAGCCGGTCTTGATGTTGGGTTCGGGCGCAACGTACTTTGCCTTGCGCTCGGCCAGCACCTCGTCGCTGACCTCCAGCGTGATCTTTGCGTTGGGGATATCGATACTGATGGTATCGCCCTCCTCAATCAGGCCGATGGGGCCGCCGGAAGCAGCCTCAGGGCTGACGTGGCCGATGGCTGCGCCGCGGCTTGCGCCGGAGAAGCGGCCGTCGGTGATGAGGGCCACGGTCTTATCCAGCTTCATACCGGCCAGAGCGGAGGTGGGGTTGAGCATCTCACGCATACCGGGGCCGCCCTTGGGGCCCTCGTAGCGGATGACTACCACGTCGCCCGGAACGATCTGGCCTGCGTAGATGGCTGCAATGGCGGTCTCCTCGCTGTTGAACACGCGGGCCGGGCCGGAGTGCTGCTGCATCTCGGGGGCCACAGCGCTGCGCTTGACCACGCAGCCGTCCGGTGCGATGTTGCCCCACAGGATCTGCA
>ERZ834798.2801-NODE-2801-length-12130-cov-3.700455_pt1 | contig 12130 bp, 5 predicted proteins | sample MGYA00519689_ERZ834798 | MGnify/ENA primary metagenome ERZ834798 (study PRJEB31850, sample SAMEA3708761) | human gut metagenome | biome: human gut; feature: human-associated habitat; material: faeces | place: China | collected 2014 ...
AAGGCAGCAGGATGTCTATTGCGGCAGCCTGCTTTTCGATGTATGCCTACAAAGAGCTGAAGAAGCAACTGGAAACCGTAGACGAGTTCAAATTTATCTTTACATCCCCCACGTTTGTGAAGGAAAAGGCTGAAAAGCAGAAGCGGGAGTTCTATATTCCCCGCATTTCTCGTGAAACGAGCCTTTACGGTACAGAGTTTGAAATCAAACTGCGCAATGAGATGACCCAGAGAGCCATCGCAAAGGAATGCGCAGACTGGATCAGAAGAAAGGCTGCGTTCAAATCGAACACCACCGGCGAAAATATGGCTGGCTTCATGACGGTGGATTCCGGTGTAGCACAGACCGCTTATATGCCGATTGGCGGCTTTACAACGGTCGATATTGGCTGTGAGCGCGGAAATAACAGCTACAACATGGTCAACTGCATGGAGGCTCCGTTCGCACAGCAGTACATGAAGCTGTTCGATTCTCTTTGGAACGACCGGGACAAAATGCAGGATGTCACCGATGTGGTTCTGGAAAATATCAGCACGGCTTATGCAGAAAATTCCCCGGAGTTCATCTACTTTATGACGCTGTATCATGTGTTCAGCGAGTTTTTGGACGACATCTCAGAAGACGAATTGCCGAATGAGGCAACCGGCTTCAAGCAGAGCAAGATCTGGAGCCTGCTGTACGACTTCCAGAAGGATGCGGTGCTTGCCATCATCAATAAGCTGGAAAAGTACAACGGCTGTATCCTTGCGGACAGTGTTGGCCTTGGTAAGACCTTTACCGCACTGGTTGTCGTAAAGTATTATGAGAACCGAAACAAGTCGGTTCTGGTGCTGTGCCCCAAAAAGCTGGCGGAAAACTGGAATACCTACAAGGACAACTATGTGAACAACCCGATTGCATCGGATCGGCTGAACTATGACGTCCTGTTCCACACAGATCTGTCCAGAAGCGGCGGAAAATCGAATGGCCTCGATCTGGATCGCCTGAACTGGGGCAACTACGATCTGGTCGTCATTGATGAGTCGCACAATTTCCGTAATGGAATCGGAACTCATAGCAAGACGCAGGACAACCGTTACCAGCGACTGATGGATAAGGTGATCCGTGCCGGAGTTAAGACTAAGGTGCTGATGCTTTCGGCAACGCCGGTCAACAACCGCTTTGTGGATTTGAAAAATCAGCTCGCCCTTGCCTATGAGGGAAGCTCCGAGTATCTGGATGAAAGGCTGAACACCTCAAAGAGCATTGAGGACATCTTCAAACAGGCGCAGAAAGCCTTTAACGCATGGAGCAAGCTGAAACCAGAAGAGAGAACCACGGATGCGCTGCTGCGGACATTGGATTTCGACTTCTTCGAGCTGCTGGACAGTGTTACCATCGCACGTTCTCGGAAGCATATCGAGAAGTACTACAACACCAACGCTATCGGAAAGTTCCCAGAGCGGTTGAAGCCAATCTCCGTTCGGCCATGTCTGACAGACCTGAATAATGCCATCAACTACAACGAAATTTATGAGCAGCTGATTCAGCTGAGCTTGTGCGTCTATATGCCCTCCAACTACATCTTCGCAAGTAAGATCCAGAAATATCAGGAGCTGACGCACAATAAGGGAGAAAATCTGACCCAGAGAGGCCGTGAGCAGGGTATTTGTCGGTTGATGAGTATCAATCTGCTGAAACGGCTGGAAAGCTCTGTACATTCGTTCCAGCTGACCCTGATGCGCATCAAGAAACTGATTGATGGTACGATTCAGTCCATTGACCAGTTTGAACGCTCCGGCCACGCTGATCTGGATATATACGACATGGCCGGAGACGATTTTGACATGGACGATGAAAACACTGACTTTTTCACCGTCGGCAAAAAAGTCAAAATCGACCTTGCGGATATGGACTGGAAGAGCTGGCGTACGGAGCTTTGGAAAGATGCAGAAATTCTGGAGCTGTTGACCTTTATGGTGGCAGATATCACGCCGCAGCATGACACAAAGCTGCAAGAACTGTTCAAGCTGCTGTCTGAAAAAATTGAGCACCCGATCAATGCCGACAACAGAAAAGTGCTGATTTTCTCTGCATTTTCGGATACGGCAGAGTACCTCTTTGACAATGTGAGTGCGTTTGTAAAGCAGAAATATGGGCTGAACACCGCTGTCATTACCGGCTCGATTGACGGACGCACCACGATCAAGGGGTTCAAGGCAACGCTCAACAACGTGCTGACCTGCTTCTCTCCCATTTCCAAAGACCGGGATGTTCTGATGCCCGGTAGTACTACGGAAATTGATGTGCTGATTGCGACAGATTGCATTTCTGAAGGTCAGAACTTGCAGGACTGCGATTATCTGATCAACTATGACATTCACTGGAACCCGGTACGCATCATCCAGCGTTTTGGACGAATCGACCGTATCGGCAGCAGAAACCAGTACATCCAGCTTGTGAACTTCTGGCCTGATCTGACGCTGGACGATTACATCAACCTGAAATCCAGGGTGGAGACCCGCATGAAAATCACCGTTATGACCTCCACCGGTGATGATGACCTTATCAACCCCGAAGAAAAGGGCGATTTGGAGTACCGCAAAGCACAGCTGAAACGCTTGCAGGAAGAGGTCGTTGACATCGAAGATATGTCGGACGGTATCTCTATTATGGATCTGGGACTGAACGAGTTCCGGCTCGACCTACTGGATTACATCAAGCACAACGGTGATTTGGACAAGAAGCCTCGTGGACTTCATGCAGTGGTTCCGGCTACGGATGAACTGCCGGAGGGCGTGATCTTCGTTCTGAAAAACATCAATAACAGCGTCAATGCGGATAATCGCAACCGTATCCATCCGTTCTACATGGTCTACATCGGAATGGATGGGCAGATCGTCTGCGACTATCTGAACCCCAAAAAGATGCTGGACGATATCCGGCTGCTGTGCCGTGGAAAGTCTGAGCCGATCAAAGAGGTGTACGAACGCTTCAATCGGGAAACAGACGACGGAAAGGACATGGCAGAAATGTCCGAATTGCTGAGTGAAGCCATTGATTCGATCATTGATGTCAAAGAAGAAAGCGATATCGACAGCCTGTTCTCTGCGGGCGGAACAACGGCATTGCTCAGTCAGGTGTCCGGGCTGGATGACTTTGAGTTGATTTGTTTTCTTGTCGTGAAATGAACACATAGAGGTGAAAAACGTGCTGGACTTGCCTGTATCTACCGAGTTTAATAAACGCATCCCGAAGCAGAAGTTCTATGAGAACATCGCTGTCACCCCAGCTATGAAGAAAGCCTTTGTCGAACAGATCAGGATCATCTACTGGCGCAATAAGATTGCTGCCACCACCCTGAATCTGGCTGCTGGCGGGCAGGTGACGGAGATCGAGGTGTTCGAGGTGCGGCTGTCTGCCCCGGAGCTGGACGAGAGTGTGCTGCGTCAGATCGACCGGGAAATTCCGTATCACATCCTCTTTTTGCTGGAATACGATGGCAAGTATCGTGCTGTCATCGGCTACAAGGAGGCTGCGGAGGGCAAGACAGCCTTTAAGGTAGACCGCTATTATTCTACGGACTGGATGGACGAAGACGACCTGCCAGTGCATCTGGAAGGGCTTACGCTGGATGCTGTATACGAGAACTTTGTCCGTCAGATCGCAGGTGATGCGCTTGGCACAGGAGAAAGTGCGTCCCTGAAAGACAGCGTGGAGCAGCAGAAGCAGCGAGAGCAGCTGGAAAAGCAGATTGCTGCATTGGAAGCCAAAATTAGGAAAGAAAAACAGCCGAAAAAGAAATTTGAACTATATCAAGCGGTAGAAATTCTAAAAGAGAGGTTAAAAAATGTCTAATTCTACAATTGCCAAACATAGCAAGGCGGCATTTGATGAATCAAAAAGCATTCGGATTTTAAGCGGTCTCTTAGAGTCTACAGGAGAAATCAAAACCTTTTTTGGCGAAAATGATAAAACGCCTAATTATGATGGTTCATTCGAACTGGTCAATGATGAACAAGAGCCCGTCAAGCAATTTATTGTACAGATAAAAAAGGTTGATAGGTTGGTTTTGAATTCGAAAGGAAAATATGATTATCGACTTAAAACTAATTTTTTGCAGTATGTTAAAGATAAGGTGACCGAAAATCCAGCCATTTATTTTGTCGTCGATCTTGCTACTGAAAAAGTATACTGGATTTACTTATCTGACGAGACACTTATCAGATTGAACTTTGAAGGAAAAAAGACTGTTACATATCACTTTCGAGAGGAAGATTCCATTTCTAATGTTGAAGCGTTTGTTTTAACAATGCAAAAAATTGCACGTGAGCGCAATAATTTCTTCGTTTATAAAACGCCTCAACAAATTGCGGAAATACAAGATGCAGTAGACTATCTCAACCAGCATCTCAACGGAGATTTAAAAAACATAAAAGAGAGAATTTTTCCGGATCTATGGCGTGTTGGTATCAAATATAGTGTGGATCATACGGTTTTGTTCAACGATGTGCCTGTTCCTATTACAGGGTGCGTTGCACTTTATCCTCAAATGCGTGGAAGACTTGACACTGGAGTACGTGAATACGATTGGAATTTGTCGGAAAATATGTTCACGCATTTTTCTTTAGGGTCGGAAACCGACATAAAGAAATATAGTGAGGAGACGCTACATAAAATTGTTCAAAACTTTTTTAAACTTGGCATTCCCTATAAATTTTTACCAGCAGTGGTATTGATGGAACAGATTGATCCATTTGTTAAAGAAAGCCAGAGGTTCTTTGATACACCAACTTCTCAAAAGTTATCAATCAAAGAGGTGAGGCGGAGATTTATTCTATTGCACAACTATATGTGCTTTCTTTTTACAGGGCATGGAGTTTCAGAAAATGAAAGAGCTTGCGTAGAAAGAGCACAGAGTATCATTGATCATAGAAAAATGAACTTTTATAGCATTTTTGAATGCGCACGGTCATGTAGAGAAGAATTTAAAAAATATTGTAGTTCTGAGAGCGAAGAAAATATTTCTCTTCGCGGGAAGATGTTTGGCTTTTTGCAGCAAGAGAGTATACAGTGTTTTTTGGCTATTATGGAACTGCAATGCCGTAAGATAGAGGAATTCACTCCTGTTTGGAATTATAATTGGTACGATTGGGTTTATCTTGATAAAAAATCTTATTTAGAGAACTGTAAAAAAATATGTGATCGATGGCTTTCAAACCTCCCAGACTTATATATAGAAACTTACAATAATATTTTTGAAACAACAAAATTTTTGGTTCGTGATAGATTTGTTTATAATCTTGAATGTACTAACTTTGAAAATACGAATTTTTTGACTATTGAATCACAGCATTATCAGGGTGAAAAGTTCAGTTTACAAATGGATTTTTCTTGTACTTCAGAACTTTCTTATCCCAACATTCCAGAAGGGCTTCTGTCAACTTGTAGTAGCGCATCAATTCAAAGGTTTATACAAAATCGCCGTTTATACTATGACTCGATTTGTTGCCTTCTTTATCGCGGTATTTGCAAAGGGCTAGGCTTTAAAGAAGGTGATTTACCCTTATATGAACACGAAAACGTTAAGTTCTTTTTATAATTTTGAATTGGAAACCGAAATCTGAAGGATAAAGTAACCGGAGAAAAGTTTGAAGTTGTAGTAAGAATAACTGAAATGGGAAAACATTTGGAGTAATTCATATGAATGGGATAGACATTCTTCAAATTGCAACAGCAACAATCATAAGTGCCGGTGGTATTGGTGCAATCATTATAGCGGCGGTACAGTTCACATCAAATATAATTGCGGACAAAATTTCAAAGAAATATGAGCTCAAATTAAATGAGTCATTAGAATCTTATAAATCTAACCTTGATAAAGGAAACCATATCTCGCGTGCAATGTTCGACAAAGAGTTTGAATACTATCAACTTCTATCTAGGAAATACACTATTGCATTCAACAGTTTTAATTTATATTATGGAATCAAGTACTCAAAATTAGACGTGATTCCTATCGAAGAAATCCATATTTATAACCCAAAACTGGAAGAACTTGCAAAAGATATAAGAGGCGGAAAAAGAGTGACTGAAGTCCAAATGGATACACTGAAAAGCAATATAGCCGAACAATTTTTAGAGTTTAAGAAGGTTTTGGACGAGAGTGAATCCTTTATTAACGGCGAAATTTATAGTAAATACGCGAAATTATATGATCTTATTCGTAGCTACTATCTAAATGAAGATTCAGTGCTGCTAGATGAAATCCAATCGCTAAGACTTCAACTACCAAAAACTATTAGAAACTACCTTATTGGACTGACTGTTATAAATTAGGGGGAACTTATACATGGACAACCTTAAAATGCACAGCCTTGACGGCATACAGCGCAACATAGATTTAATTGGCAAGCTATTCCCCAACGCCATTACCGAGGTAAAACGCAACGGCAAAGTAGAACACGCAATTGACTTTGACGTTCTGCGGCAGGAGCTTTCCGACTCCATTGTAGAGGGCAGGGAGGAACGTTATCAGTTTACATGGCCGGACAAGAAAAAGGCGATGCTGGCGGCAAATGCGCCCATCACGGCAACCCTGCGTCCCGTTGTGGCGGATAGCGTTGGCAAAGATGGCACTCCCGGTGGCTTTGACAGCGAGAACCTCTACATCGAGGGCGATAATCTGGAAGTGCTGAAGCTCTTGCAGGAAACCTATCTGGGCAAGGTCAAGATGATCTACATTGATCCGCCGTACAATACGGGCAAAGATTTTATCTATACTGATAATTTTGAGCAAAACGCAAGAGATTACATGGAAAATAGCGGCCAATACGATGAAGAAGGTAATCGTATGGTACAGAACACTGAAAGCAATGGCCGCTTTCACACCGATTGGCTTAACAAAATTTATCCTCGCTTAAGAATAGCTAAGGACTTATTAGCATCGGATGGAGTTATAGTTATCAGCATTAGTTATCGTGAAGTCCACCACTTAGTAGCTATGTGTGAGAGTTTGTTTGGTGGGCATCAAGTGGTTACTGTAACAGTTCAAACTTCTGGAGGTAAACCTTCAGGTGGATTTAATTATTTGCATGAGTATCTGGTCTGGATTGTTCCAAAAGATTTTATTGCTAATCCTGTAGAAGCTTGGGGAGGAAAAGACCGCACGCCATTTGAAGGACTAACTTTAAGTACATTCGATAAAGAGCAGCGTCCTAATCAAGCATATCCTATTTTTATTGATGAAAAAACAGGTCTGTTAACCGGTGTTGGAGCGTCATTGCAAGAACTTATTGGTTCTGGAAAGTACACAGGCGACAAGCTGAACTATGTATATGATTATTCGTGTGCACCCATTGGATCGGTTGCAATTTGGCCTGTAACAGCAAAAGGTAAAGACTGTGTTTGGCGACAGATTCCAGAGCGCATATTATCTGATTGGAAAAAAGGTTATATTAAAGTTACTCGAAACTCAAATTCTAAAAATCAAAACCAATACAGTATTCAATACTTGCCAAGCGGTGTAATTGAAAAAATTGAAAATGGAGAGCTTGAAGTAATAGGACATGAAAGCAATGCGCCAACATTGATTTTCGGTGCAAACAGGACAGTTGGTGGTCAGATTCCAACTATTTGGCTGGACAAAGATAATTTCACAGTTAATGGAACGCAAGGATTCAAAGACCTTTTTCCGGAGAATGATAAATTGTTCGATTATTCTAAACCCATTGCACTGATGAAAACCATTTTACAAGCAACCTCTAATTCAGACGATTTCATTCTTGACTTTTTCTCCGGCTCTGCTACTACCGCCCATGCTGTGATGCAATTAAACGCTGAAGATGGCGGACATCGTAAGTTCATTATGGTGCAGCTGCCCGAAAAGACTGATGAAAAGAAAGAAGCTTATAAGGCAGGCTACAAGAACATCTGCGAAATTGGCAAAGAGCGTATCCGCCGTGCGGGTCGAAAAATTAAGGAAGATGCTGGGCTAACCGCTCCGGCTGATTTGGATATTGGTTTCCGCTGCCTGCGTCTGGATGAAAGCAACATGAAGCCGGTTTACTACACGCCGGAGGAGACCCAGCAGCAGGATCTGTTCTCTCTGGTGGACAACGTTAAATCTGACCGCACCCCGGAAGATCTGCTGTTTCAGGTCATGCTGGATTTGGGTGTGCTGCTTTCCAGCCCCATTGAGGCAACGGAAATTGCAGGCAAAAAGGTGTTCAACGTGGCAAATGGCTTCCTGCTGGCCTGTTTCGACCATGATGTGACGGATGAAACTGTTAAGGCCATTGCGCAGATGAAGCCGTACTATGCTGTTTTCCGTGACAGCTCTATGGCAAACGACAGTGTTGCAACGAACTTTGACCAGATTTTTGAAACTTATAGCCCCGATACGGTAAGAAAAGTATTGTGATTCGATGAAAATTGAATTGACTTGTTATTTTCAACTGTCAAGAAATGATTGACAGTTGGTGTCGGAGGTAAGTTACAACAATGAAGTTTAGTTTTAAGATTCAGCAATACCAGACGGATGCCGTGGATGCCGTGGCACGGGTCTTTCAGGGGCAGCCGTACAATGCAGGCGTATCCTATCTGCGTGATATTGGTGATCTGCCCAGCACACCGCAGCAGATCAGTGTGACGCAGTCTTACGAGGATGGCACGCAGGTCGAATTTCAGGATGCTCTGGATGATTCCGGTTTTAAGAATGAAGCCTTGCAGCTGACCAATGAGCAGATTCTGCACAATATCCAGAACATTCAGAACGAGAGCAATATCCACCAGTCTACTCAGCTGGTGGCACCGCTGGGTCGCTGCTCTTTGGATATCGAGATGGAGACCGGTACCGGCAAGACCTATGTTTACATCAAAACGATGTTCGAGTTGAATAAGCGTTACGGTTGGAGCAAGTTTATTGTAGTTGTGCCCAGCATTGCCATCCGCGAAGGTGTGAAAAAATCCTTTGAGATCACCGCAGATCACTTTATGGAGTGCTATGGTAAAAAGGCACGGTTCTTCATCTATAACAGCAGCGATCTGAAGAAACTGGATGCCTTTTCCAGTAATTCGGGCATCAATGTTATGATCATCAACACGCAGGCTTTTGCGGCTTCCATGAACGAGGACAAGAACGTGGAAGGTCGCAAGGGAGATGCTGCGGCGCGTATTATTTACACAAAGCGGGATGGGTTTGGTTCCCGCCGGCCCATTGATGTGATTGCCGCCAACCGTCCGATTCTGATTCTGGACGAGCCGCAGAAGATGGGCAAAGAGGATTCTGCCACCCAGAAAGCCTTGAAAAAGTTCAATCCGCTGTTTACACTGAACTATTCGGCTACCCATGCAAAGCAGCACAATCTGGTGTATGTGCTGGATGCACTGGACGCTTATAATAAGCGTCTGGTCAAGAAAATCGAGGTCAAGGGCTTTGAGGTCAAGAATCTGCGTGGCACCAACAAATATCTGTATCTGGAAGATATTCTTGTCACTCCTCAAAAGGCCCCGCAGGCTAAAATCGAATTGGAAGTCGCTCACAACGGTGGTACCAAGCGCGAATTTCATAAGCTGAATGTGGGGGATAATCTGTATTATCTCTCCAACGAGATGGAACAGTACAAAGGGTTTGTCGTTTCTGAAATTGATCCCTTTACCGGCATTTTGACTTTTACGAATGGGGAAACTTTGCATGTTCACGATGTGACAGGTGACGTGTCCGAAGATGATATGCGCAGGGTGCAGATCCGTGAAACCATCGAATCGCACTTTGAAAAAGAGCAAGAACGTTTCAAAATGGGCATCAAGACGCTTTCTCTGTTCTTCATTGATGAGGTGGCAAAATATCGCCAGTACGATGAGGAAGGCAATGAACTTCTGGGTGAGTACGGAAAAATTTTCGAGCAGGAGTATCTTTCTGTTCTGAATGAGCACCGCACACTGTTTGACCCGGACTATCTGGCTTATCTGGATTCTGTCGATGTACACAATGTGCATAAAGGCTATTTCAGTATCGATAAAAAGGGGCATAGCGTAAACAGTTCTGTCAAGCGCGGCACGGATCTGTCCGATGATATTTCCGCCTATGACTTGATTCTGAAAAATAAGGAACGGCTGCTGTCCTTTGAGGAGCCTACCCGGTTTATCTTCTCCCACTCTGCCCTGCGTGAAGGTTGGGATAACCCGAATGTGTTCCAAATCTGCACCCTGAAGCACAGCGACAGCACCACACAGAAGCGTCAGGAAGTTGGCCGCGGCTTGCGCCTGTGCGTGAACCAGTCCGGCAGCCGCATGGATGCCGATGCTTTAGGCGATAAAGTGCAGGATATCAATGTCCTGACGGTTATTGCCAGCGAAAGCTATGCCGCTTTTGTGGACAGCTTGCAGAAGCAGACCGAGGCTGTGCTGTACGACCGTCCTCGGAAAGCGACCATTGAATATTTTGCCGGAAAGTCGATCAAATTGGATGGGCGAACCGTCAAGGTGGACGACCATCAGGCACGAGCCATTTATCAGTATCTGATTCGCAACAACTATGTGGACGAAGAAGATAACGTGACGAAGGAATACCGGGAGGATGCACAGGCAAAATCGCTTGCTCCTGTTCCGGATTCTCTGAAACCGATAGAAGAAGGCATCCACACCTTGGTGCAGGCGATTTATGACGCAAGCGTTCTCCAGAAGATGTTTGCGGATGCCAACAAGCCAAAGATTCTGGAAAATCCGCTGAACGGACGGTTTGAAAAAGCAGAGTTCCAGAAACTCTGGAATACCATCAATCACAAGTACGCCTATACTGTTGATTTCAATTCTGATGAACTGATTTCCAAAGCAATCACGCATATTGACAGTGAACTCTATGTCAGCCAGCTGCAATACGCCGTCAGTCATGCTGCACAGCGGGATACTCTGGATGCAGACATGGTGCGTAGTGGTGACAGCTTCAATGCTGCACAGACTCGCACTAAAACGCTGAAACACGCAGTACATGGGCAGGTTCCTTATGATCTGCTTGGAAAAATTGCGGAGGAAACCGTCTTGACCCGCCACACCGTTGCGGCGATTTTGAAGGGAATCAAGCCGTCTACATTTGCAATGTATCAGAGCAACCCGGAAGAGTTCATCACGAAGGTCACTCGCCTGATCAAAGAGCAGAAAGCCACCATGATTGTAGAGCATATCACCTACGATACAATTGAGGGCAGCTATGACAGCAGTATCTTTACTGCTGAAAAACACGGCCTGACAATGGATAAAGCCTATCCTGCAAAGAAAGCCATTCAGGACTATGTCTTTACCGACGGCTCTGCCGAAAAGAGCGTGGAACGCAAATTTGCTGAAAGCCTCGATGGCGCAGATGAAGTATTCATCTATGCAAAGCTGCCCAGAGGTTTCTTTATCCCTACGCCTGTCGGACACTATTCGCCGGACTGGGCAATTGTATTCCATGAAGGTGCAGTGAGGCATATTTACTTCGTTGCCGAAACAAAGGGTACAATGGAAAGCCTGAATCTGCGCCCAATCGAAAAATCCAAGATCGATTGTGCTAAAAAGCTGTTTGCGAAGTTGTCCGATGGACTTGTGACATACGACCATGTGGACAGCTATCAGGAGCTGATGAATAAGGTACTGCAATAACCGTAAGATGCAAGGATCATCTTGTGGAAAACAATATGCAAAAATGGAAAATAAAAAATTCTGAGGCTGCAGCTTTGGAAAAATAATTCTTTGATGCCATCACATAGCCTGCATCATGCCGATGCAGTTCAAGGTTTTGACTTTCCCAACAAGTGTTTGGCAACGCAAAAATGGTTTTTGTATAACCTCTTGCTAGCACTATGAGACCTCTCAAAACGCTTCCCAAATTTGAAAATCACTTTGCAAGAATAATCGTCCGTTTTCAAGCCCAACTTGAAGCGGACGGTTGTTTTTCTGCTCAAAAAAGTTCCGAGTTTGCATTCCGTTGCAAACAGAACAAGCTATCCGACCCTCTCTTTTTACCAAAGTTTCCATCACTTTTTCTTGCAAGCTGCCGAAAGTAGCCCGTTTTCAGAATTTTTTGTTGACACGGTTCGATTTTTGTGGTAATCTATTCCAACAATTTAATATAACATATTTACTTAGAGTTCCAGCTCGGCTCCCGAAGGAG